>Ga0123389_171278_pt1 | contig 13809 bp, 13 predicted proteins | sample T0HHNH4metaT_FD_89917 | JGI IMG/M metagenome (GOLD analysis project Ga0123389, IMG submission 89917) | Methane-oxidizing artificial microbial communities from Washington, USA to study methane cycling - T0-HHNH4 metaT (Metagenome... | ecosystem: Engineered > Modeled > Simulated communities...
AAAACAAATCATAAAATAATCGGCTCTCTGAGTTTAATACTTTTCATATTATCCTTTTTTCTGAATATTTTATATTTCAAAGAAGATGTAAATCATTCTTACACATACAGTTTTGCCATTGGAGTATTATTAATTATGATTTTATCCTGTTTGTATTTGGTAGAAATTTTTAATTCGGATAAAATATTGAATTTTAAAAAATCGGTCTTTTTTTGGTACATACTCGGAATATTAGTTTTTCATGTACCTTTTTTGCCCTTTATGCTGGCTTTAAATTGGTTTTTAATCAAACACGATGAATCGGTTTTCAGTTTAGTAGTTTTTATTTTAAACCTTTTAGCGCAGAGTTGCTATATTATTGGATTTTTATGGAGCGAAAAGAAATACAACTATTAGTCATTTCGTTAGGTATTGTTTTTTTAACTTTACTGATCATTTTGCTTGTGATATTCTTTTATTTCCTTAAAAAGAAAAACACTTATTTGGTTGAAAAAATGGAGTCAGAACTCTATTTTCAATCGGAATTAATTAAAACCCGAATTGAGATAAAAGATCAGACACTCAGCGAAATAAGTAAAGAACTTCATGATAATATAGGCCAAATCATTTCCGTAGGCATTATGCAGCTCAATATCTATTTGGACAGCGGAAAATCTATTAAAGCCAATGAACTTCAGGATCTTAAAGAAATACTCGCCAAATCATTAGATGAAATAAGAATTTTATCCCGAATCATTAATAAAGACAATTTACTACACAGCAATTTCATCGAAGCCATTAAACAGGATTTGGAGCGCATAAAAAAACTGAAAAACATACAGTATAAATACAATCTTACGGGTGAAATTCCGAAGATTAGTCGAGAACATGATTTGTTCATTTATCGAATTTTTCAGGAAGCATTGCACAACAGCTTAAAACATTCGCACAGTGATTTATTTGAAGTAAACATCAGCACTGTTAACACCGTTTTCCGATTAGAAATAAAGGATTTCGGAATTGGTTATGATGCCAATCAGATAAATTCTGGAATAGGTTTAAACAACATGAAATTAAGAGCCAAATTGATTGGCGCTAATTTAATTATGGAATCAGATTCATCAGGAACAACTGTAACTTTAGAATACCCCTTAACCCTAACCAATGAAACCTAACACTAAAAACCGAATTATTATTGTAGATGATCATCAGCTTTTTTCGCAATCTCTGGAACTTTTAATCAACAGTTTCAAAGGTTTTGAAGTAATTAACCGCTTTGAAAATGGTAAATTATTTGTTTCCTATTTGCAGGAACATGCTAACGCTGATGTCGATTTAATTTTATTAGATGTGAATATGCCTGTTTTAGATGGTGTAAGCACAATGAAATGGATTAAAGAAAATAGACCCGACTTAAAAGTTATTGCACTGTCTGTAAATGATGATGAAGAAATCATCATCAAAATGATTACAAACGGTGCCAAAGGTTATCTCCTAAAAGATACTTCGCCCGAAATATTTAAAGAAGCTATAATTTCTGTTATTGAAAAAGGTTTTTATTTTACCGAATTAGTTTCAGGCATGCTGGTCAAAAAAGCAAATACCGATTCAAAAAAAATCAATTTAAAAGAAAAGGAAATTGTTTTTATAAAACATGCCTGTACTGAAAAAACGTATAAAGAAATTGCTTCAGAAATGTGCTTAAGTCCAAAAACAATTGATGGATACCGAGAATGTCTATTTGACAAACTCGAAATCAAAACCCGAATTGGATTGGTACTTTACGCAATCAAAAATAAAATCGTTCTAGTTTAAATTAATAGGTAATCGCAGAAAATATCGGATATTCTTTTATTTTTTCTCTACCATTAAGAAAAGATAATTCCATCAGAAAATTGCATTGTACGATTTCGCCTCCTAAACGTTCTACCAATTCGCAAACGGCTTTTGCAGTGCCGCCGGTTGCCAAAACATCATCATGAATTAAAATACGGTCTCCTTTTTTAATGGCATCTGTATGCATTTCTAAGCTGTCTGTACCATATTCAAGTTCATAAGAAGCTGCAATTGTTTCATAAGGCAGTTTTTTAGGTTTACGAACCGGAATAAAACCAGCATTTAATTCCTGAGCTAATAAAATTCCGAAGAAAAAACCTCGGCTTTCTGCGCCAACAACCTTATCAATTTTCTGATCTTTTAAAGAATTTACCAAAACCGAAAGGCATTCTTGTCTTGCAATTGGGTCATTTAAGAGCGGAGTAATATCTTTAAACAAAATTCCTTCTTTTGGAAAACCTTGAATATCACGTATATAATTTTCTATCTTCATTTTTTTTTATTTTTATCGTATTTTATGTTTGTATATCTCACATTTATGTCTATCTTTGCACCCGCAATAAGCAATCAACAAAGCTACAAAAAATAGCCTAATTGATAACAAAAAAGGCCTCGTGGCGCAACTGAATAGCGCATCTGATTACGGCTCAGAAGGTTACTGGTTTGAATCCAGTCGAGGTCACTCTTAAAAAAACGTTAAAACATCAGTTTTAGCGTTTTTTTTATGCTTTTTCGTATGATTTAACCCGCTTTAACTTAAAAATATAAGCGGTTTGTAAATCTTGTAAAGTTAACTCTACGAGACACAAACCTCACTTAAAATCCTGTAAACATTAACTTAAAGAAATTTCATTATTATTATGATAACAAAATTTTATGCTTATGGAAAACTTTAATTTAGTGCAGAATCGGTTCATTTAGCCTTAGTACTAAATTAATTGCCGCATAAGCTTATTATTTGCAAACTTTGATTTTTAAACATGGTTTATTGCAAGATATTGTAAAGCGCTTTACCTTATCTTAAGTTGCTTAATGCGTTGTCAAGCATTAATTTTTCCTGCATACAATCTTGTTTTAGCGAGTCAAGAGTATGCTCTAAATCAGGATCGTAATCTTCTATATGAGTTGCAAAAATGCGGATGTTTTGAACTTTATTTTTAAAACGATCAAGGTGCTGCTGCGCTTCATCAATACACCTGCCTATATACAGGCGTTCATCCTGCGGGTGATACTCTATCTGGTCATTCTGTTGCTGAATTATCAACTTTGCCGAATTCATGATGCTGTCTGACTGCTTATCCAATAAAAACCATTTTTTTAATGTCTTGTCATCAATGTTTGAAAAGTGGACTGAATTGAGATCACTGCTGTTTTCGTTTGAATCTGTCCAATCCTTTTTCTGACAGGAGTATAACAGCGCGACACTGAGGATAAGTAACATAATCCTTGTATTCATAATTTGATTTTTTTATTTTTAATATTTTCCTTAATTCCTAAATAAAATAAGTAATTTCAAATCGGAAAACTTTCATTTTTTAGTGCTCTTTTTAGAAGTCAATTCTTTTCCTTTTACCTTTGGCAATATAACTTTTTCTATTACCGGAAGATTCTCTGGCAAAGTTTCTCCCGTCTTTTCAATTGCTCGACGTATTTTTGATCCTACTGCAAAATGGATGCTATTAGCATCAACATTATCATTGGCTTTATCATTATTGAGCAATTCAGCAGTTTGTTTTACTCGCAATAAATTCACTGCCAGCTCAGCGCTGTCCATATGATCCAGAATATTCTCATCAGGATCAAGTTCTCTTAGTTCGCGAATTGCTTTTACATCGAGCCCTCCATAAAGTCCTCTATATCCATGATTTTGAAATAATGCATAATCTTTTGGTTTTATGATGCCTGCTTGGCGTGCTGCTCCTGCAAGCTGAAGGTTATATTTAGAGAGTTCATTTCGAAGAAAAACCCTTCTCTTCTTTACAATTTTTAAACTATTTTGTCTTTGTAATGCACTGATTTCGGCAAATCGGGTCTGCGTTGCCAGATAAGTCTGTGCTATCGCTACAGGCTTTAATGCAGGATCTGAATTTTGTATTACAAGATAGCATGCGTATCGAGACAGATTTATATCCTCACTTTCAAAAGCGCCATTTTTCTGTGTTTTTTTAACTGCAATTTCCTTAAAATGATGCTCCTGCTTTTGTCCCGCATTCCTGCAGGCTGTTTCAGCTTTTTTAATAACAGGCAAGAATAATTTAAAATCAGCATAACCTAACTGCCCCGCAAGTTCCTTTGAACTCCAAAACTCATTGCCTGCTTTATCAAACCTGCGCATTTTGTCAAAAACTGATATACTTCTTTTTGGTGATTTTTTTGTTTTCATAATACTCTAGAATAACATCTGCAATAAAATAGAATCAGCTCATTACCTGATTTGGCATTAACTGATACAGCAAATTTCATCAATAAACCAGTGCGCAAAAATGACCTTCATCACAAAACTAAATTCTCTTCACAAAAAGTAAAAATTAGGATTATGACCCATATCATTTTAAACTGCGCCGTGATGTATTACTTTTAGATTATTATAACCAACATAAGCTGCAAATTGATTCAACAAATAAAATGGAAGAGCTGATTTTAAAATTTAGCGAAATAGGCATTGATAATATAAATAAAGTTGGACGAAAAAATGCCAATTTGGGCGAGATGTACAACAACCTTTCTTCGAAAGGGATTCGGATTCCGGATGGGTTTGCTATTACAGCAAAAGCATACAAGTATTTTATAGAATATAATAAGCTCCGCAGCCCGCTGCAGGAACTTATGACCCAATTAGACAATATCGATCTTTCCAATTTAGCGGAAATCGGGTCAAAAGCAAGAAAACTGATCCTTGAGGGCAGATTTCCGTTGGATCTTGAAACAAGCATAACAACTGCTTACAATTGTTTGTCGGAAAATAAAAAAAGAGATATTGTGGTGGCGGTACGAAGCAGTCCTTCTGCAGAAAATCACTTTATCGACAGTTTTTCTGGACTTCACGATTCCTTTCTCAACATAAAAGGTATTGTCCCATTGGTATATGCCGTGAAGTGCTGCTTTGCGTCGCTCTACACAGACAGGGCAATTAAACACAGACATAATATATGTTTTGATCACAACAAAGTATTTCTCTCTGTTGGAATACAAAAGATGGTGCGCTCTGATCTTGGCTGCTCTGGAATCGGTTTTACCATTGAGCCCAAATCAGCATTACCTGGCATGGTGCACATTGCCGGAACATGGGGATTCGGTGAAACTATAGCAGAAGAAATGGTTGCTCCTGATGAATTTATTATATTTAAAAATTCTCTTAAAAACAACAAGAAAGCGATATTGCAAAAAAAGCTTGGCAGCAAAAGCAAAATCCTAGTATCTAATGAAAATGCTTCTGGCATCAACTCCACTGTTCTGAAAATAACACCACGAAAATACACAGAAAGATTTATACTTGAAGATCCGGAAATTGAGAATCTGGCAAGATGGGCTATAATACTTGAAGACTATTTTCAAAAACCTGTTGATTTCGAGTGGGCAAAAGATGGGCTTAGTAGTGAACTCTATATCATTTAGTACTCCTACTACTCCTTTAAATTACTTACTTCTGCTAAAAAAATAAGCACTTTAATAAATTATGCCTCTGATGAGCTTATAAATAGTACAAAAGATATAAATTTTTACTTCTCCAAATTGAGGTAATAAAAATTTGTCGCGCCATGAGGCATCTATTAAAAAAAAAAAGAGGGAAAAATTCAAAAAAAACGGTTGCATTTTCAACATTTTCATAACGCACAACATTGATTATAAAAAACATTTAACGATATTTGTTAGTGTATAATTCCAATGGCAGATGAAAAACCAAGCACTTTTAAATGCTATAATTGAAAATGCAATAGACGGGATCATTACAATTAATGACAAAGGTATTGTAGAGTCGATAAATCCGTCAGCTTGCCGGCTTTTTTTATATGAGCCCCAAGATGTTATCGGAAAAAACATCTCCATTCTGATGCCTTCACCCGACCGGGAAAAGCATGATTCCTATCTTGAAAGCTACAAGTCTTCGGGAGTGCCCCATGTTATTGGTCATGGAAGGGATGTGTTGGGACGAAAAAAAGACGGCAATATATTTCCTTTCCGTCTTGGTGTGAGTGAAGTCAAATTTGAGGATACAAGAATTTTTGCAGGTTTTATACACGATTTAAGCCATCAGAAAGAAGCAGAAAACCGCCTGATGCAATATACACAGCATCTGGAGGAGCTGGTAAAAGACCGCACTATCATATTAAATGAGACTATCGAGGCTCTCACAAATGCCAAAGAGGAAGTAAGTACTACTCTGGAAAAAGAAAAAGAACTTCATCAAATAAAGAGCAGGCTTTTATCAATGGCCTCCCACGAATTCAGGACCCCGCTGAGCACCATCCAGCTTTCTTCCTCCTTGATGCAGCGCTATGCCGAAGGATTGAACAGCCCAAAGATTGACGCTCATCTGCTGAAAATAAAAAGCGCCGTAGCCAATTTGACCGTTATACTGGATGATTTTCTTCTTCTTGAAAAAGCGGAATCCAATAAAATAACAATTCAGCTTTCGTGTTTTGATCTTTACGTCTTTATTAAGGAATTATTGGGAGAGCTCAAGCTGCTCACCAAAAAAAAACAGAAAATAATCAGCAGGCCCAATAACGAAATCACGCTGGTAAAACTAGACAAAAACCTTCTTAAAAACTGCATCATCAATCTGGTTTCCAATGCTATAAAATACTCAGGAGAGGAAACAGAAATTGAAATTTGGACCACCCTTGACAGTAATAAGATAACCATCAATGTTAAGGATAACGGCATCGGGATACCACAGGAAGACCACGAGCATCTGTTTGAAGCCTTTTTCAGGGCCCATAATACAGGAAATATTCCGGGCACCGGTCTGGGACTCCATATAGTTTCACGTTATGTAAAAATTATGAACGGCTCCATATCCTTTAAAAGTGCCGTTGATAAAGGAACCTTGTTTACCATTGAACTGCCGCGTATATGAATAAAGTGCTTATTATTGAAGATAATGACAATATCAGGGAAAATGTTGTCGAAATACTGGAACTTTCAGGCTATGAGGTTTTTTCAGCTGAAAATGGAAAAAAAGGAGTTGAATTGGCCCTCAAAACCATTCCTGATATAGTCCTATGTGATATAATGATGCCCGAACTCGATGGTTACGGCGTAGTGCACATTCTGCATAAAAATCCGCAGACATTGGCAATTCCCATCATCTTTTTAACCGCTAAAGCAGAAAGGGCCGATCTTCGGAAAGGCATGGAACTTGGCATTGACGACTATCTGACAAAACCATTTGATGACTTGGAACTTCTACAAGCTATAGAAGCAAGGCTCAAAAAAAAAGAGACACTCGAGCTATTTTATGGACAGACCCCCGAGAACCTCGATACAATAATTTCAAAAGAAGACGGACTATCGAAACTTAAGGAAATCATGCTCGAGAGGAGTTCCAGAAAGTATAAAAAAAGCCAGTATATCCATTATGAAGGTGATCGGGTTGCAGGTATTTACTACATCATTAGCGGAAAAGTCAAAACAGTGAAGCTCACAGAAGAAGGCCGTGAACTTATTACTGGCATTTATAAAGAAAATGATTATCTGGACATCAGTGTATTATTTACAAATGATACTTATAAGGATACCACTATCGCTCTGGAGGAAACAGAACTCAGCTTCCTTCCTATTGAACAGCTTGACAAGCTGCTGTTTCTTTATCCTGATGTAGGAGCTAAATTTATCAAGATCCTTTCCAATGATATGAAGGACAAGGAATCCCGCCTATTGCAGATTGCCTATATGTCGGTCAGAAAAAGAATTGCCCAAGCAATCGTCCAATTATTGCAGCAACACAGTAATGACGGCTGCACCATCAAATTCAGTCGCGATGATTTGGCCGCATTTTCAGGCACCTCACCTGAAACGGTAAGCCGAACATTAAGCGATTTTAAGGAAGAGGGATTAATTGAAAAAACTTCAGGGGCAATCCGTATTCTAAATCTGGAAAAACTCAGCAAAATCAAAAACTGAATTTCAATTATGATCGAGATCACGTAATGCAGTGATTACTCTCATTCTTCAAACCGCCAATACGTTGTATTTTTGAGTAATTCATTTCAGAATGTTTAACTTAAATTTATTACACCATGACAACACTTGTTCCAACAAAGAAGAAAAATAGCAACGGCCTTGGCATTTTTGAAGATTTTTTTACCGATCGTTTTCTTGATATTCCATCTTTTTTTGCATTTGCGAATCAAAATGGTGCATCGATGCCTCAGGCAAATATCATTGAAAACAATGCTGATTTTGAAATTGAAATCGCTGCGCCAGGTCTTACAAGTAAAGACTTTAAGGCTGAAATAAAAAATGGCGTTTTGAACATTAGTGCGCAAAAAGAAGAGGAATCTGAACAGGAAGATAAAAATTTTAGAAAAAAAGAATTTTCCTTTACCTCTTTCAGCCGCTCTTTTGTACTGCCTGAAAATATAGCAGAAGATAAAATCGATGCTAAATATAATAACGGGGTCCTAAAACTGACCCTTCCTAAAAAGAAAAGCAGTCCCGAAAAACCGGTGCAGCAAATTGCAATTAACTGACTCTGAATCGGGATGTCCCACATACCATCCCGATTTTTAGCATCAAGCCCATTGAGAACCAAACCGCCTGTTATGAAAGTTATAAAACACTCAGGACATGTTGTTCCATTCGACAAACAAAAATTAAAGCGTTCGCTTCAAAAATCCGGCGCCAGCCCAGAACTTATAGAACAGACTTTACAGATTATCGAAAATCAGCTGTATGAGGGCATCAGTACAAAAGAAATATACAAACTGGCTTTTGCAATCTTAAAAAAAGCCTCAAACGGCCATGCGGCACGCTACAACCTTCGTCATGCCCTCCAGCTTCTTGGCCCCGATGGCTTTTTCTTTGAAAAATTCATTTCCAGATTATATCAGGCAGAAGACTATGACACCAAAACAAACCTGACCCTTCAGGGCAAATGCGTATCGCATGAGGTGGACATTGCACTTAAAAAAAACAATACGGTCTGGATGGCTGAATGCAAATTCCACAGCAGCAGGGAGAGTGCCTCCGATGTGAAGGTTCCCATGTATATTCTCTCACGATTTAATGATCTTAAAGCACTTCAGCATACTATCTTCTCGGGCAGGGAAACTTTTACCTCCTGCCTGTTGGTAACTAATAACCGTTTTACAAAAGATGCCGAAACTTTTGCACTATGCTCGGGCATCAGTCTTTTGAGCTGGGACTTTCCCAAAGACAACGGAATTAAAAACAAAATTGACAAAGGAATGCTTTATCCGATAACCTGCCTGACAACCCTTTCACTGGTTGAAAAAGAAAAACTGCTGATTCTGAACCAGCTGTTGGTCAAGGATGTTTTAAATGATTCAAAGAGTCTTTCAAAAATCGGACTGAGCGAAAACCGGATCAGAAATGTATTAAAAGAGGCTTCACAAATTTGTAACTTTATATAAAATGAAAATAAAATTTATAGGAGGTGCAGGAACCGTGACAGGTTCAAAAACCCTCATAGAAAGTAATGGTACACGAATTTTGGTTGACTGCGGTCTTTTTCAGGGCCTCAAAGCGCTTCGTGAACTCAATTGGGAGCCTCTGCCCGTTCCTGCTTCTACTATCGACATCGTGTTGCTCACCCATGGCCATCTGGATCATTGCGGCTGGCTACCGCGGCTTGTTGATCAAGGATTTAAAGGAAAAATCTATTGCACCGCTCCCACTAAGGCAGTTGCAGAGCTTGTACTTCTGGACAGCGCCAAAATACAGCAGGAAGAAGCTGAAAGGGCCAACAGGGAGCATTATTCAAAACATAATCCCGCAGAACCGCTCTACACCTTGCAGCAGGCAGCGTCAGTTTTTCCGCTCTTTAAAGTCGTCCATACCAATGAATCCATAGTTATAACCAATGAAATAGATGCTGTTTTTTCCAATGCCGGACATATAATCGGAGCCTGCAGCATAAGCGTAAAATTGGAAGGTAAAACATTGATCTTCTCCGGCGATATTGGCCGCGATGACGATGTTTTGATGTATGCTCCGCAAAAGCCAACTCAAGGGGATTATCTCTTTCTGGAAAGCACCTATGGCAACCGCATTCATCCGAATCTTGATCCAAAGAAGGAACTGGAAAAATTCATCAATGATACCATAAAGCAAAAAGGAACTGTTATCATCCCTGGATTCGCGGTAGAACGGGCCCAGTCAATTATGTATCTCTTGTGGGAGCTTAAAAAAGAAGGCCGTATTCCAAATGTACCCTATATACTGGATACTCCGATGGGCACAAGCGTATTGAATATTTTTTTAGAAAACCTGAAATGGCACAAGCTCTCCGCCGATGACTGCCATCAGATGTGTGGCATGTTCAGGATAGTTTCTGAATTTGAGCAGACCATGCGTATTATTGAGGATCCATCACCAAAAGTCGTTTTAGCGGCAAGCGGTATGGCTACTGGCGGGCGTGTATTGTCCTACTTTGAACATTATTTGGGCATTGAGAAAAATACTGTTATAATTGTTGGTTATCAGGCCGAAGGCACTCGCGGAAGAAAGCTCCTGGATGGAGCGGATGAAATCAAAATATATGGAAATTATTATTCAGTCAAAGCCAAAATAGTACAGATAGAAGGCCTGTCGGCTCATGCAGACCAAAAAGGTCTTATCAGCTGGCTCTCAGATCTTAAAAATCCTCCCAAATTCATTTATCTGGTTCATGGCGAGAATCAGCCCGCAGATGAACTGCGCATTAAAATTAAAGAACAATATGGATATTACTGCAGGGTTGCTTTAATGGGCAGTGAAATAGAGATTTAAACGAATGTGTTTCTAAGGTATTTCAATGCCTCAATCCACAATACTGACAATGCTCCAATGGCCACACAGACTAAAGTCTGAAAAAATGATATGAGTTCAAAATCAAAAAGAGAACGCAAAAATGGTATTGTAAAAAGCAGTACGACAATCAATATTGTTATGCTTATTATAACAGCCACCAGCGGATTATTAAACTTCAGTATTGTAAAAAGTGAATACTGAAAAGATCTGTTGACAAGGGTGAGAAGAATATTGGCCGTAATTAAAACCAGAAAAACCATGCTTCTCGTACATTTTTCGCCTAAATTCATTTCTACAGAAAATTGATAGATTAACAATGCTCCCACAGTTATCATCATTCCTTGAAAAAAACTGGCCATAATCTCTTTGCTATTAAAAAAAGTTGTTCTCGGTGGACGTGGCTTTTCTTGCATAATGTTATCTTCAGCTGGTTCGTTTTCATACAATATGGAACAGGTCGGCCCCATCACAAGTTCAAGGAGAATGACGTGTATAGGATTTAAGATATTAGGATAGACCCATCCCAGAGCAAGCGGAACAAAAACAATCATTATAATAGGTATGTGTATTGATATAATATAACGTATCGCTTTTTTTAGATTGACATAAATTTTTCGTCCCATTGCTACAGCTTCTACCATTTTTGAAAGGTCGTCCTCAGCAAGTATGAGAGAAGCTGCTTCTTTTGCTATAGCTGTGCCTTTTTTCCCCATTGCAATGCCAATATGCGCCGCTTTAAGCGACGGTCCGTCATTAACGCCGTCTCCGGTCATTGCAACAATCTGCCCCTTTGCTTTCAAAGCATTGACAATTCGCAATTTGGCATCTGGAAACATCCGGCTGAAAACATTGATATCCATAACGCTGCTTTGCAGCTCTGAATCGCGCATTTCCATAAGTTCTTTACCAGTAATGGATTTTTCATAACCCCTAAATTCGATCTGCTTCGCAATTGATGCTGTCGTTCCGGCATTGTCCCCGGTAATGATTTTGACTGAAATACCTGCATCATAAAAGGATTTAAGCACTTCTCGAATATTATCTTTTGGAGGATCGTAAAAAGCAATCAAGCCTTTGAAGGCAAATGAAATTTCCTGCTGCTTAGCCGGATAATCAGATCCCTGCAGATCGCCCTTGGCGACACCAAGCACTCTATAACCTTTTTGGGTCAGTTTATCAAGCGCTGCGATAATTCTTTTATATTCCGGAGATGAAAGACCACAGACTTCCAAAATTGCTTCAGGCGCACCTTTTGCCGCAATAATCCGGGTGCCTGAACTATTTTCAAAAACATGGGTCATCATTGGCGGGGTGCCAGACAAAGGGTATTCATGAACCATTTTAAAATCTGCTCGCCAATCTTGATCTGTACTTTTTTTATATGCATTATGAAGTGCGGCCTCCATCGGGTCAAATGCAATAGGCTCGCTTGCCCACATTGCATTTCTTATCAGGCTGCGCGAAGCTTCTGTTTCAGAAAAAGCCGTAGCAGTTATCTCTAATCCTGAAGGAAGATATAATGCTGCAAGCTCCATTTTATTCTGGGTGATTGTTCCTGTTTTGTCTGTACAGATAACTGTCGCACTTCCTAGGGTTTCAACAGTTTTCATCTGTTTGACTATTATGCCCTTTTTCATCATTCTTTGTGCTCCCAAAGCCATAAAAGCTGTAAAAGCAACCGGAATTTCCTCAGGCAGTATGCTCATCGCCAAAGTTAGCGACATCAATAAGCTTTTCTCCAAACTGCCTATTTTTGAATAATTGAGTATCCATACCAAAATAAATACAAAGGCTCCGGCTATAACCATTTTTTTTACAAAACCGTCAATCTGCATTTCAAGAGGTGTTTTCTCCTCTTTTATAGTTTCTATGCTTGATCCTATTCTGCCTAATCTGGTCTGGAGACCAATATTTGTTACTCTGACAAATGCCAGTCCGCTGGCAACTATAGTTCCTGAAAATACTTTATTATCTTCTGTTTCCGAGCTTTTGAAAACAGCCATAGACTCACCTGTTAATATAGACTCATCTATAGAAAAATCATTTGAACGCATTATATTGCCGTCAGCCGGAACTAAACTTCCTTCTTCAATAATAATTACATCCCCAAGTACAATATCCTGTACAGGTATCCTTTGCCGTTCGCCCTGACGAACAACCTCATATGCCGGTTGCGTAAATTCTTGAAGTTTCTTTAAGGCATTTCGGCTTCTTCTATCCTGATAAATCGATATGCCTGCAATAAGCAAAATCGAAATCGAAAGAAGAACGGCATCACTATATTGCTGATTGGTGTAATAGATTCCAGAGGCCACAAGCAGTAAAAGGATCATTGGTTCTGAAAAAATACTTTTTAAAAATAAATAAAAATTATTCTGTTTTTTATAATCTAGTTTGTTCAGACCATACTTTTTTCTGCTCTCAGCAACTTCTTCGGAGCTCAATCCTTCTAATTCCTCTTCTTTTAAATCCATACTAATTATTAAAATTAAGATTCGCTCAAAAACGTTTGCAGAATATCTTTTAGGCCATAGACTAATTCAAATCTGATTCTATCCCAAAACTACAGAAGGGAATATATGTATTCTGATCTTTAAAGCATTCAGTACAAGGCTGTGATCTCTGCATAATGAAAAAATCTTTAGTGCTTTATTGATCTGGCTGCTTTTAATAATAACGATTGTGGGCCTTATCAGGATATCAGTAATCTCAGAAACATCATCCGAAATAGTAAAAGATGCCCTTCCGGTGCTTTTGAAGCTTTTGTAATCAATACCCTTATTTTTAGCTGTTCTTAAATATGCTGTCATGTACGAACCTAAAATAGAAGCAATAAAAAGATGCTCGGCCGTCCATGTGTCTTTTTTAGAATGGCTGAGGCACCAATTTTCCGTTATTTGAATTTTATCGTCGAAAAGCAGTGAACTCGCTTCTGCATTTTGATCCTCTTTCCAGTGAAGATCTACTTGATATTCCTCTGACGTTTCCATAATGTTCTTACTTATGATTTAATTTTAT
>Ga0123389_115045_pt1 | contig 13614 bp, 10 predicted proteins | sample T0HHNH4metaT_FD_89917 | JGI IMG/M metagenome (GOLD analysis project Ga0123389, IMG submission 89917) | Methane-oxidizing artificial microbial communities from Washington, USA to study methane cycling - T0-HHNH4 metaT (Metagenome... | ecosystem: Engineered > Modeled > Simulated communities...
AAAAAACAGTTAACAATAATGATGGTGCAAATTCAAATACCAGCAGTGCTGCCATTAAAAAAACGCCAAAAGAATCCAAACCTCGTTTGAGTATTTCTGGTGGCGATGTATTTAATAATGCCAACAGCATCGGCTTACGTTTAGATAAACAATTACATTTTTCTGCAGAAACAGCGCCGGAAGCACTTGCCAGCAACATTGCGGTTGAAGATGAAGCAACTGTATTGAGCAATCGCCTTGCACATTTAGAGCAACAAATTACCACCTTGCAACAACGCAACAATGTGTTGGAAGCCGAAAAAAAATTAACCACACAACCTACTCAACAAAACACGCAAAAATCAAAAATAGCTAAATCTAACTTTGGTGATAACTTTAATTTCGCTTGGTGGCCATATTTGGCTGGTGCTGGCTTGCTTATAGCTAGCTATTTTTCGGCAGATTTTTGGCGCCGTCGTCGCCAATCGCAACAATTAGATAACGCTGAGGATGTATGGGACGTTTTAGACGCAAACTCAAATAATGTAGGTTATTACAAAGAGCTTGATTTTAATGACACACTTTTTGAAAGCAAACCAGTTGCAGATGCAGCGACTAAAGCAGAAGATGCATTAGTCGCTGACGATTTTGAGGCAACTCAAACCATTTCAGTACCTTTTCAAATTGAAGAAGAACTTTTTGAAAACAACATTTTGGATCATGCTGATGTATTTTTGTCTCATGGTCGCACCAGCTTAGCGATCCAATTATTGCAAAATCATTTGCAGGATTATCCAAAACAATCTGTCACTATCTGGTTATTTTTGTTGGATTTATTGGCCAAAGAAAATTTACAGGCGGTTTACGAGCAAACTACGCTGGAATGTAAAGAGCATTTCAATATCCGCATTGCCGCATTTACTAATGACGAAGCCAGCCCAAAACAAAAATTAGAAGATTTTCCACGCTTAACTGCCGGTTTAGAGCAAGCATGGGGAACGCCTGCCGCCTTAGTTTACTTGGATGACTTAATCTACAACAGTCGCTTAGAAAACCGCGTTGGATTTGAAAAAAGCGTATTAGAAGAGTTGGTTTTATTAAGAAGCATTGCCCAAAGCAATGTTAACAAAGCAGATGTAATTCAATTGGATGAGAAAAAAATGGCGATTAAAGAACTGAAAGAAGCAAAATTAGCGGCAACTAAAGCAAATAAATTACAGAAACTGGAAGAGTTAACCTTGGTTGCAGCAGCAAAAAATGATTCCAAATCACTTGAAATACCTGAGGAAATGTTTGAATTCAACTTGGTTGATTATAAATAGCTTTCAATTTGAGTTGGTTGGATTTTGGTGACGAATTAAGCTGAAAATTTGAAATAATACTCAGCGACAAGCCCAGCGAAAATCGCTAATCCAATCCAGTTATTGTATAAAAACGCTTTAAAACAATCAGTTTTAAAGCGTTTTTGTATTAATTTATATTCCCAAAGCGTTAGCAATAATGCGACAACAAGGCCAGCATAATAATATTGCCCATAACCCATTAACTGACCAATATAAGCCAATAATCCCAACATGACGGCATAACATGCCATCACTGCAATCACATCATATTTACCAAAAAATATGGCAGAAGACTTTATGCCGATTTTCAAATCGTCATCGCGATCAACCATCGCATATTGCGTGTCGTAAGCAATCGCCCAAAATACATTTGCTGTTAATAAAAGCCAAGCTAATGGAGGAATGTAATCATTCACTGCGGCAAATGCCATGGGAATACCAAAGCCGAATGCCACACCCAAATAAGCCTGCGGAATAGCTAAAAAACGTTTGGTATAAGGATAGGTTGCGGCTAAAAACAAGGCAGCGAAAGACAATAAAATGGTGGTTTTATTAAACAATAACACCAAACAAAACGCCAACAAACTCAAACCTGCCGCCAATAAATAAGCTTCTTTTACACTTACTTCACCTGTTGCCAGCGGTCGATTTTTAGTGCGTTCGACTAAACCATCATATTTGCGATCAGCAATGTCATTTAGCACACAACCAGCGCTACGCATTAACACGGTTCCTGTCACAAAAATCAGCACAGTAATCCAATCTGGTTTACCACGACTGGCTATCCATAGCGCCCAGAGCGTTGGCCATAACAATAATAGAATGCCAATCGGCTTATCCAGGCGCATTAAACGCTCATAAGCATCTAATTTTTGGATGAATATTTTTGTATTGTTGGCTGAATTCATTTTAAAAGATTGGGCAAAAACACTTCGGTAACCAAAATAGTAGCGCAATTCAACCGAAAAACCGAACGTCGCGCCCACAAATAAGCAGGTTTCTCGCTTAAATGCTGCGCTGCTTTTTGGTACAAAACCTGATGAGGGGAAAGTTTTTTATAACTAAGCGGCGCACGTTTTACTTTAGGGTTAGCAAATAATGCAGCGCCTAAAGGCTTATTACCCAGCTTACCAAGCCCATTCCATGAGCCGCGCAAACTTGATCTTGGTAATACGCTATGCGCAAATACAACGGGTTGGCCGCCACCAAGCAATAGCACCTCGCGTATTAAAGCCGTATTGTGTGCAGGTATATGTAATAAATTGGTCTCATCCACAATCGCCTTGGCGAATTTCAACGCAACAGGTCGCACTTTAAAATCCGGGTAACGTCGCCGCAGGCTTGAAGTTAGTGAACCATGGTCAATTAACCATGGTTTTAATTGTCCAGGCAATATTGGTTTGTTTAGCCAATTAACCTTCCCTGAAGCAAATTTTACTAACATTTGATTCAAACTTTCACCAATTCACCTGCGTGACTCATCCATCTCTGTAGGTGTGCGTCTACTGCTTGCGGATAGTCGCTGATTAGTTTATCCGCTAATTTTTTTGCTGCTTCTAATAAATCCACATCGCGCTCTAAATCGGCTATTTTTAACATTGGCACACCGCTTTGGCGGGTGCCCAGAAACTCACCTGGGCCGCGCAAATTTAAATCTGCCTGAGCGATTGCGAAGCCGTCATTACTTTCGAATATGACTTTTAATCTCGTTCTAGCTGTCTCACTTAACTTGTTTTGGTAAAGCAAAATACAAGTACTCTTGGCTGCACCGCGCCCTACTCTGCCGCGTAGCTGATGCAGTTGGCTTAAGCCAGAGCGTTCTGCGTGCTCAATCACCATTAAACTGGCGTTGGGGACATCTACACCAACTTCTATCACTGTGGTCGCAACTAGCAATTGCGTTTCATTTTTGCTGAAAGCCATCATCACCGCCTGTTTTTCGGCGGGTTTCATGCGGCCATGTACCAAACCAATTTTCAACTCGGGAAAACTGGCTTGCATATGGGCAAAGGTGTCATTGGCGGTTTGCAGTTGTAAAGCCTCCGACTCTTCAATTAACGGGCAAACCCAGTAAGCTTGGCTGCCAGCCAAACAGGCTTCGCGTACGCGTTGCAGAATTTCATCACGCCGTTCATCTGAGACTAACTTGGTCACAATTGGGGTACGGCCTGGCGGCAATTCATCAATCACGGATACATCTAAATCTGCGAAATAGCTCATGGATAATGTGCGCGGAATGGGCGTGGCGGACATCATAAGCTGATGCGGTTCCGGCTCACCTTTTTTGCGCAAAGCCAAACGTTGTTGCACGCCAAAGCGATGTTGTTCGTCAATAATGGCTAAGCCTAATTTTTTGAATATAACCGCATCCTGAAACAATGCATGCGTGCCGATAGCCAATTGAGCATGTCCATTAGAGATGTTAGCAAGTGCTAACTCACGTTCTTTTTTACTTTGGCTGCCAGTAAGCCACGCAATATTGATATTGAGCGGTTTTAACCACATTTCAAATTTTTTAAAATGCTGTTCGGCTAAAATTTCTGTGGGTGCCATGAGCGCCACTTGCCAGCCATGCTCAATCGCTTGCAACGCAGCCATACACGCCACAATCGTTTTTCCGCTACCGACGTCGCCTTGCAATAAGCGCTGCATCGGGTGCGGTTGAGTCAAATCATGACTGATTTCTGCCACGACTTTTTTTTGCGCACCAGTTAAATCAAAAGGCAAATTTTCAAGCATTTGATGGGTTAATGTTTTGGAAATTGCGATTGCGGGCGCGTTAATGCTGCGTCTTTTAGCATAAAGTTTACGCATTGAAAGTTGTTGTGCCAGCAATTCATCATAGGCCAAACGGCGCCATTCTGGCGTGGTGTGAGTTTCTAAGGCGACTAAATTGGCATCGGGCGCGGGGTTGTGCAAAGCAAGGATACTTTCGGCAAAACTGTGCAGATGACCATTCAAGCCAGGGTGCCTATAAACACCAACGGGCAAGGTTTCGGCTAGTGCATTTTGCTGAATCGCCAGTGCAATCGCCTTGCGGATGGTGGGTTGCGTTAAGCCAGCTGTAGTGGGATAAATCGGGGTGAGTGTTTCAGCCACTCTTGTGCTTTCACCCGCAACTTTGCATTGCGGATGCACCATCTCATAACCAAAAAAACCATGCCGCACTTCACCATAAACGCGTAATTTTGAGCCTTCTTTCAACGCGGCAATTTGACTGGGATAAAAGTGTAAAAAACGTAAGGTTAATTGCCCGCTAGCGTCTTCAATGCGCGCAATTAAGGCTTTGCGTGGCTTGTAAGTGACTTCTGCGTGGATAATTTCGCCTTCTATTTGTACGGTATCGCCAAGGTGCAAATCGCGAATGGTGGTAATGCGCGTTTCGTCCATATACCTTAATGGCAGATGCAGTAAGAGATCTTGAATATTTGAAATGCCCAACTTTTGCAGATTGGCGACCAGCGGTTTTGAGAAAGCTTTGATTTCAGCTAGTGTGGTCATAGATTTACTAAGCGCGGGCATGCCCAAAAATTAAGCACTTACTGAATACGATTTTCTGAATTGCCGCCTTTTACTCGATTAATGCGCACGACATTGGGGATTTTGCGTAAATTACGCATCAAACCTGCCAGATGCACGCGGTTGCTCACTTGCACGGTAAAGTTCACATTGGAATATTGACTGCCATCAGACTCTTCAACACTGACGTTATCAATATTAGATCCTGCATCCGAAATGCCTGCCGCAATTTTTGCCAGCATGCCGCGTTCATTCGCAACTACTATGCGCACGTTTACTTTAAACAGTTTTTTATTATCAGGATCCCACTCCACATCCAGCCATTTATCAGGATCCAGCTTGAATTTAGCCACCGTTGGGCAATCATGCGTGTGAATAATTAAGCCTTTTTCTTTGTTAATAAACCCTAAAATAGGATCACCTGGTATTGGCGTGCAACACTGCGCAAATTGCACTGCCATACCTTCAGAGCCACGAATGGTAATGATATCGAGCGGTTTTTTGGTTTTGGTATTCTCAACATTAGTTAACTCTTGACCGATTGCAACTAATTGATGCGCAACCATCAAGCTCATGCGTTTGCCCAAACCAATTTCTGCCAAAATATCCATTTTATTTTTAGCGCCATAATCACGCATGACTTTTTGCCATTGTTTATCACTAATCAAGCTGGTATCCACATGCAAAGCGCGCAAAGCCAGATTCAACATACGCTCGCCCAAATGCGCCGATTCAGATACTTGTATGGTTTTTAAATAATGGCGAATATGTGAACGCGCCTTGCCCGTGACCACATAATTCAGCCAAGCAGGATTGGGTTTAGCCAACGCAGCAGTGATAATTTCCACATGATCGCCATTGCGCATTTCTGCGCGTAGCGGCGCTAGCTCATTATTGATTTTAACCGCCACACAACTGTTGCCTACGTCAGTATGTACCGCATAGGCAAAATCTACCGCGGTTGAGCCGCGCGGCAAAGCTAGAATATTGCCTTTTGGCGTAAATACATACACTTCATCGGGGAATAAATCCACTTTGAAGTTTTCTAAAAATTCGTAACTGTCTTCGCTCTCTGTTTGAATCTCTAACAAGCGTTGCAGCCATTGATGCGTCTGTTGCTGCAAGGCGGTTAAATTCGCATCCGATGTTTTGTACATCCAATGTGCGGCAACGCCAGAATTAGCGACGCTATGCATTTGTTCACTACGAATTTGCACCTCAATTGGCGTACCAAAAGGGCCAAACAAGGTGGTATGTAAAGATTGATAACCGTTGGCTTTAGGAATCGCAATATAGTCTTTGAATTTACCGGGAATCGGTTTGTAAAGCGCATGCAAATGACCTAGCGCCAGATAGCAATGCGCCATATCTTTAACCAAAATGCGAAAGCCATAAATATCGTGGATCTGCTCTAGCGAACTGCCTTTGCTGACCATTTTACGATACACGCTGTACAGATGTTTTTGGCGGCCTTTAACATCCGCCTCAATTTGCACATCTTCTAAACGGTGTTTGATTGCATCTAAGATCTTGGCGATGACCTCTTTACGATTACCACGCGCAACCATAATGGCTTTTGACAACACGCGATGGCGCATGGGATACAAATATTGAAAACTTAAATCTTCCAACTCTTGATAAATGACATTCAACCCAAGTCGATTGGCGATTGGCGCGTAGATTTCCAACGTTTCACGGGCGATACGCTTTTGCTTCTCGGGCCGCATGGATTCCAGCGTTTGCATATTATGCAATCTATCGGCCAATTTCACCAAAATCACGCGCACATCTTGGCTCATCGCCAACAACATTTTGCGGAAATTTTCGGCTTGTGCCTGGGTTGCAGTTTGCAGCTCAATTTTATCTAGCTTAGTTAAACCATCGACTAGCGTGCCCACTTGCTTGCCGAACTGCTCTGCAATTTCAGATACCAACACACCAGTATCTTCTACCACGTCATGCAATAAAGCTGCCAATAATGTGGGTAAATCTAAATGGAGTTTGGCGAGAATACAAGCGACTGCTACAGGATGCGTAATGTACGGCTCACCGGTTTTGCGCATCTGGCCTTCATGCGCCTTCGCTGCATAGCGATAAGCCGCCCACACTTGTTCAATGTCGGCTTGGCTAAAATACTCTTTTAATAATAAGGTGAGTTGTGAAGTTTCAGAATCTGCCGGCAACAAGTGTGGCTCGGCAGGTTGAAATGTGTCGATTGTCTGTTTATGAATGCCGTTTTTGGTTGCTGATTTTGGCATTGAATTGCATGCTTAAATACGGACGAAAATACTTAAGAATGTGTGCGGTTTAAGATTTCTACGCCCACTTTACCCGCAGCAATTTCACGCAAAGCCATCACCGTTGGCTTGTCTTTTTGGCCAGTAGTGTGCACTAATGGATCTGATCCGTTAGCCAATTGGCGCGCACGATATGCCGCAACTAAGGTTAATTGAAAACGGTTTGGGATTTTATCTAAACAATCATCTACTGTAATACGTGCCATGGTTTTTACCTTTAGGTTAAGTTTTAATTAAATAAAACTTTAAATACTGAGTTTTAAATCAATGTGGTTAAAATTTAGATTAACACTGGATTCACCCCAAAAGTTAACCTATTTTTAGGGTTAACTATTTGAATAGAATGATTATTGTCTAAGTTAATTGTTTAACCAGCGCAGCATAACGCTGTAATTGTGACTGGGTTTCTAATCTGCAAGTGCGAATAATCGCCATTAAATCTTGCAAAGCCACATCGAAATTATCGTTAATTGTAACATAATCGAACTCGACCACATGACTCATTTCTTCGCGCGCAGCGGCAACGCGTTTATTAATCACTTCTGTCGTATCTTGACCACGATTATTCAGCCTAAATGCCAATGTTTCGACCGACGGCGGCAAAATAAAAATGCCAATACTTTCTGGATAAATCTCACGCACTTGCGCCGCACCCTGCCAGTCAATCTCTAAAATAACATCATAACCAGCCTGCAATGCGCTATCTACCGCCGCTTGCGAGGTGCCATATTTCGCGCCGTGCACATCTGCGCTCTCTAAAAATCCGCCATCATTTAAAATGCTTAAAAATTGCGTTTCATTCACAAAATGATAATGCACGCCGTTTTCTTCGCCTACTCTTGACGCACGGGTTGTATGTGAAATGGACAATTTGACTTGCGCATCGTGCGTCAATATCGATTTGACCAAACTCGTTTTGCCCGCACCAGAAGGCGCTGTGACGATAAAAAGGTTACCTTGAACCTGATCTAAAACCAAACTTAATGTCATGCTTTAACACCAATCCGGACTTGGTAGCGCCGAAAAAACTTGCTTCAATCCAGTGCCCCAACCTTGCCTGATTGCGGAAAAATAAGGATCACTTTCGGTAATACGTTGCTTGCAATCCGCATGCAAACTATCTGTACGATAAATCAGTAAATCAATTGGTGCCGCGACTGAAACGTTACTGCGAATGGTGGAATCAAATGAAACCAGTAAACATTTCACCGCATCCATCATATCGGTATCGTATTTCACCACACGGTCGATAATCGGTTTGCCGTATTTGGTTTCGCCAATCTGAAAGTAAGGCGTATCTTGGCCGATTTCAATAAAATTACCTGCTGCGTACACTTTGAATAATCGCGGCATTTCGCCTTTAATCTGGCCGCCGATCAGAATAGTGGCGTTGAAATCAATATCGTGGTCTTTTAAAAACGCACCATCGCGTGCAAAAGATGCGCGTATCTCATCACCGACCAGCGATGCTGCTTCAAACAGGCTGCCTACGTTTTTTAGGTGCTTGTTATCAGGATCCATTAATTTAAGTTTTAATGAATTGACGACAGATTGTGTAACGGCTAGATTTCCTGAGGTCATTAACACGATTACGCGCTCATCTTTCACCTCAAAAATATGCATTTTTGGCGCAATTGCCACCTGATCGATTCCCGCATTGGTGCGAGTATCGGATGCGAAAACTAAACCTTGCTCTAATGATATGCCGACGCAATATGTCATGATAATGATGGAGATACGGAATTTGCTAAAAACAAATCATACCATTTTGAATAATGGCTGATGGCGAAATTAATAAAATTTACTGGCTTTTTAATCTGATTTAACTACATAAATCCAGCGGCCTCGGTCAATTTAGCGACGTTTTCTTGAGTAAAAAATCCATCAAAACTACCGTAACGCTGCACATATTCGATGATCAAAGAAGAATGTTCAGAGGCGTTTGAGAATATTTGTTTAAGGCCTTGCTCTTTGGAGCCAATCACATCCAGCAAAAAGCCTTTGCCGTTTTCGGCAATCGCATCCACCACAAAATCAATATTCTCTTTACCCCTATGTTCGCCATCTTTTACCGAAATCGCCATATGGTGCAAACGCGGGCCGTAATTGCGTACAAACGTTTCTGTCGGCGAAGGCAAATGTTCTAGATGGTTAATAAAATAAGGCGTGTTGTTAGCGGTGAATACTTTTGCTGGACTTTTAGATTCTGGAATCGGATGCGTGCTTTTGGTTACATTTGTGGATGAGTTTTGGTCTTTAATATTATAGGCGCCCCAAAAATAATAGCTGGATAGCGACAGATATTCCAAAATAGCCACTTCACGGTTTTGGCTGTAAACCCGCGTAGCTAAATGATCTAACGGTAATAATAAATCGGTTACGCCTATTTTTGTTTGCAGCGTTTTCGCTTCTTCATAAGCAATTTGCACATCGGCTTTAATCATGCTGACGCCCAGCGCATACACTCTTAATTCGTCGGGTTTTCGCTCTAAATAGCCGACAATATTGTGCGTATATGGCGATGGCTTGCTAATGGCGACATTGCCCGGCAACTCTAATTTGCGCACTTCGTCTTGATTAAAAAAGCGAAATCCACGCTGCGCTTGCAATTTCACCACGCTATGTAAATCGTTCACGCGGATAATCTCGCCCATATAACGACTGTTCGGTTTTTTCGCACCGATTGGATACACTTCATTCAAACTTCTGAAAATACCGCGTAAGTTAGGATCTTTTACTTCGCGCAACAAAATATCGGGTGAATTCAAATCGATGCGCAATATATGCGTTAAATGTTGCTCGGTTTCCAGTGTCACCATGTAATGATACGGCGTCATCAATGCCAGTTCGGCGATATATTTGGTCGCGTGTTCTGGATCAACCGAAATCATCAGCGCATCAATTTCATGAATCATGCTGGTTAAACCCAACTGGTCACGCTCTTCTAACAAGCGGATTAAGTTTTCCTCAAAAAACGGGGAATTTTCTTTATCGCCATGGCGAATGGATTGCAGTGAGTTAACGGTCATAAATGCTTAAATTATTACTATCCAAATAGTTTTAATTATTGCTGCGCATGTTGGGCTTGTTGAATTAACTGCGCCTGTTTGAGTAATTCGATTTGATTCAGTTTATGTTTTTGATGGATTGGCACGCCAGCTTGATTCACCACCACGCTAGTGGCCATGCCCTCTGAACCACCGCCAGAACGCATGCCCGTGACAGGGCTGGCGGTACGATAATCTAAACCAGTCGCCAAACGCACATACGTTTCGCCCGCATGGCAACCGTTGGATACATCGATACTTTGCCAAACGTTATCAAACCATACATCGACCCACGCATGACTTTGCATCAAACTGCCATCTTGGGTGAATAAATATCCGCTTACATAACGTGCCGGATAACCCAAACTGCGGCAACAGGCAATAAACACATGCGCATGATCCTGACACACGCCTTGCCCCAACCTAAAAGCCTCGATCGCGGTAGTCGTCACTTCAGTTGCGCCAGGAATGTAACCGACTTTATCCACCAATCCATGCATTAAGTCATCAATTGGCTTATGCTTGAAAGCCATCGCAAAATCTTTAATGGCGGCATCCGCCAAGGTTAACGGTGTATCTCGCATAAAAATAATCAGAGGCAACGGTTGCTCTTGCGAATAATCATTGACGCCAGTTTCCACCTCGCCCACTACTGTCACGCTTAACTCCGTATGCGGCGTATCGACCACCAGCGTATGCGTGGTATTACCAAAAGCATCTTCAAATTCATGCATTTGGCCTTGCACTTTAATATCCCAATATTTAACGTGCTGACCAAAACCGCTTTGCGGCGTAAGACGCAGTTGCTGAATCGTATAATTGACCGGCGTGGTATAGACGTATTGCGTATGATGTTCGATAGTAAGGCGCATAATTTTGCTTTTAAATTGTTTACTTTTTTTAACTGCTGACTGATTAATTAATGACTAAGTTAGCGTTGTTAATTTTGTTAACTTGGATTAATACTTAAAAACGCCCGTTGAATTTCGGCACCTAATAGATTGTTAGAGTCGATAAAGTCGCTTAAAAACTCATGTAAACCTTGTTGGAAAATGTCCTGCATTTTTCCGTAACGCAATCTAGAATGCAGTTCGCCCGAAAGCCTTCTACACTCGGTATGACGATTACCAGAAAGCTGATCTAATATCGGACTGATTTCGTCTAAACAAGCGTGTAGCGAGCGCGGCATATCGCGTCTTAACACCAATAATTCGGCTACGCGCCACGGCACGATCGTATCGCTGAATATTTTTTGATACGCTTGGAACGCAGAAACTGAACGTAACACCGCACTCCATTCGTAGTAATCTACCGCGCCGCCAACTTCTTCCTGCTCTGGCAATAACAGGTGATATTTCACATCTAATAAACGCGCAGTATTGTCCGCACGCTCAATAAACGTGCCTAAGCGCACAAAACTAAACGCATCGTCGCGCAACATCGTGCCAAAACAAACGCCTCTAAATAAATGTGAGCGCGCTTTTACCCAATCACAAAACTCGCGCAAGCCATTTACCGCGAGATCTTGGCCATTAAACTGCTCAAACTCAAGCCATAATGCGTTGATATTCTCCCAAGTTTCCGATGTCATCGCCACGCGCACAGCCCGCGCATTTTCACGCGCATTGCGTAGTGCGTTATAAATGCTGGATGGATTATCTGGATCCATCGCCAGATAATGAATCACATCAGAAGCTTTAATATCGCCATATTCCGCTTCATATTCGTCTACGTTGCCAGAAATTTCCAGCGCAGGCAACCAAAGCGCAGCTTCACTTTCAGCCGCGTTTGGCACTAAAGACATGCTGTAAGTGACCTCCAACACGCGGCCCATATTTTCTGCACGCTCAATGTAGCGCGCCATCCAGTACAGATGATCAGCGGTTCGACTTAACATACGGACTCCGCCTTGATATTTTTTACCTGTTTTTGAGTGTTAACTTCTGTTTCGCCAGCTGCTTGTCCTGCTGCTTTTTGCGCATTTTTAGGTGTTAACTCTTTTGGCTCTAATGCATCACTTTCTAATACCCAAGTATCTTTAGTGCCGCCGCCTTGCGATGAGTTCACTACTAGCGAACCTTCTTTCAGCGCCACGCGACACAAAGCGCCTGGTACCAATGTGACCGTTTTGCCAGATAATACGAAAGGTCGCAAATCGACATGACGCGGCGCAATACCCGCCTCGACCAAAGTTGGGCAAGTAGAAAGCGCTAATGTCGGCTGCGCGATGTAATTGGAAGGTTTAGATAAAATGCGTAACCGGAATTCTTCAATCTCTTTTTTAGTGGCCGCTGGCCCAACCAACATGCCATAGCCGCCAGAACCTTGCACTTCTTTAACGACCAGTTCATGCAGATGCTCTAAGGTATATTGCAGCTCATCTTCTTTGCTCAATTGATAAGTCGGTACGTTTTCCAGCAAAGGCTCTTCGCCTAAATAAAACTTGATCATTTCTGGCACGTAAATATAGGTCGCTTTATCGTCTGCAACGCCTGTACCCACGGCATTTGCCAAAGTCACACCACCGTTTCTATACACAGACAATAAACCCGGCACGCCCAACATAGAATCTGGATTAAACACCAGCGGATCAATATAATCGTCATCGATACGTCTATAGATCACATCCACACGTTGCGGGCCTTGCGTGGTGCGCATATACACCGCGTTATTGCGCACAAATAAATCTTGGCCTTCCACTAGCTCAATACCCATTTGTTGGGCGATAAAAGCATGCTCAAAATAAGCACTGTTACAAGCGCCTGGCGATAACAATACGACAACTGGATCATGCACACCAGTTTGCGCAACCGCGCGTAGGTTTTTCAGTAACACTTGCGGATAATGATCGACTGGCGCGATGTGATAACGGCGGAATAACTCAGGGAATAGCCGCATCATCATTTTGCGGTCTTCTAACATGTACGACACGCCTGATGGCGTACGCAGATTGTCTTCCAACACATAAAATTGTGATTCCGAAGTGCGCACTAAATCAATCCCTGCAATGTGCGCGTAGACTTGGTTTGGCACATCGACACCAAACATTTCTGGACGATATTGGCTGTTGGCTAAAATACTGGTTGGCACGATGCCCGCTTTGATAATTTCCTGGTCGTGGTAAATATCATGCAAAAACATATTTAAGGCACGCACGCGTTGAATAGCGCCGGCAGACAGTTTTGCCCATTCGGTCGCAGAGATCAAACGCGGAATCACATCAAACGGAATCAGGCGTTCTGCGCCATCTTCTTCACCATACACATTAAAAGTAATGCCCACGCGGCGGAACAATAATTCCGCTTCTTGACGTTTACTTTCTAATTGATGATGTGGAATATCTTTTAACCAATCCTGATAAGCCGTATAAATATGACGCACTCGCGTTTCATCTACATTGGCTGAATCCAGTTGCATTTCATCAAAAAA
>Ga0123389_161198_pt1 | contig 13556 bp, 13 predicted proteins | sample T0HHNH4metaT_FD_89917 | JGI IMG/M metagenome (GOLD analysis project Ga0123389, IMG submission 89917) | Methane-oxidizing artificial microbial communities from Washington, USA to study methane cycling - T0-HHNH4 metaT (Metagenome... | ecosystem: Engineered > Modeled > Simulated communities...
AAAAAACTGCTCGATTTTTTCCAGATTAATACCCGGCTCGCCGCAGCGATCCTCAACCTCGCCCAAGCAGGCGATGATGTCGGTGATGGCTTGCTGGCCGGCTTCGTCGCCGGCGGCTTTAACCGGGATAATACCGTCACCGTTAAATTGAGTGTTGGCGAAGACCTTAGTCATGTCGGCCAGATCGTCGGTGGTTATTTCGGTCGCATCCGCCTTGCCCAGATTTTTTAAGATCTCGACGGCGGAGGCCAGTAGCTGTTGACCTTCTTCATCTTGATCGTTTATCGCCGCCAGCGGTAGGGTGGTCTTCTGTTGGATCAAATCGGCCGGGTTTTTCAGTACCTTACTTACCCAACGCACCGCCTCGATTACCTCATTGGCTCGGATGCGGCCATCGTTATCGGTATCCAGCAGCACCAATGTTTGGTTGTCGAAGAACAATCCGTGCGTCGGGCAACTCAGTGCCGCCCATAATTTCTGATCCAGTTCCGGCAGTCCGATTAAATCGCTACCGCGTTTCAATTCAACCTGATCGAAACCGCCGAGTCTGGCAAACCGCCATTTTTCGGCAACATTACGGCTGGATATGGGCGTCATTGTGTGTCTCCTGAGTTGAGTAGTTTTTGTTATGTCTATCACGAAATTTCGCTAGTTTTACAGACTTGGGTCGCTTGACGCAACTTGCTTTGTTGGGTTGCAGGCCGGGCAGGAGACTTGCAATAACTCGCCGCTATGTCTATGCCTTAAAGGACGGGCACGGCCATCCAATTGGTTCATATCTTGGTAAAGCCGGTTTTCGTGATTGATCACTTCGCGTTCGTGCTCGAATGGGTATAAGGTTTGGGCCATGCCGCCGCCGTCAATAAAATGCTGGCTATCCAGCAACATCAATTTGGCATGCAGCAATTCATGCAGTAAGGCGTCGGCGGGCGAGATGCTGCATGCGGGTGTGCTGTCGCAGCCCGGATCGTTCAGCAATTGCGCGCCCAAACGGGTGTCGAAGTAAATCGTCACGCTATCCACCCCAAATTGATTGCCAAAGGCCTGAGTTTGCCAGGTATTTTGCCGGTATTTGAGGATGAGTTTTTGGCCGCGCAGTTCGCTGAGCAAATTCACGACTTGCGGGTAATGCGAAAAATAGTCGGCCATGACTGCCAAGTCTGCGCTGATATTGGCCGGATCGCTGGACTCGGCCTGATAGCTAGCGCTGAGGAAATTGGCCATTTCCGCTTTTGCCAGCGGATCGCTGTTCAATGTGGCCTGCTTTTGGCTGTAAGCGGCCATCACCTCTGCGGCGCTCGGCGGTTTCCGCAGGCGTAAGCGTATCGTCGCTGTGCCGTCCTGATCGACCGACAGCTTGGCCTGCATCGCATTGACCGGCTCGGCCAGTTGGCTGGCGACTGCATGCACGGCGTTGACCGGCTGCAAATCGTTGGCGGTTACGATGCGCGAAGAGCCCATCATGCTTATGCAAAAACTTAGCACCAAACTGACTTCACGGCGGCGGTTATGCAGAATGGAGCTATCGTCGCGCTGCCGGCTGTCTTCTTTTAGATAAATACCGTAGCGCCGGGCGATTTCAGCCAACTCGGCATATGCAGCGGTGGCATCGTGGCTCAGGCCAGCTTGACATACCAAAGCCGGTTTGCCGCCGATTAAGCAGGGATGCAGGAAGTTGCGGTCTAACGGCTGTTGCAAATACCAGCGATTTAAATCCCCGGCTAATTTATCGATTCCCTCGATGCGATCCGCTGCGCCGGCAAAGGCCTGTTCCAGGGTTGTTAGTCCATTCATGTGCTTAGTTGATGTCGGTGGATTTATGGCTTCCGGTCAACTCTAACAGCGCTTGGGGGCTGCCGGCAAGTCGGATGCCGGCGCGGATTGGGCACTATCGCGCCAAGCTGGGATTGTCATAAAACAGTCATGTTTTCCCAGCATAATCCAACCATGATGAAATTTGCCGGTTTTTCAAAATTCGCTTTCGATTGGAAAGCAGCGGAACGAGAAGTGGTGGGTGGCGCCTATCTGCAATGGCTTGCCACAGCCCTGGCTACGGTTTATTTGCTTGGGGTGTTGTATGTAAATCTGTCCACCGCGTTGGCGGGCATAGATCGGACTTCGACAGAGGCTGCTGCCTCGGTGCTCAGCGAAGCGGCCGCGCAAAATCCGCCCATGGATTTGTCGGAAATCGCCACCTGGCATTTGTTCGGGCAAAGCCCAGAGAGCTTGTCGGATAAGGGCGCCGTTGCGGAGACGCAATTAAAGCTCAAACTGCTAGGCATCATGTTTTTATCCAAGAACCCGGAAAATGCCAGTGGCATCATTCAAGCCGACGACGGGCAGCAAAAGAAATATAGGCTGGGCGACGAGCTGCCCGGCGGCGCGGTGTTGCAGGCTGTTGAAGCAGACCGGGTCTTGCTAAAGCGTGGCGAACGCCAGGAATCCTTGCTGTTGATAAAAGATAGCATCCACGAACCAACCGCCACCGAATAATCCCCTCCCTTGTAAACTGCAAATGAAAACACGCTTGTTGCTCGGCTTCCTGCTGGCCATTTTCTGCCCGATGCTGCTGGCGGAAAAAGACGAATTTTCGCTGAATCTAAAAGATGTCGATATTCGTGCACTGATCGAAACGGTTGCCGATGTCACCGGTAAAAATTTTATTATCGATCCGCGCATCACCGGCAATATCTCGGTGGTGACTTCCACGCCGATGAAGTCGGCACAGGTTTACGATGTATTCCTGTCCATATTAAAGGTGCACGGTTACTCGGCGATTCCGAACGGCAACGTCGTCAAGATTATTCCGAATGTCACCGCCAAGCAGGACGGTGAGGAAAGCGAGTTGCGCGGCAATCCGCAGAACGGCGACGAGCAACTGACCAGGGTGTTGCAGGTGCATCATGTCGATGCCACGCAACTGGTACAGACCCTTTTGCCGTTGATGCCGCAATACGCGTTTATCGGCGCGGTGCCGGAAAGTAACACCGTGATCCTGTCCGATACCGCAGCCAACGTTAAACGCTTGGCGGCGATGATCAAGCAAATCGATAAAAGCGATTTGCAAAACATTGAAATCATCAATTTGCGACACGCCAATGCCGCGGATTTGATTCAACCATTAAACACATTAATCACCGGCAGCAACGCCGGAAAAACCACGCCGGTCGCACCGCCAATGGTGGCCGACGAACGCTCGAATTCAATTATTCTCGGCGGGGAGCAGGAGATGCGTTTGCAGATGCGCGCCTTGATCGCCAATCTGGATACGCCGATGGAAAAATCCGGCAATACCGAAGTGATTTATATGCGTTATGCTGTGGCCAAGGAATTGGTCGAAACGCTGACCGGGGTGGGGTCTTTGAAGGATGAAAAAGCCGATCAACCAAAAACCAAAGCCACTACCAGTAAAGACTTCGATATTCGCGCGGATGAAGCTGCTAACGCGTTGATTATCACCGCGCCGCACGATTTGATGGCGACCTTGAAATCGGTGGTCAGACAATTGGATGTGCGCCGCGCGCAGGTGCATATCGAAGCGATTATTGCCGAAGTCAGCTACGACAAATCGCAGAATATTGGCGTCGAATGGCAAACCAAGGAAGACGGCAGCGTATTTGCGGCCAGCAGAAAAGGGGAGGGCAACTCGCTCGATCTATCGCAATTTATTTCCTCCGTCGGTAAGGGCTTGAGTATCGGTTATTTGGCAGGCAGCGAGTTAAAAGCCTTGTTGACCGCGTTTGCCAACGATACCGACGTCAACGTGTTATCCACGCCGTCGCTGGTGACGATGGACAACGAAGAAGCCAACATGATCGTCGGCCGCAACATCCCCTTAACCACCGGTCAATACACACCTTCCGTCGGCGGCAGCCTGAGTACCCCATTTCAAACCATCCAACGCGAAGACATAGGTATTAAACTCAAAGTTTTGCCGCAGATCAGCGAAGGCAATGCGGTCAAATTAAAAGTCGCGCAAGAGGTTTCTAGCGTTGTGCAAGGCACTACCGGTGCGGATTTGCAGACCAATAAACGCAAAATCGAAACCAGCGTATTGGTCGATGACGGCAAGGTGTTGGTATTGGGCGGCTTGATCCAAGACGACATCACCGAAACGGTGGATAAGGTGCCGCTGTTGGGGGATATTCCTTATCTGGGCTACTTGTTCCAAACCAATTCGACGACTATCACCAAAAAGAATCTGATGGTGTTTTTGCGCCCGCAAATCATCAGGGATGCGGGTAAATCCAGCGGCTTAACCCACGACAAATACAATTACATCCGCGACAAGCAACAAGAGTTTAACCAGGACGGCGTGCTGTTGATGCCGGAGCAGAAACAGCCCTTGCTGGACAACTTATCGGACGACAATTCGGCTGTAGAAGACAATCGCGGCGAGGCTGGCGGCAATGGCAACCGCTGAACCGACAGCGCCAGCGCCGACCGATAACAGGCTGCCGTCTTACGGTTTTGCCAAACGCCACGGCGTGATCGTTGCGGAGTGTTCCGCACAGCAGGCGCGTATCGTCTATCAACCTAAAGCTCCGGTAACGGCTTTGCTGGAAACCCGGCGCTTCGTGGCTAGACCGGCCAGTTTCGAAGCGGTCGGCGCGGAAGAGTTCGAGCGCTTGCTGCAAGCGGTGTACGAACACAAAACCGGCCATGCTCAGCAGATGGTCGACGATATGCAGGACAATCTGGATTTGTCCGAGATGGCCCAGCACTTGCCCAAGCCGGAAGACTTACTCGAAAGCGAAGACGAAGCGCCGATCATTCGTTTGATCAACGCGCTGCTCACCGAAGCCATCAAGGAAAACGCCTCGGACATTCACATCGAATCCTACGAAAAACGCATGGTAGTGCGGTTTCGGGTGGACGGCACCTTGCGGGAAATTATCGAGCCGCAGCGCGAGTTCGCGCCCATGGTGATTTCCCGGCTTAAAGTCATGGCCAAGCTGGACATCGCCGAAAAGCGCTTGCCGCAGGATGGTCGTATCTCCTTGAATATCGGCGGCCGCACTGTGGATGTGCGAGTCTCGACTTTGCCTTCCGGCCACGGCGAACGGGTGGTGCTGCGCTTGCTGGACAAGCAGGCCAACCAATTAAGCCTGAAGCAAGTCGGCATGTCGGATTACGAGCTGAACAGCATTCAGCAGATGATTGCTAGGCCCCACGGCATCATTCTGGTGACCGGGCCTACCGGTTCCGGGAAAACCACCAGTTTGTACGCGGTGGTTAACCAATTGAATCAACGCAGCCGCAATATTCTTACCGTCGAAGACCCTATCGAATATTACCTGGACGGCGTCGGCCAAACCCAGGTGAACACCAAGGTGGACATGACTTTTGCCAAGGGCTTGCGGGCGATTTTGCGGCAGGATCCGGACATCGTCATGGTCGGCGAGATTCGCGACCGGGAAACCGCCGAGATTGGCGTGCAGGCCAGCTTGACCGGCCACTTGGTGCTATCGACCTTGCATACCAATACCGCCGTCGGCGCTATAACCCGGCTGCGCGACATGGGCATAGAGCCTTTCTTGTTGGCCTCCAGTTTGGTCGGCGTGATAGCCCAGCGGTTGCTGCGCAAACTGTGTCCGCATTGTAAAAAACCGGAACAGGTGCCGGAACAGGATTTAGCCAAGCTGGGGTATCGCAGCGAAACCGGCGAGCCTGTTACTGTTTATCAAGCCCAAGGCTGCCCGCAGTGCCATAACCACGGTTACAAGGGCCGGGCTGGTATTTTTGAAATGATCATGCTGGATAGCACGATGCAACAGCTGATCCATGATGGCGCCGGCGATCTGGAACTGGAACGGCATGCCCGACTTTCCTCGCGCAGCATCCAGCAAAGTGCGCTGGAAAAAGTGCTGAACGGCGATACCAGCATCGACGAAGCCATCCGTATCACCTTAAAGGATTAATCTGGTATGGCGGTCTTCGAATATCAAGCGCTGAACGGCAAGGGCAAGTCGGTTAAAGGCACACTTGAGAGCGACACGATCAAAACCGCGCGCCAACAATTGAAGGCCAATGATTTAACCCTGCTGGACATTCAGGAAGTTCATAAAAAAGAACGCAGCGGTCAGTCGCCCTTATTGGCGCAAAACATCGGCATGCGCGCACTGGCGCACATCACTCGGCAGTTGGCGGCTCTGTTGAAGTCCGGCTTGGCGATTGATGAAGCCTTGGGCATTATCGCCAGGCAACTGGAGTCGGCGAGGGCCAGAAGGATATTGCTGGCGATCAGAAGCCGAGTTCTGGAAGGGCAAAGTCTGGCCGTGGCATGTCAGGCATTTCCCAGTACTTTTCCGCCCCTGTACCGCGCCACTATCGAAGCCGGCGAATCCTCGGGCAAGCTGGATCAGGTGCTGGAAAAACTGGCCGATTATCTAAGCGACAAAGGCCAACTGCATCGCAAGTTACAAATGGCCATGATTTATCCGGTGTTGTTGTCGTCGGTGTCCGTATTGGTGGTCATCGGCCTGTTGGCGTATGTGGTGCCGGAAATCACTGGCGTGTTCGACAAAATGGGCCACGAGTTGCCGGCTATTACCCGGGCCTTAATTAGTTGCAGCGATTTTTTGCAGAGCAATGGCTTGCTGTTGCTGGTCATCGCGGTGGGCTTAACTGTCGCGGCGAAGCTGATTTTGCGCCGGGAGCGGCCGCGCATGCTGTTTCACCGTTGGCTATTGACCATGCCTATTACCGCCCGCTTTTCCAAGGGCTTAAACACTGCCCGCTTTACCCGCACGTTGGCGATTTTGACCAATAGCGGTGTCGAGCTGCTGGAAGCCTTAAAAATCTCCAGCCAGGTGTTGTCTAACAACGCGATGCAGCAAGCAGTCGCGCACACTGCGATCCGCGTCCGCGAAGGGCAGAGTTTGAACAAGGCGCTAGAAGCCAGCGGTTTCTTCCCGCCGGTGACGATACATTTGGTCGCCAGCGGCGAAGCCAGCGGGCAATTGCCGCGCATGCTGGAAAGTGCCGCCGACGATCAGGAGCGCGATATTCAGGCGCTCACCGAGTTGACCATGGGTTTATTCGAGCCGGCTCTGATTTTGTTCATGGGCCTGGTGGTGCTGACCATCGTGTTAGCCATTCTCTTACCGATTTTTGAAATGAACCAGCTGATTAGATAGGTGTTTTGTCATACGCCTGTCACGTTGGCTTTCTAATCTTCTCCCTGTTGTCCCGCATACCGGGGCGTGCTTAAACCAATAAGACTTTAAACCGCTATGAGCAATAAAAAACAGCAAGGCTTTACCCTGATCGAAGTGATGATCGTGGTAGTAATTTTGGGCATTTTGGCGTCTATCGTCGTGCCGAAAATCATGGGCAGACCGGATGAAGCCCGCGCCACTCGCACCTTGCAAGACATCAGAGCCATCAGCGCCGCGCTGGATCTGTATCGCCTGGATAACTTCAGCTATCCGACCACCGACCAGGGCCTGGAAGCCCTGGTACACAAGCCGACCAATCTGCCGCAAGGCGCGCATTGGAAGCAGGGCGGTTATCTGGATCAACTTCCGGCCGACGCCTGGGGCAAACCGTATTTTTACATGCAGCCCGGCGCGCACGGCGAATTTGATTTGTATTCCTTCGGGGCCGACGGCGTGGAAGGTGGCAGCGAAGCCGGCGCGGATATCACCAATTGGGCGCAAAAATAAGTCAGCTTGAGGGCTTGCAGATTCGCGGCTTTACGCTGATCGAGCTATTGATTGCGATGGTCCTGATCGGCTTGATGAGCAGCATGGCGATGCTGGCGATGGGCAATGCCGATCACAGCAAGCAGCAACAATTGGAAATTCAGCGGCTGGCAAAATTGCTGGAGCTGGCTGAGCAGGAAGCGATGATACGCGGCGAAAGCATAGGTCTGGAGTTGGTCGGTCAAGGGTATAGGTTTCTGTCGCCGACCCAAGGCAAGTGGCGGCCGGAGAATACTGATGCGGTCTTCAGACAGCGGGATTTGCCAGCCGGTATGACTTTGGCGTTGACCCTGGACGAAAAGCCTGTGTACCTGACTAAGCACTTTGGCAGCAAGGTGCATCCCGAGCCGCAGATTGTATTTACGCCGGACGGGGCCGCGGATGCGTTCCAAATTGCGTTGGATTTAGCAAAAAGCGATCTCCGGTTTTGGCTGAGCAATATGGCGGACGAGGGCTTAGCGGTTTCCAGCGTCGCCATCAAGCCATGAAATATTCCGGTAACGGCGGCTTCACGCTGTTGGAAGTGCTGATTGCTTTGGCTTTGTTAGCCATCCTGATGGCCGGTTTGATCAAAATTACCGCCGACAACACCAAGAATCTTTGGTATCTGGAAAACAAAACGATAGCCGCGACGATAGCCGCGAACCATACGGTGCAATTGCGCCTGGCTACCGAAAAACCGGAAAACCAGGATGGCTGGGACACGATGGCCGGTCGGCGTTGGTATTGGCAGGCCAAGCGCGGTGTAACGCCGAGTATCGGCGGCAGGGTCTGGGATTATCGGATAGAAGTGTTTTTGGAAGGCGACAAGTCGCCTTATGCCGGATTGCTTAGTTATGTTCCGAGCGGCCATGAATAATAGCGCCAGTCGCGGCTTCACCTTGCTGGAAATCCTGATCGCGATGGCCGTGTTCGCGATCATGGCGGCGATGGCCTACGCCGGCTTGAGTGCGGTGCTGGATGCCAGAGCCGGCACCGAAAAGCGCTCGGACAGCATCGCCGCGCTGCAGCAAACCCTGTATTTGCTGAACGAAGATCTGGCTCAAGCCTTGCCGCGCTCGGTGCGGGACGAATTCGGCAGCGAACAGCCGGCGTTTTCCGGCGGTAATGGCGAAGACTTGCTGACCTTGACGCGTAGCGTGTCGGAATGGTCGGCGTTGGCGATGCACAGCCAATTGCAACGTATCAGTTATCGTCTGGAAAACGGCTGCTTGTATCGGCAGGTTTGGACAGTGCTGGATCGTACTCAGCAGACGCAATTTCGCCGGAAAAAGCTGTTGAACGTCGCGGCGCTTGATTTGCGGTTTTACGGCAGCGACTGGACTACGCATTGGCCGGCTGGCGGCACTGGCTTACCCAAAGCGGTGGAAGCGAATTTTAACTTGGCCGGCTTGGGTGACATTCAGCGGCTGTTTATGGTGCGGGAATGAGGTCGCTACATCAGGCGCAATCCGGGATCGCGTTGATCACCGTCATGTTGATACTGGCTATCGCTACCGTTGCCGTGGTGTCGATGTCCAGCGCGCGGCAGTTGGATATTCGCCGCACCGAAAATCAGCTGCGTAGCGCGCAAGCCTGGGAATACGTGTACGGCTTGGAAAGTTGGGCCATCGGCCGGCTGGCTGCCGACGCCACGGCCGGTAAAGTAGATGGTTTGGCTGGAGATTGGTCCATACCGTTGGCAAGGACAAACGTCGTCGGCGGCACGATGCAAGCGCAGATTGAGGATTTGCAGGGCCGGATTAATCTGAACAACGTATTGGTGGAGGGCAAAATTTCCAAGGACGATATCAAGCGCCTGGAACGCTTGCTGGCCATTCTAAAACTGAAAACCGAGCTGGTGCAGGCGATTGCCGATTGGGTTGATGCGGATATGGATGTCAGCTATCCGCACGGCGCGGAAGACGAAACCTACACTCGCAAAAAGCCGGCTTATCGCGCCGCTAACCGGCAATTTGCCGATGTCAGCGAGTTGCTGTTGGTACAAGGCATGACGCGCGAGACCTATCTGAAATTGCTGCCTTATGTCTACGCGGTGGAGGGTTACGCGCCGCTGAATGTCAATACCGCCAGTGCCACCGTGTTGCGTTGCTTGGCGGACGGCATCAGCGCCGATCAGGCGGAATCCATGTTCAGAGCCCGAGGCAAGCCTTTCGCAAAAGTCGCCGAATTTTTAAAGGATGAAACGGTTGCCGACACCGGCATCGGTAAATATGGCTTGGGTGTCAGTTCGCAAAACTTTTTATTACAAGGGCAAATCGATATGGGCAAAACCCATTTGCAGTTTGAGTCGCAATTGCAGCGCGATAGTGGTGGCGCGCAAGTGGTGAAGCGCCAGCGCCAGGGCTTGGCGCATGGCTGAAAAACTGCTGGTCAGATTAGGTGCCGAATCTGCCGATAAACTGGAATGGTTGAATCTTGCCGAGCCTGATAGTCGGCCGACATCCGGCTCGATGATGGAGTTGGCAGCGGCTGCGCAGGGTAAGTCTGTACTACTGTTATTGCCGGCCGCTTCGGTGCTATTGCTGGAAATCGAGCTGGCAGTTAAAACCACTGCGCAACTGAAAAAAGCCTTGCCGTTTGCGTTGGAAGACCTACTGGCCGAGGACGTGGAAAATTATCATCTGGTTTGGTTAAAGCAGGACCGGGATAAACTCGCCGCGGCGGCGATTACGCACGACACATTAGCGGCGCGGCTTACTCCGTTTCGCGAAGCCGGTTTAGCTCTGGCAGCTGCGTATCCGGAAACCTTATGCCTGCCGTATCAGCCTGGACAAACGACTTTGTTGCTCGAAGAAAGCAACGCAATTTTGCGCAGCGCTGCCTATTTGGGCGGCGGCGTGGATGCGCAATTTCTGCCGCAACTGCTGGAAAAAGCCTGTGCCGAAGGTGTCGATTGCCAGACTTTACTGATATGCAAACACAGCGAAGACACCCAGCTGCCGGATGGTTTGGCAAATAACGGTTTGGAAACAGTCATAGCCAAGCCTTTGCAATTCATGGCGAGCGCCGTCGAGTCATTGCCAGCCGAGCTGAATTTGTTGAGCGGTGCTTATGCCGTCAGTCATCGTCCAAAAGGCCTCTGGCAACAGTGGCTACCGGCGGCAATAATTCTGTGCGTGGCACTGGCGGTGCAGAGCTACGCTTTACTACATACCTATTGGCAACAACAAGCCGAACTAAGCGAGTTGGAAGCGAAAAGCCAAGAGCTGTTCAAACAAACTTTTCCCGATGTGAAACGCATCGTCAATGTCAAAGCTCAGGCCGAGCAACAGCTGGCGCAGCTCAGAAAACAACAGGCTTTTGCCGGTAGCGGCTTCATGCGCTTGATCTACCGTTCCGGATTGGTGTTGAAAGACGCGCCGGCCGTACACTTGAAAAAGCTCAATTTCCTGAACGGCGGTTTGCAGTTACATCTGCTTGCCGACGACATCGGCCAACTGGAGCAATTCAAACAGCAGTTGCAAAGCACGGTGCAAGTCAAAATTCAATCCGCCGACAGCGGCGCAAACGGCGTGGAGGCGCAACTTGAGATTCGCGAAAAATGACATGGCGAAGCGTTTTGCCGAATTAACGCCCAGAGAGCGAGTGCTGGCGCTGGGTGGTGTACTGGTCGTGCTGATGTATGGCGCATACCTGCTGTTTTACCAACCAATTGCTGAACAAAGCCGCTTGCTGACCCTAAAAATCCAGGCGCAACAGCAAATCTATACCTACTTACAACAAGTCGGTAACGAAGCTGCGGCTTTGCGGCAACAGGCTACGGTTGATGCACCGGCATTGGATGGCGCTAATCAATCGCCGCTGGCGGTAGTCGATTTCAGCAGCCAGCAGCTGGAGATAAAACCGGCGATCAAACACCTGTCGCCGGAAGGCGAGGACAAAGTCAGCGTCTGGCTGGAACATCTGGCTTTCGACCAACTGATGTCCTGGTTGGCAATTTTGGAAACCAAACACCGTTTGCAGGTACTGCAAATCGATGTTGAAAAACCGGCCGATGCTGATGGTATCGTCAATGCCAAGGTCTTACTGGGTGTTGTTTAGTCTGCTCAGGTATCGTCGCTCCCGCGCAGGCGGGAGCCCAGTTGCCGCAGCCGATTTGCTGCGCGGTCCCAAGGCGTCCAGTTTCCCGTGAATGCCCAGTCCAGAATTCATTGATAGCTTCAAACTTGCCTTCCATGGCACTGGATGCCCGCTCTTGTGCCCTGTGGGTAACCCCGCGGGCATCACGGACTTCTTGGGTTTAGCTGAAGTAGCTCAATAGTCAGGATGCGCCTTGCCGTCCACAGCTCACGACAATTCATGCCTGGACCACGTCCCACTGCTATTAAGTTAAGAGCGGATGGTTCTATCTCCCCTCATCCCAACCTTCTCCCGGAGGGAGAAGGGGCTTCTTCCTTCGCTCAATGGCAGTGAGGCAATGCCCGCAAAAAGAATCTTAAATTTCATAGCTACCGCCCGCGCCCGATCATCCGCTGAATTTTCGTGTTAGCGGTCGGCTTTGTAATACAGATGTATTACATGTCACGTGAATTTAACAATGCTGTATCCGAAAAGCCGCTATTGCTCTGGAATAATCCGCGTCAAGTTGAAGGGTCGAGGATCGGCAGTTCAGCAAGGATTCAGGAGCAACTAGGGAACACGGACGGCACGGACAAGGAGCGGCTAAGGAAGAGGATAGGGAGGAGGCTAAGGGGGAAATGGTAGCGGGGGCAACAAAAGCGGCGCTGTCAGGATGTTAGATAGCGTCGAGTACGATCTAAAGCGTGTAAAAGCCAAACTCGTTGTGAAGCGGGGACGGAAAGTCACAGGTCTTGCAGGTCAAGACGGCTGGGCTGTCACCTTATGTCATTAATCGAAATTTAAACATGAGGTTTTAAAAATGAAATTGTCTAAAAAATTGTTGGCAGTTGCAGTATTGGCGGCGGCCGCTTCAGGCGCCGCGGAAGCGCGTATCCAAGCTATCGGTGATGCAACAGCAGACGGTAGCGAGTTTTTGTTCAACCTGGTTGACTACACAGCGAAAACTTCATTTACACTGGATTTGGGTATCACTGTTGAGCAATTTCTGGCTAACCCTAGCCAATCATTGTCTTTCTCACTGAGCGACAACAACTTTCAATCATTCGCTGCTGCTTACACTGCCGGCAACGACGTTGCTTGGGGAGTTTCTGGTGGTCATGGGATCCTGGCTGACCTGACTGACCTGCCTAAATTTGGTTTCTACACAACGTCAGTAGTTCCTTCTCCTGCCGTCATCGATAGCAATGCAGGCGACATTGGTAATACTATGAGTAAATGGAACGTTATGGTTGGTTCTGTTCAAACTCAAGATGCCAATTCTAACAATCTGAGCACCTTCAGAACTGTTGGCCAACAAGGTTATACAGCTGTTTACGGTAACGATTTCCAAACTGCTTTGCCATTTGCCGCCCAAGGTCAGTTAGGCAATGCTTTGGCGTTCGTTCATGAAAAAGTCAATGCCGACGATTTCGATACTGGAGAATTGGAAACTTTCCCAGGTACATGGAATTTTTCATTTAGCGGTAACGTGGGTTCTTTGACCTATACCGCTGCACCCGCTGCTGTGCCACTGCCTGCCGCAGTTTGGATGTTCGGCGCCGGCTTGATGGGCGTACTGCGCGCCACTCGTCGTAAATCATTGGCGGTTTAATCCCGCAAACGTCTTGAGCCGGCCGGATTCTGCTTTGCTGGTTCCCCCTTCATGAACGGGTCGGCTCAAACTTTAAATTCAATCAATTGAGAGATATACAATGAAAAAGCAATTATTGTCTGCTGCTATCGCAGTGGCTTCTCTGGCAGGTTTCTCGCAAGGTGCATCCGCACATG
>Ga0123389_181461_pt1 | contig 13366 bp, 14 predicted proteins | sample T0HHNH4metaT_FD_89917 | JGI IMG/M metagenome (GOLD analysis project Ga0123389, IMG submission 89917) | Methane-oxidizing artificial microbial communities from Washington, USA to study methane cycling - T0-HHNH4 metaT (Metagenome... | ecosystem: Engineered > Modeled > Simulated communities...
GGCTTTTTGATGCTTTTATATTGAAAAATAACTTTAGAAAGCTACATTCCATCTAGGTAATTTAGCATTTTGATCTAAGAAATTTTGCAAAACCTGTCCTTCAACAGCAGTTGGAATTGCTTTAGCATCAGCATTGAAAGTTTCGTACCAAACTACTTCTAATTCAGAAATGTTTTCCAATTTCATTTGTGCTGGCCAAGAATATTTTCTTCCTGTTTTTGCAAATTGGTGTCCGTTTACAATTTTATCATATAAACCACCATTTTTGCTTTTTAATGTTCCATCATTCTGAACAGTTCCTGTAGAACCAACCATAATCAATTCTTTCTCTGCTCCTTCAACAGCATATACTACAAAAATTCCAGCACTTCCCTCTGGAGCGTTGCAAACTTCTTCTAAACTGTCTTCAATCGTAAAAGCAAAACTATTGGTTGCTTTAAACTTTTCTAATTCTTTGTACATATTTCTTTTTTAAGCCTCTAAGATACTGAGGTTCTACGATGCTAAGTTTTTTCTATTTATACCTCAGTATTTTAAAATGTAAAAAAGTCTCAACAAAATATTGAGACTTTTTTTTGGAATTTTTTATTTTGAAACTTGAAGATTATCCAAGTACTTCTTTAACTTTTTTACCAATTTCAGCTGGTGAATCAACAACGTGAATTCCGTTATCTCTCATGATTTGTTTTTTAGCAGCAGCTGTATCGTCAGAACCTCCAACAATAGCACCAGCGTGACCCATTGTTCTACCAGCAGGAGCAGTTTCTCCAGCGATAAAACCAATAACTGGTTTACGGTTACCATCAGCTTTTACCCATTTAGCAGCATCAGCTTCTAATTGACCTCCAATTTCACCAATCATAATGATTACTTCAGTCTCTGGATCGTTCATTAATAATTCAACAGCTTCTTTAGTTGTAGTTCCAATGATTGGATCTCCACCAATTCCGATAGCTGTAGTGATTCCTAAACCTTGTTTTACAACTTGGTCAGCAGCCTCATAAGTTAAAGTTCCTGATTTAGAAACGATACCAACTGTTCCTTTTTTGAAAACGAAACCTGGCATAATACCAACTTTAGCTTCACCTGGAGTAATAACTCCCGGGCAGTTTGGTCCAATTAATCTAGAGCTTCTTTCTTTAACATAATTATTTGCTTTAATCATGTCTGCAACAGGAATTCCTTCTGTAATAGCAATAATTACTTTAATTCCGGCATCAGCAGCTTCCATAATTGCATCAGCAGCAAAAGCTGGCGGTACAAAAATAATAGATGTATCAGCTCCAGCTTGATCTACAGCATCTTTTACTGTATTAAAAACTGGACGATCTAAATGGCTAGTTCCTCCTTTTCCTGGAGTAACACCACCAACAACATTAGTACCGTACTCAATCATTTGAGAAGCGTGGAAAGTTCCTTCGCTCCCTGTAAATCCTTGAACAATTATTTTGGAATCTTTATTAACTAAAACACTCATGATATATATTTTATGTAGTTTTTAAAATTGTGATGCAAAAGTAAGGTTTTGTAATGTATTTTACCTTTTTATTATCAAAAAAAATTAAGAAAATTGACTCATTTGATAACCGCGATAAAGCTTATCGTCTTTTATTTGCCAAATTGCCGTAAAATGCGCTAACAACATTTCTTCTCTTGGGTTTTCAATCGTTTTTACAAAATGAGAATAACGTACTGATACTAAATCATCTTCTTCAATGATATGACTCATCCTCACTTTTGAACGAACATAAGCACGACCTAATTCATTTGCCATATCCAACATCGAATCATAATCCATTTCGATTAATCCTTTAGTGCTGTGCCATTCTAACTTTACTTCAGGATGCAAGTAGATTTTCATAATTTCACTATCAATTAAGGCATCCGACTTATAAAATCTTTGAACAAATTCTTTTATAGACATATTACTTCAATTTATTTAGAATTTCAGGAATCTTTTTGATATTAGCCAATTGTTTTAACTTTTCTCTTGATTCTTCGATTGGGGTTCCAAAATAAGATTTTCCACCTTCAACCGATTTAGTAACACCTGTTTGTCCCATAATAACAGCTTTCGCTCCTATTGTGATACCGCTAGTTGTTCCTACCTGACCCCAGATAGTAACTTCATCCTCAATTACCACGCATCCGGCAATACCGGTTTGTGAAGCAATTAAACATTTTTTACCAATTACAGAGTCATGTCCAACATGAACTTGATTATCAATTTTTGTTCCTTCTCCGATTGTGGTATCACCCGTTACTCCTTTATCAATAGTACAAAGTGCTCCGATACCAACATTGTCTTCAACAACAACTCTTCCACCAGAAATTAATTGATCAAAACCTTCTGGACGCTTTTTGTAATAAAATGCATCAGCTCCCAAAATAGTTCCAGCATGAATAATGACATTGTCGCCAATTACAGTATGATCATAAATTGAAACATTGGAATGAATTAGACAGTTTTTGCCAATTTTTACGTGATTTCCAATAAAACTATTTGGCTGAATTAAAGTCCCTTCTCCAATTTCTGCTGATGAGGCAATAGCTACATTTGCAAATTGAAAAGGTTTGAAATGTTTAGTCAAAGTATTGAAATCTCTGAAAGGATCGTCAGAAATCAAAAGTGCTTTTCCTTCTGGACAATCTACTTTTTTGTTAATCAAAACAATAGTTGCTGCAGATTGCAAAGCTTTATCATAATATTTTGGATGGTCAACAAAAACAATATCTCCGGGCTCCACAACATGAATTTCGTTCATGCCCAAAACCTGAAAGTTTTTATCGCCTATAAATTCGCAATTAAGCAAATTTGCAATTTCTTCTAAAGAATAAACCTTTGGAAATTTCATATGTTATAATTAGAAAATTTGTCAATTAGAAAATATGTCAATTAGAAATGAGTCAGTTAGATTATGAATGTTCAAAATTATATCGATTCACTAATAATCTAATTGACTCATTGACAAATTATCTTAATTAAAAACTACTCTTTTACACGCTCCATGTAAGAACCTGAAGCTGTATCAATTTTAATTTTATCACCTTCGTTAATGAATAAAGGTACATTTACAGATGCTCCAGTTTCTACCGTAGCAGATTTTGTAGCATTTGTTGCTGTATTTCCTTTTACTCCTGGCTCAGCATAAGTAACTTCAAGAATTACAGATGCAGGCATATCAACTGATAAAGGTAAATCAGTTTCTGTATTAATCTGAACCATTACATTTGTTCCTTCTTTCAACAAATCTGGAGCATCTAAGATGTTTTTGTTTAAAGAAATTTGCTCAAATGTTTCAGCATTCATAAAGTGAAAATCATCTCCTTCTGGATATAAATATTGGAATGTATGTGTCTCAACACGAATAACGTCAATTTTATGACCTGCAGAAAATGTATTATCCAATACTTTACCTGAAGTTAAACTTTTTAATTTAGTTCTTACGAAAGCTGGACCTTTTCCAGGTTTTACGTGAAGAAATTCAATAATTTTATAGATGTCGTGATTAAATTTAATACATAATCCGTTTCTAATATCTGATGTAGATGCCATTGTAATTTGTTTTATTTTATTTTTTGTTGAACGTTAATCGCTTAATTGTTTTTCCGATTGAACGATTCAACAAATAAACAATTAAACTTTATTTTTAATAGTTTCCTGAATAACCTTTCATAATTCCTCGTGATGAATTTCTGATAAAATCTAAAATTTCATCTCTCTCAGGAGTCGCTTCCATTTCAGCCTCAATAATGCTTAAAGCTTGTGTAGTATTGTAATTTTTTTGGTATAAAATTCTGTAGATTTCCTGAATTTCTCTGATTTTTTCAGTGCTAAAACCTCTTCTTCTTAAACCAACTGAATTAATTCCAACATATGATAATGGCTCTTTCGCTGCTTTTGTGTATGGCGGAACGTCTTTTCTAACTAATGATCCACCAGAAATCATCGCGTGATCTCCAATGTGAATAAATTGATGAATAGCCGCTAAACCTCCAATAACAGCATGATTTCCAACAACAACGTGTCCTGCCAAAGCAACACCATTTACAATAATTGCATTGTTTCCAATTTCACAGTCGTGCGCAATGTGAGCATAAGCCATTACTAGACAATTGTTTCCAAGAATAGTTTGTCCTGAAGCTACTGTACCTCTATTGATTGTAACACATTCTCTAATTGTACAGTTATCTCCAATTATAGCAAGAGAATCTTCTCCGCCGAATTTTAAATCTTGTGGCACCGCAGAAATTACCGCTCCTGGAAAAATATTACAATTTTTACCGATACGCGCACCTTCCATGATGGTCACGTTTGAACCAATCCAAGTACCATCACCAATAACAACATTATTGTGAATTGTTGTAAAAGGCTCAATTACAACGTTTTTAGCGATTTTAGCGCCAGGATGAACATATGCTAATGGTTGATTCATATGTATGTTTTATATTTTAAATTAAAATAGTCTAATTTGAGGGCAACAAACCTAAACAATAAATTTGATTAATTATTGTTTTCTTGCAATTTGTGCCATTAATTCTGCCTCAGTTACTAATTTACCATTTGCGTATGCATTTGCCTGCATATGACAAATTCCTCTTCTGATTGGAGAAATCAATTCGCATTTGAAAATTAAGGTATCACCTGGCAATACTTTGTGTTTGAATTTAACATTGTCAATTTTCATGAAATATGTCAAATAATTTTCAGGATCCGGAACAGTGCTTAAAACCAAAATCCCTCCTGTTTGTGCCATAGCTTCAACAATTAAAACTCCTGGCATAACTGGCGCTTCAGGGAAATGCCCTACGAAGAAATTCTCGTTCATAGTAACATTTTTCAAACCAACCACATGACGATCAGACATTTCAATAATTCTGTCAATCAACAAAAATGGAGGTCTGTGTGGAAGCATTGCCATGATTTTATGAATATCCATCAATGGCTCTTGGTTTAAATCATAAACCGGAACATGATTTCTCTGTTCTATTTTAATGATTTTAGCCAATTTTTTAGCAAACTGAGTATTTACAAAATGCCCTGGTTTGTTTGCAATAATTTTCCCTTGAATACGAACTCCGATAAGAGATAAATCTCCAATAACGTCAAGCAATTTGTGTCTTGCAGCTTCGTTTGGATAATGTAAAGTCAGATTGTCTAATACTCCGTTTGGCTTTACAGAAATTTCATCTTTACCAAACGCTTTCTTTAAGTTTTCCATAGTAGATTCAGAAATTTCTTTATCTACATAAACAATTGCATTATTTAAATCACCTCCTTTAATTAAACCATGCTCTAATAAAGACTCTAACTCATGCAAAAAGCTAAAAGTTCTAGAACTTGCAATTTCTGTTTTAAAATCGGCAATACTTTTAAGTGTTGCATTTTGCGTACCTAAAACTTTTGTACCAAAATCAACCATTGTTGTTACTTGATAATCGTCGCTTGGCATTACAAGAATTTCGCTTCCCGTTGCTTCGTCAGTAAATGAAATTACTTCTTTTACTACATAAACGTTACGTTGCGCATCTTGCTCTTCGATACCTGCTTTTTCTATAGCTTCGACAAAATATTTTGATGAACCATCCATAATAGGAAGTTCAGATGCATCTAATTCAATAATAATATTATCCAAATCGCATCCAACTACTGCTGCTAAAACATGCTCTGGAGTTTGTATTTTTACACCTAATTTTTCTAAATTAGTACCCCTTTGTGTATTAACAACATAATTAGCATCAGCCTCAATGATTGGCTGACCTTGCAAATCTACTCTAACAAAAGTGAAACCATTATTAATAGGAGCTGGTTTGAAAGTCATTGTAACTTCTTTTCCAGTGTGTAATCCTACGCCTGTTAGTGAAATTTCATTTTTGATGGTCTTCTGTTTAACCATTATTTCCATTTTTTGGGTTTATTATTTGTTTTTTTATTTCTTCAACTTCAGCCACAATTTTAGGAAGATTTTTAAAATGGACGTACGATTTATTAAAATCAGTATATCCAAGCGATGGAGTTCCTTGTAAAACTTCATCATCTTTAATGTTTCTGGCAACTCCTGACTGTGCCTGAAGCCTAACATTATTACCTATAATTAAATGGCCTGCGATACCTACCTGACCTCCAATCATACAGTTCTCTCCAATTTTAGTAGAACCTGCAACACCACTTTGAGCAGCTATAACAGTATTTTTCCCAATTTCTACATTGTGAGCAATCTGAATCTGATTGTCTAATTTCACTCCTTTTCTAATAATTGTAGAACCAAGTGTTGCTCTGTCAATTGTAGTATTTGCACCAACATCAACATTATCTTCAAGGATAACATTTCCAATTTGTGGTACTTTACTATATTCCCCGTTTTCATTTGGAGCGAAACCAAAACCATCGGCACCAATTATGACACCAGAGTGAATCGTGCAATTATTTCCAATTACGCTTTCAGAATAAATTTTTGCTCCCGCAAAAACATATACATTATCGCCAATTACGACATTGTCGCCAATAAAGCTGTTCGGATAAATTTTCACATTATTTCCTAAAACTACATTTTGTCCAATATAACTAAAGCTTCCTAAATATAGATTTTCTCCATATTTTGTTCCTTCAGACATAAAAGACTGCGCTTCAATTCCGGTTTTATTCAATTTTACCTGATTGTAAAAATGTAAAAGCTTAGAAAATGCTGCATAAGCATCTTCTACTTTTATTAAAGTAGTAGTGATATCTTGTTCTGGTACAAAGCTGTCGTTAACAATTGTTACTGTCGCTTTTGTGCTATATATGTAGTTAACATACTTTGGATTAGCCAAAAAAGTAAGCGATCCTTCTTCGCCTTCTTCGATTTTAGATAGCCGAGAAACTTCTGCATTGGGATTCCCAACAACTTCTCCTTCTAAAATTCCTGCTATTTGTTCTGCTGTAAATTTCATCGCGACAAAAATATAAAAAATAGATTTTAAATGTTAATTTTAGATAAGTTGTTTTGGGAAACAGATATAATATTTTGTTACCAATTTAGATAACGATTTCAAATTCAGCTGGTCAGATGCTTCCACAACATCTTCAATTGTTTTATCTTTTTTCAAAATTCGTATCGGTTCAGCAGCTTTACTATAGGCTTGGTTTTTAATTTTTCCTCTAAAAATAAAATAACCGGCTTCTAATAATGAAATATGATGATCTTGTGCAAACTCTTCTTTCATTGCCTGAGATTCTTCAATCGAAATCTTCTCTGCGCTCATTTTTATTTTTAGCAAATCTCTGTTAATGATCATTTTACTTAAAGTCGAAAGTATAAAATCATCTTGTCTTTGCCAGGCTTTTAGAGCACTGATTATATCAAAATCATCTAATTGAGAAAACAAATCCAGTTTTTCGGCATCAAAATCTTCAAGTGTGATTTTGTTTTGCATGAAAAACAAAAGTGGTTCGCTACAAGGAAGATTAATTCCTTTTAATGTCAGTTCTTTTGCTCTTTTCAATACTTTCATTAAAATCAATTCGGCAACCAAGCTTGTTTTGTGCAAATACGCCTGCCAATACATCAATCGTCTTGAAAGCAGAAATTTCTCTACAGAATAAATTCCTTTTTCTTCTATAACTAAAACGTCATTTTCAACATTCATCATCTGAATCAAACGCTCAGAATTCACATTTCCTTCTGCAACTCCAGTATAAAAACTGTCACGTTTTAGATAATCCATTCGATCCATATCCAATTGGCTTGAAATCAATTGCAACATAAATTTTCTGTGATATTCTCCTTTAAAAACCTGAATAGCCAAACTTAATTTTCCGCCAAATTCTTCATTCAACTGATTCATAAACAATAAAGAAATCGCCTCGTGATGTACATCTTCAACAATACTTTTTTCCATTGCATGAGAAAACGGCCCGTGTCCTATATCATGAAGTAAAATCGCTATCAACAATGCATTTTCTTCTTCTTCAGAAATTGCAACATCTTTAAAACGAAGTGTGTCTATCGCTTTTTTCATCAGATGCATACATCCTAATGCATGATGAAAACGTGTATGATTGGCTCCCGGATAAACCAAATACGAAAGTCCCATTTGTGAAATACGGCGTAAACGCTGAAAATATGGATGCTGGATTAGGTCGTAAATAAGTTCATTCGGGATTGTAATAAACCCGTAAATGGGATCATTGAATATTTTTAACTTATTGATATGAGTCACTATTTGGTTATTTTTTAGGTCAACAAATATAAGTAAATAACTATAGTTTTTCATTTAAAAGTTAACATTAAATTTAGCTGATTTTGAGGCAAATACTTAAAAATCAAAAAGATTTTATATCAAAATTAGGTTTCATTTATCTGAAATTTATACTATTTTTAATACTTTTTAAGTTCTATACTTCTAAATTGCATTAAAATTAAATTTGTTTATGGATAAGATAAAAATACTTTGGGTCGATGATGAAATTGATCTTTTAAAGCCTCATATATTATTTCTGGAGAAAAAAAACTACTCGGTAACAACTTGCAACAATGGTCTTGATGCAGTTGCTTTATTCGAAGAAGATAATTTTGACATTGTTTTTTTAGATGAAAATATGCCCGGAATGAGTGGATTGGAAACGCTTTCTGAAATGAAAGAAAAAAAATCGGCCATCCCTATGATCATGATCACTAAAAGTGAGGAAGAATATATAATGGAAGAAGCAATTGGTTCTAAAATTGCTGATTACCTTATAAAACCGGTAAATCCGAATCAGATTTTATTGAGTTTGAAGAAAAATCTGGATGACTCGAGATTGATTACTGAAAAAACGACTTTAGATTATCAGAAGGAATTCAGAAAAATTTCGATGGAATTAGCAATGGTTAATTCTTATGAAGACTGGGTTGAACTGTATAAAAAACTGCTTTTTTGGGAATTGAAACTTGAGGATATCAATGATACTGCGATGATTGAAATTTTGGAATCTCAAAAAGTGGAAGCCAATTCTCAATTCGGAAAATATATCGAAAGAAACTATGAAGATTGGTTTGCTCCAAAAGCAGATAAACCTATTCAATCACACAATTTATTTAAAGAGTTGGTTGTTCCTGAACTTAAAAAGAAGGACAAACCAATTTTATTTGTAGTGATCGATAATTTAAGATACGATCAATGGAAATCATTTGAAACTGTTATTTCTAACTATTACAAATTAGAAAAAGAAGTTCCTTACTTCTCTATTTTACCAACTGCAACACAATATGCCCGAAATGCTATTTTCTCTGGTTTACTGCCAATTGAAATGGAAAAACAGTTTCCGCAATATTGGAAAAATGATGTCGAAGATGGTGGAAAAAACCTTTATGAAGCTGAATTTCTTTCAGCTCAATTAAAACGTTTGGGCTTAAATATTAAGGAAGATTATTTTAAAATCACCAATTATGCCGGCGGTAAAAAACTCGCAGAAAATTTTAAAGCTTTAAAAGGAAACGACTTAGTAACGGTAGTTTACAATTTTGTCGATATGCTTTCGCATGCTAAAACAGAGATGGAAGTTGTAAAAGAGTTAGCTTCTGATGATAAAGCATACCGCTCCTTAACATTAAGCTGGTTCAAAAACTCACCTTTATTAGAGATTATCCAGCAAGCACAACTTTTAGGTTTCAAATTAATTCTGACAACAGATCACGGAACAATAAATGTAAAAAATCCGTCAAAAGTTGTGGGAGATAAAAATACAAGCCTAAATTTGCGATACAAAACTGGACGTAGTTTGACTTACGAACAAAAAGATGTTTATGTTGTTAAAGAGCCTAAAACAATTGGCTTACCAGCAATAAACATGAGTAGTTCGTTTATTTTTGCCAAAAATGATTTCTTTTTGGCCTATGTAAACAACTACAATCATTATGTGAGTTATTACAAAAACACGTATCAGCATGGCGGAATTTCGTTAGAAGAAATGATTATTCCGTTTTTGGTGTTTAACCCTAAATAAAGTTTTCAGTCTTTCCCGATAAATATCAGGAAAGACTGAAATTAAAATAAACAGAAATAGAAATGAATATCGTTTTTTCATTAGACCAAATTCAAGAAGTTGCAGAGCAGATTATTGTTTCAAATCCTAAAAAAATTATCCTTTTTAATGGAGAAATGGGAGTTGGAAAAACAACTTTAATCAAACAATTATGCAAAACTTTAGGTGTTGAAGATGCAACCAGCAGCCCAACTTTTTCTTTGGTGAATGAATACCAAACCAACAATAATCAAACGGTTTATCACTTTGATTTTTACCGATTAAACAAAGAAACCGAAGCACTCGATATGGGTGTTGACGATTATTTGTATTCCGGAAATTGGTGTTTTATTGAATGGTCTGAAAAAATTACCAATTTGCTTCCTGAAGAATATTCTACAATAAATATTGAATTATTGGCAGATGGAAAAAGAAATTTAGAATTAGCATAAAACTTTGCGAGAGAATTACTCACAAAGAAAAAACAACAAAAATGAATACCTCAAAAGATATAGAAATAATTCCCTTCTCTCAAGATTTAAAAGAACATATTAAAACCTTAAATATTGCCTGGCTTGAAAAGTATTTTAAAGTCGAAGAAAAAGATAAATTAACCCTTTCAAATCCACAAGAAGAAATTATTGACAAAGGCGGAATGATTTTTTATGCTCGCCATAATGGCAAAATTATTGGAACAGCGTCATTAATGAAAGTCAATGATTCAACCTATGAATTAAGCAAAATGGCGGTTTCAGATGAAGCTCAAGGACTGGGAATTGGAAATAAACTTCTCGAACATTGCATAAATGTTGCTAAAGAAAACAACATCGCAACATTGTTTTTATACTCCAACACGATTTTACTTCCTGCAATTCACTTATACAGAAAATTCGGTTTTGTTGAAATTCCTTTAGAATCGGGCATTTACGAGCGAGCCGACATAAAAATGGAGAAAAAAATATCTTAACATTGTCCTTACAGTATTAGCAGAATTTTTGCACTAATTTTAAATCTTTTTACGTAATTTGTACCTTTAATTTTTTGCACACCCATGTCAATCACGTTAACTCCATTTACAAAACAACAATTGCTGCCACAGGAAGAAAAGCTTGAGGTTGGTCGTTTTAAAAGAGAACTTTTTATAGGAATTCCTAAAGAAACAAGTTATCAGGAACGTCGTATCTGCCTTACCCCTGATGCTGTGAACTCATTAACTTATGAAGGTCACAGAGTTATGATTGAATCTGGAGCGGGTGAAAGTTCAAGTTATACAGACAAAGAATATGCAGATGCAGGTGCAGAAATCACAAAAGACACAAAAAGAGTTTTTGGTTGTCCGTTTTTATTAAAAGTAGAACCGCCAACTTTAGCTGAAATCGAAATGATTAATCCTGAAACAGTTATTATTTCGGCGATTCAGCTCAAAACAAAAAAGAAAACTTATTTTGAAGCTTTAGCACAAAAGAAAATCACAGCACTTGCTTTTGAATATATTAAAGATGAAGACGGATCTTACCCGGCTGTAAAATCTTTGAGCGAAATTGCAGGAACTGCATCAATCCTTATTGCTGCCGAATTAATGATTACAGATGAATTCGGAAAGGGCCTTTTGTTTGGAAATATTACCGGTGTCCCTCCTACTGAAGTTGTAATTCTAGGAGCCGGAACTGTTGGTGAATTTGCTGCAAAAACCGCAATTGGACTAGGAGCAAACGTAAAAGTTTTTGATAATTCGATTACTAAACTGCGCCGTTTGCAAAATAATTTAAGTCAAAGAATTTTCACTTCAACTATTCAGCAAAAAGCTTTATTGAAAGCTTTAAGACGTTGTGACGTCGCAATTGGCGCCATGCGCGGTAAAGAACGCTGCCCCATTGTAGTTACTGAGACCATGGTAGAACACATGAAAAAAGGCGCCGTGATTGTTGACGTCAGCATAGACACAGGCGGCTGTTTTGAAAGTTCTGAAGTGACAACTCATGAAAAACCAACTTTCATTAAAAATAATGTCTTGCATTATTGTGTACCAAACATTCCTTCAAGATATTCAAAAACTGCCTCATTATCAATTAGTAACATCCTAACACCTTATCTACATCAGATAGCCGAAGATGGTGGTATTGAAAGCGCAATTCGATGCAACAAAGGGCTTAAAAACGGAATTTATCTTTACCATGGAATTTTAACAAATAAAGCAATTGGCGACTGGTTTGATTTGCCGGACAACGATATTAATTTACTTGTATTTTAAAGGAACTTTAATGTACCTTTGCAAAAATTTTATTTCATGAAGTTCGTACACCGTTTTGCATATTATTTGATTGGTTTAGTGATGGGATGCTTTTTTGTAGCTCTTGTTTTTAGTGGTAAAGACACTCGTTGCAACTATTTTCCAAATGCCCGAGTTTTAAATAATCTAAGAACAAAACCTTTTCAATATTCAGCTAAAGCAATTCAGACTTTAAACGAAAAATGGGTCGATACTGCCGATATTAAAAGTACTTTAACTTACGGAGATGTTGATTTTGACCAAAGCAATGTTCCGTTTAAAAAAGGGAAATTATACATCATTGAGGGCAAAACAGCTAAAAATCAAGAGATTATTTTAAAAGTAGTGAATTTTGAAAACAAAGCTGTTTTAGAAGAAATCATCAAAAAAGAAACTGAAAAATAGTTTTAAAAATTTTAAAACCATTCTATTTCTTTAATTCCTTTTGACTTTAAAAAAGCATTTGTTTGACTGAAGTGCTTGTTTCCAAACCATTTTCCTTGATTTGCACTCATTGGTGATGGATGTCCGGATTCTAAAATATGATGTCTTGAACGATCTATTTTCAAACCTTTTTTCTGAGCGAAGCTGCCCCATAAAAGGAAAACAACATTTTCTTTTTGATCAGAAATAGCCTGAATAACAGCATCTGTAAATAGATTCCATTTTAAATGTTTATGACTATTTGGACTATCTTTTCGAACGGTTAAAGAAGCATTTAAAAGCAAAACTCCTTGCTGCGCCCATTTTTCAAGATTTCCAGATGTTGGCATAAAAATCGAATCAAAATCAGTATTTATTTCTCTGAAAATATTGCGAAGTGAAGGCGGAATTTTAACAGTATCATTTACAGAAAAGCTTAAACCATTCGCTTCTCCTTCACCATGGTAAGGATCCTGGCCAATAATTACAACTTTTAAGTCTGAAAAATTGCAATTATTGAACGCTGCAAAAATCAATTCGGCTGGCGGATAGCAGGTATGTGTTTTATATTCAACATCCAGCGCATCCATTAATTCTTTAAAATAGGGTTTCTGGATTTCGTCTTTTAAAACATTCTGCCAATCTTGAGCTAAATTAATTTTCATTTTAAAAATTTTATTACAAATTAC
>Ga0123389_112614_pt1 | contig 13255 bp, 10 predicted proteins | sample T0HHNH4metaT_FD_89917 | JGI IMG/M metagenome (GOLD analysis project Ga0123389, IMG submission 89917) | Methane-oxidizing artificial microbial communities from Washington, USA to study methane cycling - T0-HHNH4 metaT (Metagenome... | ecosystem: Engineered > Modeled > Simulated communities...
ATTTTAATTTGATGGACATCGCCATGGATAAAACTTTTAGAATTGCCCCTAGTATTCTTTCTGCAAACTTTGCCAAACTTGGTCAAGAGATTGAAGATGTGATTACCTCCGGCACAGACATTGTGCACTTTGACGTAATGGATAACCACTACGTGCCGAACCTGACGATTGGCCCATTGGTCTGTGACGCAATCCGTGAAACATCAAAAAAAGTAGGCGCGCTGATCGACGTGCACCTGATGGTCAAGCCGGTAGACCGCATCATCCCTGACTTTGCCAAAGCGGGTGCCAACATCATTACATTCCACCCGGAAGCTTCCGAACATATCGACCGCAGCCTGAGCCTGGTGCGTGATTCAGGCTGTAAATCCGGCCTGGTATTCAACCCGGCAACACCGTTGAATTACCTGGACCATGTGATGGATAAAGTGGACATGATTCTGCTGATGTCAGTGAACCCTGGTTTCGGCGGCCAGAAATTCATCCCGGAAACACTGGAAAAATTGAAACTGGCCCGCGCCCGCATCGATGCTTATTACGAGAAAACCGGCCGCCAGATCTGGCTGGAAGTGGATGGCGGCGTGAATGCGCAGAATATCGCTGAAATTGCCCGTGCCGGTGCCGATACCTTTGTAGCAGGCTCTGCGATTTTTGGTGCAGGCCGTGATACGGACCCTAACCGCTATAACACGGTAGTGAGCGAGATCCGCGCGTCACTTGCAACCGTTAAATAACAAAACCTCTGTCAAGGCGCCAATCAATGGCGCCTTGCTGCATCTATCGTTCTAAAAATTCGGTTTTAGAAAATTTAAGTGTTAAAAAAATAAAGAGCCATGGCTTTTCATGTCAAAGCCGTCATGTTTGACCTTGACGGTACACTGGTACACACAGCGCCTGAAATCGCAGCTTCCATCAACAAAATGCTGGTCGAGCTGGATTTTCCTGCCCTCCCGCACGCCCTGATAGAACACTATATCGGCGAAGGTGCGCAGACGCTGGTCAGGCGCTGCATCACGGCCAACACCCGGAGTGAGCCTGATGCCGCATTGCTGGAGCGTGCGCAGGCTTTGTTTTTTGCGCATTATGCTGATAATGTCACGCTGAGCAGGTCCTATGACGGGGTGATCGAGGCGCTTGCGGTTTTGCAGGATAAAGGCCTGAAGCTGGCGTGCGTCACCAATAAGCCCGAGCGGTTCACGCTGCCGTTGCTGGATAAAAGCGGGCTGCTGGATTTCTTCGAAATCGTGGTTTCCGGAGATACTTTAGTTAAAAAGAAGCCAGACCCTATACAACTGCGTTACATTTGTGCAAAATTCAATGTGCTGGAAGCGGAATCGATGTTGGTTGGCGATTCGCTGACCGATGTAGCGGCCGCGCATGCGGCAGGGTGCTACATCGTGACTGTTTCGTATGGGTATAATCAGGGCAAGCCCATAGATCATAGTCTGGTAGATGATACGATCGCCAGCCTGGCTGATCTGGCAGGCCTGTTAACTTAAAAAAACTTATAAAACATAACTTCAAATATGAAAGCATCAGATCATAATTTTCGGGCGCATTTTTCCAGCGAGGTTTTTCGTTGGCGTGGCTCTTGGCGAATCTAGTTGAAAAGGTGCGCCATGCGCGCATCCATTACGCCGGCAGCTTAACCGCAGGCCGATTAAAAAAATTATGATGAGAAAGTTGTAGGAAGTTTATGTTCAATACAATCAACCAGGCAGAGTTCAATAGCCTTGCTGCGCAGGGTTATAACCGCATTCCGCTCGTGCTGGAAACATTTGCAGACCTGGATACCCCGTTATCTTTATACCTGAAGCTGGCAAACCAGCCCTTCTCCTATTTGCTTGAATCCGTACAGGGCGGTGAGCGCTTTGGCCGCTACTCGATTATCGGCTTGCCGGCAGAAACGCGCATTGTGGCAAACGGCAGGAATGTGCAGGTCATTAAAGGCGGTGCAGTCATCGAAACTGCCGAAGATGTGAATCCGCTGGATTTCGTAAAGGCTTACCAGTCGCGTTTTAAAACGCCGCCTTATGAAGGTTTGCCGCGGTTTACGGGTGGCTTGGCCGGTTATTTCGGTTATGAAACCGTGCGCTATATTGAAAAACGCCTGGCCAATACAAGCAAGCCTGATGCGATCCAAACCCCGGATGTCCTGCTGATGGTGTCAGAACAGCTTGCCGTGGTCGATAACCTGAGCGGCAAACTTTATTTCATTGTGTATGCCGATGCCGGTGAGGCCAATGCCTACGAAAAAGCACACGCTACGCTTGATGCCTTGCTGAAAATGCTTAAAAAAGCAGTGACGATCCCGGATACGCTGCCTACTGATAAAACGGAAGCCGTTTCCGAGTTCGGTGAAGATAACTTTAAAGCCGCGGTCAAGCGTGCGCAGCAGTATATCCTGGATGGCGATATCATGCAGGTGGTGCTGTCACAGCGCATGTCACAGCCATTCTCTGCCTCTCCTTTATCGCTGTATCGCGTGCTGCGCAGCCTGAACCCGTCACCCTATATGTTCTACTATGATATGGGCGACCATCACGTGGTAGGCGCTTCGCCGGAGATTCTGGTGCGTCTTGAAAATGGCACCGTGACGGCACGCCCGATTGCAGGTACGCGTCCGCGCGGCAAAACACGTGAGCAGGATATCGCACTGGCAGAAGAGTTGCTGGCTGATCCTAAAGAACGTGCAGAACACGTGCAGCTCATGGATCTGGGGCGCAATGACGTGGGGCGCGTTGCGGTAACCGGTTCGGTAAAAGTGACTGATAACATGATGATCGAGCGTTATTCGCATGTGATGCATATCGTGAGTAACGTCGAAGGCAAACTTAAACCGGGGATGGACGCGATCGATGTGCTGAAAGCAACCTTCCCGGCCGGTACGGTAAGCGGTGCGCCTAAAGTGCGGGCGATGGAAATCATCGATGAACTTGAGCCAAGCAAACGCGGCATTTATGCAGGCGCTGTCGGCTACCTGGGGTTTAATGGCGATATGGATGTGGCGATCGCGATCAGGACCGGTGTGATCAAGAACAATATGCTGCACGTACAGGCAGGGGCTGGCATCGTGGCCGATTCTGTTCCACAGAGTGAATGGATCGAAACCCAGAATAAAGCGCGTGCGGTGTTGCGTGCCGCTGAGTTAGTGCAGGCAGGACTGGACGTCAATACAAAGTGATGTGATGCAGAACCGCCCTACGCCAGATCAACTTTTAACGCTGAAATCACTGGCGTTCAGGTTTACTGTGGTTGCGCTGGCGTATTACCTGACGGCCAGGCTGGGTTTGATGGGGCCTTATAAAGAATCCATCGTTACCTTGCTCTGGTTGCCTACCGGAATTGCTGTAGGCGCCATTATCCGTTGGGGCTATGTCAGCCTGCCGGCTGTTTTTGTGGCGGCTACTTTTGTAGAGTTCTATTTGGGTTTACCCGCCGCTGTTTCGCTGAGCATGGCTGCTGGCAATACCCTGGCACCGCTAGTGACAGCCTATCTTCTTCGGAAAGCGCACTTCAATCACAGCCTCGCCAAGCAGCGCGATATCCTGCTGATGATCCTGTTCTCGCTGCTGGGCATGCTGGTCTCCTCAATCGGCGGCGTGCTGAGCCTCTATCTCGGCGGCCAGATTACGACTGATGCTATATCGAGGATATGGTTTATCTGGTGGATGGGTGACAGTGTGGGCGTATTGCTGGCATTGCCATTGATACTGCATATCAGCAAAAAAAGCTTTATCGCCAATGTTCCCCAGAGTTTCCGGCTGTTTGCCTGGCTGCTGTTTTTCGCCGCCTGTGAGTTTGCGATTGTTAACCTGGTGAATGACCTTAATAAACAGTTCCTGCTGACGGCATTCCTGATTTTGCCGGTGCTGATCTGGGCTTCCATGGCGTTTGGTGTGGTGGGCGGTTCCATCGTCGTGATCAGCCTGTGTACGATCGCCGTATGGTTCACCTCACAGGGTTACGGTACATTTTACAGCGTGGATGTTGGCGAAGGCCTGTTTTCGCTGTGGACTTTCATGGTCACACTGGTCATGACCATGCTGCTGATTTCAACCCTGCAATCCGGCAGGAATGCTGCGGAAAAGGTTTCGCGTGAAAATGAAAGGAAGCTGCGTTCAGTGATAGACGGTGCGCTGGACGCCATTTTAACGATTGATAATTCCGGCAGGCTGGTGGAATTCAACCCGGCTGCAGAGCGCATGTTCGGCTATCAGAAACAGCATGCGCTCGGCAAAACGCTGTCTGAAGTCATTATCCCGCCCCGGTTGAGAAAATCGCACGAAGAAGGATACAAGCGATTTGTCCAGACCAATGAGAAGCATCTCTTTAACCAGCGTGTCGAGCTCCAGGCAATGCGCTCGGACGGTACCGAGTTTCCTGTTGAGTTGACTTTGACCGCTTTGAACGAAGACGGCCTGTCTCTGGTGACCGGGTTTATCCGTGATATTTCGGAGCAAAAGAAAGCACGGCAGGAAATCGAGAATTTTGCTTACTATGACGTGCTGACCGGATTGCCCAATCGCCGTTTGCTGGTAGATCGTTTTCAGCATGCGATTCTGCTAAGCCAGCGCGCCAACACTTATAGCGCGCTGATGTTTATCGACCTGGATAATTTCAAGACGCTGAACGATACCAAAGGCCATGATATAGGTGACCAGCTGCTGATGGAAGTGGCGAAAAGGATCCAGATCACACTGCGGGCCGGTGATACGGTTGCCAGGCTTAGCGGCGATGAGTTTATCGTGATCCTGGAGGGTCTGAGCAGTAACCTCAGCCATGCCTACCAGCAGGCAAGCGATGTGGCGCAGAAGCTGCTGGAAAGGCTCAATGCCAGCTACCACTTGGGGTTGTTTGAATTCAATACCAGCGCCAGCCTGGGTGTGACATTGTTCAAAGATGAGCAGCTTAGTGGTTTTGAGGCGCACCTGCGCCACGCAGATGCTGCCATGTATCAGGCCAAAGCTGCGGGCCGCAATACTTACCGTTTTTATGATGAACTGATGCAGGAGGGGCTGGATAAGCGTTTTGCCCTTGAATCCGCATTGTCTTCAGCGATTAAAAGCAATGAGCTGTACCTTAATTACCAGAGCATCGTTGACGCAGAGCAGAATGTCATCGGTGCGGAAGTGCTGCTGCGGTGGGGGCATCATCGCTTTGGGGAGATCCATCCGGCAGAATTCATACCAATCGCCGAGAAGAATAATGAAATCATTAAAATCGGCCACTGGGTGCTGCAGCAGGCCTGTGAACAGATCAAGGCATGGGAGCCCCATCCTGTACTCGGCAAGATCAGGCTGTCCGTTAATATCAGTGCAAAGCAGTTCCTGTATATCAATTTTGTAAAAGAACTGCGTGAGATCATTACGGTGGCCGACATCGACCCTGACCTGCTTAAGCTGGAGCTCACGGAAACGGCTGTGATTGATAACATTGATGATGTGATCAGCAAGATGAAAGTGCTTAAAAAAATGGGTATCAGGGTGTCGCTGGATGATTTCGGCATCGGGCACTCGTCATTGGTGTACCTGAAAAAACTGCCGGTTACCCAGATCAAGATCGACCAGTCATTCGTGCACGATGTGCTCACCGATACCAATGATGCCGCGATCATCAAGATGGTACTTGCGGTGGGCAAGACTATTCATTGCGATATCGTCGCCGAAGGGGTTGAACAGCTGGAACAGTTTGAATTGCTGAAAAAATTCGGATGCCACTATTTCCAGGGTTATTATTTCAGCAAGCCGCTGTCGGCCTCTAATTTTGAGTATCTGGTCACGCATGGCAGATAGCCGCCGCTGGGCATGCGCCAATAGTTAGCTGTCCATTGCCGTCTTAGCGACCGCTGAACCAATCCCCTGATTTCCCACCGTGTTTCTCGATGAGTCTGATGTCGCTGATCATCATGCCGCGGTCGGCCGCCTTGCACATGTCGTAAATTGTAAGCAGCCCTGCGCTCACGGCAGTCAGTGCCTCCATTTCTACGCCGGTTTTACCGTAGGTTTCCGTGGTGACCGTGCATAGTATGCTTGATGCGGCTTCGTTAACATCAAAGCTCACCGTGACGTGGGTGAGCGCGATCGGATGGCATAGCGGAATCAGGTCGGAGGTTTTTTTGCTGGCCTGGATGGCGGCAATGCGCGCGATGCCAAGCACATCGCCTTTTTTGCTGCTGCCTTGCAGGATGAGTGCAAGTGTTGCAGGCAGCATGCTGATGGTGCCGCTGGCGATCGCAATGCGATGGGTTTCGGATTTCTTGCCCACGTCAACCATGTGCGCCTGGCCGCTGGCATCAAAATGCGTGAGTGTCTGCTGATGGGATGTCATGTGGGTGCGAGGCCTGAGTGAATGTATACGGAAGTCATATTTTGAAACATTTTTCGATGAACTGAATGGCTACAAACGTTATCATAGCAACAATGAATTTAAAATTAACAATTATTATTCTGGCGATAGCCTCAGTGCTTCATGTTTCTTATGTGTCCGCAAACGAGTTGCCGGATCTGGGTGATGTGTCCGCAACAGTAATGTCACCGCTGCAGGAGCAGGCGATTGCTGAGCAGATCCTGCGTGAAGTCGCAGTCAGCGACGATGTGCTGAATGATGTGGAAGTGACGGATTATTTGCAGGCGCTGGGTGCCAGGCTGGTTGCAAACGGCCCGGAGAAGCAGCAGAAGTTCAATTTCTTCGTGGTGCAGGATAGGTCAATCAATGCGTTTGCGATGCCGGGTGGCGTCATCGGTGTGCACACGGGCCTGATGCTGGGCGCCAATAGCGAGTCTGAGCTGGCGAGTGTGCTGGGCCATGAAATCGGCCACGTAACGCAGCGCCATCTGGCGCGTATGCTGGCTTCGCAGAAGACCGACACCTTAAAGAACATTGCCGGGATCGCATTGGCACTGCTGATGGCGCGTGCCAATCCGCAGCTGGCTTCAGGTGCATTTACTACCGTAAGTGCAATTGGTGTGCAGAGCCAGCTTGACTATACGCGTGAACATGAGCGTGAAGCTGACCGTATCGGCTTGCAGATTCTGGACAGCGGTGGTTTTGATGTGCGTGGCATGCCCAGCTTTTTTAATACATTGCAGCGCGGGTCGCGCTTTGCCGAGGGCAGCACTCCCAGCTTCCTGCGTACGCACCCACTCACAACCGAGCGTATTGCAGACGTGACTAACCGGGTAGAGCAGATGCCGTACCGGCAGGTGACTGACAGTATTGAGTTTCACCTGGTGCGTGCAAAACTGCGCGCCACTTATACGACGCCTGAGGCTGCGATTGGCGTGTTCGAACAGAATATCCGTGAGCATCGTTACAGCAATGAAGCGGCGGAGCATTATGGGCTGGCTGTTGCCCTGCTGCGTAAGGGCGCGTTTCCACAGCTTGAGAAAGAGCTGGCCTGGCTCAAGAAAAACGCACCGCAGCATGCCATGATAGAAAGCTTATCCGCAAGGATGGAAGTCGCCAGAAACAACCCGCAGAGTGCCGCAGCCAAATATGCATCTGCACTTGCACGTTATCCGGATAACCGGGCACTGATTTATGGTTATGCCGAGCATTTCCTGGCGATCAAGCAGCCGGATAATGCCATACGGCTGGTTTTGTCGAAACAGGCCCGGTATGTGGATGATGCGTATTTTTACGATTTGCTTGCGAAGGCCTATACTATGCAGAACAAGGTGTTACTGAGCCACCAGGCGCAAGGCGAAGCGTATTACAGAAAATACGATCTTGCCCGGGCCATCGAGCAGATGGATCTGGCAGCCAAGGCCAATGACGGCGATTTTTACCAGATATCCATCGTGGAAGCGCGCCTGAAGCAGCTAAGGCAAATGCAGGGTGACGATAAAAAACCGAAATCTTAAAGGCGATACAGCTTACAAGTCGGTACAATTTGAGGGTGAGTACGATGCAGCGCAGGAATTTTTTATTGGGTGTGGCAGCATTTATCGCGCTGATGCCGGCCAGGGTGCTGGCAGCACTATGGAATAAAGCGGCATTTGAGTCGGTGCGGCTGGATGATGCCAGCAGGAAGCTGGATATAAACACGGAAATCCCGAGTGCGGATATTCAGATCATTGCACCTGACCGTGCAGAGAATGGCGCAATCGTGCAGGTGGAAGTCAAAAGCGCTATCGCGAATACCGAAGCGATTGCGATATTCGTAGAGAAGAACCCGACACCGCTGATTGCCAATTTCATTTTCAGCAATGGCGCCGAACCTTATGTCGTGACGCGCATCAAGATGGCGGAAACCTCGGACATTAAAATAGTGGTGAAAGCAGGCGAGCGCTATTTTACCGCGGCTAAGAATGTGGTCGTGCTTGAAAACGGCTGTGGTTGACAGTTTGAGGCTTGTATATGGATAACATGAAGATGCGTGCCCAGCTTAAGGGCGATGTGGTTGAAGTCAAAGTGCTGATGAGCCACCCGATGGAAACCGGTCGCAGAAAAGACGATTTTGACAGGCTGATTCCTGCCCATTTCGTGCAATTGCTGACAGCCACGCTCAATGGCAAACCCGTACTCGAAGCGCAGTGGGGCACCGGTATATCCAAGAACCCTTATCTGACCTTCAGGCTGAAAGGCGCAAAGGTCGGTGATATTGTAGCCGTGACATGGCATGATAACCATGGTGAAACTGCAAGCCAGGACATCGCCGTTACGCAGGCCTAACTGGCGGGTAGTCAAGATACGCAGGTGAATGGCGTGGGCAATAGTGCCTGATTTTGCATATGCCGTGTTGTAATGGTGGTAACCTGATCGACTGCATTTAAGCGATCCGCGGCATTGGATGCGGAAGATGGTCGCTCCTTTGTTGATAAGTTATATTTATCAATATAATTAAAATGATATATTGTACTTAATTTTATAACCTCTCTATAATTCGAGTCATGGATTTATAGAACATTTCATCAACCACAGATTTTTTAATCAATATAAGGAAAAAATTATGTCATTAATTAATACCGAAATTAAACCGTTCAAAGCCCAGGCTTTCCACAATGGCAACTTTATTGAAGTGACTGACGCAAGCCTGAAAGGTAAATGGTCTGTTGTAATTTTCATGCCGGCTGCATTTACTTTTAACTGCCCGACAGAAGTTGAAGACGCTGCTGATAACTATGCAGAGTTCCAGAAAGCGGGTGCAGAAGTTTATATCGTGACCACCGATACCCACTTCTCACACAAAGTATGGCATGAAACTTCACCGGCAGTAGGTAAAGCAAAATTCCCATTGGTTGGCGACCCTACACACCAATTGACACGTGCATTTGACGTGCATATTGATGAAGAAGGCCTGGCACTGCGCGGTACTTTCGTGATCAATCCGGAAGGCGTGATTAAAACAGTGGAAATCCACAGCAACGAAATCGCGCGTGATGTAAAAGAAACCCTGCGCAAGTTGAAAGCTGCGCAATTCACAGCCGCTAACCCAGGCCAGGTATGCCCGGCTAAATGGCAGGAAGGCGCCAACACGATCACGCCTTCACTGGACTTGGTAGGCAAGATCTAAATAACGGCTTTTTAATGATTTGCCGTCCCCGGGTCAAAAGCCTGGGGGCGCATCCCGATACATAGCTTTATCCATAAGATAAAGCTATTTTTTTCAAAAATTCAGATAGCAAAGAGATTAACCATGGCATTAGATACCACTATCAAAACTCAGCTTCAAACCTATTTGCAAATGCTCAGAGAGCCGATCGTGCTGGCTGCTTCACTCGATGACAGTGCCGGTGCGAAAGAGATGTCAGCCCTGCTGGAAGAAATTGCCGCTATGTCTGACAAGATCACGCTGACGCATGAAGATGATGCGCGTAAACCATCATTTGCCGTGAAACGTGCCCCTGGACACAAAGACGCTGCAAAGGGAGTGGGTATTCGCTTTGCCGGGATCCCAATGGGGCATGAGTTTACATCATTGGTGTTGGCCTTGCTGCATGTAGGCGCGCATCCGCTTAAACTGGAAGCAGAGAAAATCGCACAGATTGCCGCGCTTGAAGACAAATTCCACTTCGAGACCTATATTTCGCTGAGCTGCCACAACTGTCCGGAAGTCGTGCAGTCTATTAATTTAATGGCCGTGATTAACCCGAACATCACGCATGTCATGATCGATGGCGCTTTGTATCAGCAAGAAGTCTCCGATCGCAATATCATGGCCGTGCCGACCATTTACCTGAATGGCGCAGAGTTCGGTGCCGGCCGTATGGGGGTGGATGAAATCCTGCCTAAGCTGGATAAAGGTGCAGAAGCCCGCGAAGCGAAAAAACTGGATGCAAAAGAGGCGTTTGACGTGCTGGTGGTAGGCGGTGGCCCTGCCGGTGCATCTGCGGCGATTTATGCTGCACGCAAAGGCATTAAGACCGGTGTGGTTGCCGACCGTTTTGGCGGCCAGGTCATGGATACGATGGCGATCGAGAACTTTATTTCTGTTAAGGAAACGGAAGGGCCAAAACTGGTCGCGGCGTTCGAGGAACATGTCACTTCGTATGGAGTGGATGTGATGCGCCTGCAACGTGCACAGTCATTGAACGCACCTGCTACCGGCTCCGGCCAGCTTATCGAAGTGAAGCTCGAAAGCGGCGCAACGCTCAGAAGCAAGGCCGTGATCGTAGCCACCGGTGCGCGCTGGAAAGAGTTGAATATCCCCGGTGAAAAAGAATACCGCGGTAAAGGTGTCGCTTATTGCCCGCACTGTGACGGCCCTTTGTTCAAAGGTAAGCATGTAGCCGTCATCGGTGGGGGTAACTCCGGAGTTGAGGCTGCAATTGACCTGGCTGGTTTTGTGAGCCATGTGACGCTGCTGCAGCACAGCAATAAGCTGACGGCGGATGCAATTCTGCAGAACAAATTATTCACATTGAAAAACGTGACGGTGATCCTGAATGCAGAAACGACGGAAATCACCGGTGCAGATCAGAAAGTAAATGGCCTGGTCTACCGCGACCACGAAACCAAGACACTGCATACAGTTGAACTGGCTGGGGTGTTTGTGCAGATCGGCTTGCTGCCGAATACCGATTGGCTCAGAACCAGCGGTGTAGAGTTAAGCAAGTTCAACGAGATCGTGGTGGATGCCCACGGACAGACTTCGTTGCCAGGTGTATTTGCAGCAGGCGATGTGACAACCGTGCCTTATAAGCAGATTATTATTGCGATGGGTGAGGGTTCAAAGGCTTCGCTGGGCGCATTTGATTACCTGATCAGGCAGTAGTGACCGGGCAACTGCCAGGATGTAATATTATCCAAGTGTAATATTATCAAGGTGTAATATTGTCAGGGTAGCAAACAGGAAAGCGGTGGAATATTCCACCGCTTTTTTTATGGTGTGAGCCCATGGTTCTGGGCTATGTGTGGACTTTATTTGGTTTTGCAGGTATTGATCCCTAAAATACTGTAAGCCGGGCAGAAATTCAGCAGGCCAGTAGCCAGCGCTGCAATTCCAATCCATGCCCATGCCGGGCCGTTTGCGAACAAAACCCAGGCAATCAGGGCTAGCCCTGCAGCAATACGCACGATACGATCTACACCGCCAACATTTATTTTCATCAATGTGCTCCTTGGTAGTCAGGTGGAATTGCAACTTTACGCCTAAATTGGCAATAGCGGCAAACTGAGCGTTATAGCAGCGGTTTAATCGGTGTCAGCTGATAAAGCCTTACCCGGCTCATATCGGTTTCAATGGCGGCTTGTCATCCAGTGATGCCCAATACAGGCCAGCTAAGCATCAAAGCCAGGCATGCCATGAGCACATGCCGTGAGCAGGCGGGACTTTTTCATATCAGGAATCCTGTGCGCAGATGCTTAAAGCTACGGCCTCTGCTACCTTGATGCCATCAACCCCTGCCGACAGGATGCCGCCGGCGTAGCCCGCACCTTCGCCGCATGGATATAAGCCTCTGGTATTGATGCTCTGCAGTGATGCTTCATCACGCTTGATGCGAATAGGGGAGGAGGTGCGTGTCTCTACACCTGTGAGTACGCCATCGGCCAGGTCAAAGCCTTTGATCTGTTTTGCAAATTCAGGAATTGCTTCACGCATGGCTGTGATTGCAAATTCAGGCAGGGCGGTATCCAGGCTGGTCAGATGCACACCCGGTGTGTAAGACGGCATGACTTCACCGAACTTGGTTGAAGGCCGGTTGGCGAGAAAATCACCGATCAGCTGGCCAGGCGCATTGTAATTGCTGCCGCCAAGCACAAAGGCATGGCTTTCAAGCTGACGCTGCAATTCCATGCCTGCAAGCGGGTGACCGGGGTAGTCGGCTTCTGGCGTAATGCCGACAACAATGCCGGCGTTGGCATTGCGTTCGTTGCGTGAGTACTGGCTCATACCGTTGGTCGCCACGCGGTTGGGTTCTGACGTGGCCGCCACCACCGTGCCGCCGGGGCACATGCAGAAGCTATAGACCGAGCGTCCGTTCCTGGCATGGTGTACCAGCTTGTAATCAGCCGCCCCCAGTTTTGTCAGCAAGTCCTCACTATAGCTCTTGCCGTATCTGGCTCTATCGATCAGTGATTGCGGATGCTCGATACGGAAGCCGATGGAGAATGGTTTGGCTTCTATGAAAATGCCGCGTTTATAGATCATCTCAAAGGTGTCGCGCGCGCTGTGTCCTACGGCCAGCACCAGGTGTCTGGTTGCAATTCGCTCACCGTTTTGCAGTATGACAGCCTGTACCTGGTTCAGGCCGTCCGGGTCCTGGCTGAGCTCAATATCATCGACGCGGCTTCCAAAGCGGATTTCCCCGCCAAGCCCGATAATGGTGTTGCGCATTTCCTCTACCATACCCACTAATCTGAAAGTACCGATATGCGGGTGGCTGACGTATAGGATTTCTTCCGGTGCGCCGGCTTTTACAAACTCCTGTATCACTTTGCGGCCATAGTGTTTGGGGTCTTTGATCTGGCTATACAGTTTGCCGTCGGAGAATGTTCCGGCGCCGCCTTCGCCGAACTGTACGTTGGATTCCGGGTTCAGTTTGCTTTTACGCCACAGGCCCCAGGTGTCTTTGGTACGCTCGCGCACCGCTTTGCCGCGCTCCAGCACGATAGGCCTGAGGCCGGATTGTGCCAGGATCAGTGCGGCAAAAATGCCCGCCGGACCGAAGCCGATCACAACAGGGCGCGGCTTGTCCGATGAGGTGTTCTGGGTGACGTACTTGTATTCGGTATCAGGAGCCGGTTTGATGTGTGCATCTTTACGGAATTTAGCGAGAATCCTGGCCTCATTCCTGACCGTAACGTCCAG
>Ga0123389_102962_pt1 | contig 13119 bp, 9 predicted proteins | sample T0HHNH4metaT_FD_89917 | JGI IMG/M metagenome (GOLD analysis project Ga0123389, IMG submission 89917) | Methane-oxidizing artificial microbial communities from Washington, USA to study methane cycling - T0-HHNH4 metaT (Metagenome... | ecosystem: Engineered > Modeled > Simulated communities...
CAGTCGGTAGAGCGCCGGACTGTTAATCCGTAGGTCCCTGGTTCGAGCCCAGGTTGAGGAGCCAGATTCAGAAAAAGCCCTGATATTTTCAGGGCTTTTTTATTTCCGCCGCCAGCCCAATGCCTTGTTGTCCGCCTGCATCAGGCCCCTGCCAATTCGCACAGTACTGCTGCCAGATGTTAAGTTAAGTAAAAATCCCACGCATTTCAAATATTGCCAAGTACAATATTGCTCAGCACATTTTAAATATATTCTTAAACAAGTACCGTAAAAATTTAACGATTGCCAGCTTATTCAGCTGCCATAAAAAATTAACGCTACACAAACATTAATAATATTCAAAGAGGCAAACCATGTCCTGGAAAAACACAAATCTACGTTACGGCACCCTATCTATAGCGCTGCATTGGCTAATGTTCCTGTTAATGGTTGCTGTTTATGCAACCATCGAACTGCGTGAACTTTTTCCCAAGGGCAGCGACCCGCGCGAAACCATGAAAGCCCTGCATTTCATGCTGGGCTTGAGTGTGCTGCTGCTGGTTGCATTACGTATATACGCAAGGGTTACTTCCCCCACCCCCATCATTACTCCGGAGCTGACACCGGCACAGCACCTGGTAGCCAAAATCGGGCACCTTGCGCTTTATGGCCTGATGATCGCGATGCCGGTACTTGGCTGGCTGATATTGAGCGCCGCTGCAAAACCGATTCCGTTTTTTGGCCTTGAGCTGCCTGCCCTGATCGGTGAAAACAAAGCGCTTGCAAAATCCCTGAAAGAAATTCACGAAACGATCGGCGTTTTAGGCTATTACCTCGTAGCGGCACATGTGCTGGCGGCTCTGTATCACCATCACATCAAAAAAGATAATACCCTGACGAGAATATTGCCCCTTAAAAAATAAAGCCGCGTCGCGGGTTCATGCATCAATGTTTCATACATGAGTTGCCGGCGCAGAGGCAAAACAAAAGGCAACTCATGCATCCTCAGCCGCCTGAGCATCTGCTTTCGGCTGCCACAGCTTGAGTGTCAATGCGTTAGATACAACACTAAAGCTGCTTAACGCCATCGCTGCGCCGGCAATCACCGGGTTTAAAAAACCAAGCGCAGCCAGTGGAATACCCACGACGTTGTAAACAAACGCCCAGAACAGGTTTTGCCGGATTTTTGCATAAGTGCGCCTGGAAATCTCAATCGCATCGGATACCAATGCAGGGTTCCCCCGCATCAGGGTAATGCCCGCGGCATGCATGGCGACATCGGTACCGCTTGACATGGCAATACCGACGTTAGCCTCCGCCAATGCAGGCGCATCATTGATGCCGTCTCCCACCATGGCCACCAGGCCTGTATTCTGCTTTAATTCTTTAACGATATTGGCTTTGTCTTCAGGTAGCACCTGCGCATAGAACTTGTCGATACCCAGTTTTTTTGCAACATTTGACGCACTGCCCTGATTATCGCCGGAAATCAGCACTGTTAGAATTTCCTGCTGCTGCAAGCTGGCAACAGCCCTGGCTGCCGTTGGCTTTAATGTATCGCCGAAGGCAAGCATACCCAGCAGCCTCGGCGCATGATCCATCGCACAGAGCCAGGACACGCTGTAACCTTGATTCTGCAAAGCATCGGCTTGCATCTGCATCGCTGCGACATCGATAGCCAGCTCCTTCATCAGGCCGGAGCTGCCTAAAGCCAGTGCCAGCCCGGCAACCTCACCCCTCAGGCCTTTGCCGGAAATTGCCTGTACGTTGCCTGCTGTTTGCAGCGTGAGACCTTTATCCTGGGCTGCATTGATCACGGCTTTTGCCAGCGGATGTTCGCTGCCGGATTGCAGGCTGGCAGCCATTGCCAGCACCTGGCTATCATCACCGGTGACCGATACCAGCTCAACCAGCCTGGGATGCCCTTCCGTCAGCGTTCCGGTTTTATCGAAAGCCACGGTTTTCACGGCATGCGCCAGTTCAAGCGCCTCGGCGTCCTTAATCAGGATGCCATGCCGCGCCGCCACCCCGGTGCCAACCATGATGGCTGTCGGCGTTGCCAGGCCAAGCGCGCACGGGCAGGCAATGACCAGTACCGCAACCGCATTGAGTATGGCAACCTGCCAGTCTCCGCCGATCAGACCCCAGGCAAACAGTGTGATAAAGGCAATCACGATCACTACAGGCACGAAAACCGCACTGACTTTATCCACCAGCCGCTGTATGGGCGCTTTTTTAGCCTGTGCGGATTCCACCAGCCGCACGATGCGCGCCAGCACGGATTCATTGCCCAGTGCCGTCGTGCTAACATGGAGCAGGCCTTCACCGTTGATGGAGCCGCCGGTGACCTTATCTCCCGCCTGTTTTACAACCGGAAGGCTTTCACCGGTGATCAAGGATTCATCTACCTGGCTGTTACCCTGCCTGACGATGCCATCCACCGCTACGCGCTCGCCCGGACGTATCATCACCAGGTCACCCAGCACCACAGACGAGATGGGGAGCTGCAACTCCTGATTGTTGCGGATTACGCTGGCGCGTTCCGGACGCAAAGCGTTCAGCGCTCGAATAGCCTCGGTTGTTTTTGATTTGGCGCGTGTTTCCAGCCATTTGCCCAGCAAGACAAGGGTAATCACAATGGCAGATGTTTCAAAGTAGAGATGCCCCATGCCGGCATGGGCAGTGTTAAAAAGCAGGTATACGCTCAAACCGTATGCGGCAGAGGTGCCGATTGCGACAAGCAGGTCCATATTGCCGGCGCCGGCTTTCAAGGCATGCCAGCCAGCCTTGTAGAAACGCCAGCCCAGCCAGAACTGCACAGGGGTTGCCAGTGCCCATTGCAGCCAGCCGGAAACATGCCATTGCAGGAACGGCCAGCTCAGCCATTCGGTGAACATGCCCGCTACCAATGGCAAAGACAGTACACTGGAAACAGCAACAGGCCACCAGCTATAAGCGGTAGCCGGGCTTTCCAGCATGGAAGCTGGCTGTTCCAGGTCGAGATTGAGCGGCTGCGCCTGATAGCCGGCGGCCACCACTGCAGCCACCAGCTTATCCGGTGTGATTTCGCCAGAAGAACCAGTCACTTGCGCAGTTTCAAGTGCCAGGTTTACTTCCGCAGTGACGACGCCCGGTACTTTCAGCAGGCTTTTTTCAACACGGCCCGCACATGATGCGCAGGTCATGCCTTTGATTTCCAGTGTCCATTGCCCTGCTTTTTGCTCTTGCATGATTAAGCGCTTTCTTTCCAATGACAGATTGAGCTTGATTATAGTCCACAGCCCATGCTTGCATGATGATTTAGATTCATCATATATTTTTTGATTCAATGCCAGTGTTTAAAGATTCGTTGGTTATAATTCACAGCACAAAAACACCTTTACAGGAAAACCTATCTTATGGCCGGCGCCAGTCTTTTGACACTGATTGATGATATAGCAACCATACTTGACGATGTATCGGTCATGACCAAAGTAGCAGCAAAGAAAACTGCCGGTGTGCTGGGGGATGACCTGGCGCTCAATGCGCAGCAGGTAAACGGCGTCAATGCAGACCGTGAGCTTCCGGTGATCTGGGCGGTTGCCAAAGGTTCAATGATCAACAAGGTGATCCTGGTGCCCCTGGCGCTGGCCATCAGTGCGTTAGCGCCATGGGCTGTCGTTCCGCTCCTGATGCTGGGAGGCCTGTTCCTGTGTTTTGAAGGTGTGGAAAAACTGTACCACAAGCTGTTTCTTCATGACGAAGCCAGGCACCTGGACCCACAGCAGACCACCAACGCGAATGAAATCGTCACCAAGGAAACCGAGCAGGACAAGATCAAAGGCGCGATCCGCACCGATTTCGTGCTGTCGGCCGAGATTATCGTCATTACACTGGGCACGGTTGCCACCGCCACATTCAGCAATCAGGTCATGGTGCTGGCCGGTATCGCGATCATTATGACCGTCGGTGTCTATGGCCTTGTCGCCGGCATTGTAAAACTGGATGACGGCGGTTTGTACCTGGCGCAATGCAAAGGCGAGAATCTCATTGCCGTATTAAAAAGAAAACTGGGCTTCGGTATCCTTAAATTCGCGCCCTACATGATGAAGACATTGTCGGTGGTCGGTACCGCCGCCATGTTCCTGGTTGGCGGCGCCATACTCACACATGGCATACCGGCCGTTCACCACTGGATTGAACACGCTGCGGACACCATGAACAATGGCTTTCTGCAATGGCTGGCACCGACATTATTGAACGGCTTGTTTGGCGTGGCAGCAGGCGCGCTGGCGCTGATGCTGGTGATCCCGATCCAGCGCTTATTCAAACGCTGAAGCCTGAACCGGCAGCACACTTCGAACCGCCTTAAACCAATACCGGCACCAGAAAACCAGATGGATACAATAACCGACCTAATAGGCTACTGCTCGGCAGTCCTGACCACGACAGCATTTGTGCCGCAGGCGCTGCAATCACTGAAAACCCGTGATTTATCGGGAATATCACTCCCCATGTACAGCCTGTTCAGCCTCGGCGTATCAGGCTGGCTGATTTACGGGCTGATGATTGACAGCTGGCCGATCATTGCCGCCAACAGTATCACGCTGATACTGGCCTGCATCGTGCTGTACCTTAAAGTTAAACACCGGTAGAAAATCAAACACCGGCAGCACTTCAGTTTTTCTTCACAAAACCCAAGTCCATCAGTGCACGCTGCAATTGGCTTGCCACCAGGCGGTAACCTGCGGCATTAGGATGGATAGGGTCAGCTTTAAGACTGTTTTTTGCCAGCACATCAGAAAACAGGTCTTCAATCAAAGGCGTACCGGTTTCTTCCGCCAGCTTCCCGTATAAAGGATGGTCTGACAGGTTCCCGAAAGCCGCCCCTACCGGGCTGAATTCCGGAATGGCAATTAACGCAGTCTGGATGCTGCGGGCTTTGGCCTGGCTCAGTATGGATTTCAGGTTACCTACGGTTTCTGGCTCCGGCACGTGTTTCAGGAAATCATTACCGCCAAGTTCAACAATCAGCAGGTCAATCTTCTGCTCACCGGTTTCATGTGCTTCCAGCAAAGATGAAAGACGAGCCAGGCCATCCGCAGAAGTATTGCCGGGGACACCTGCATTAATCACATTCCAGCCGGTATTGCCTGCCAGCAGGCTGGCATAGTCTTCTCCGCTGCCGGCACCTGTGCCATAAGTGAGGCTGTCACCCAGGATCACGACATTGGAAGCAGCCGGTAACGGGGCATGCTGGTAGTCACGGTCACAGGCGGCAGCCGTGCATACAAACAAACAGGCCAGCAATAAACGTTTAAACATGGTAAAAATCATTGATGCATGCTTCTTTTCTTTAAACTTCATTTCTTCAGGGTGTACACCAGTATATTATCACCGGCAGTAAAACCGAAAATGGCATTGCCCCCGGCGGCCACTGCCACATACTGCACACCGTCGATTTCATAGCTGATGGGCGGCGCATTGACCCCGGCATCTGCCTTAGCCTGCCATAACAGCGCGCCGGTGCTGCTATTGTAGGCATTGAAGCTGCCATCACCCTCGCCCATGAACAGCAAGCCGCCACGGGTTGCCAGCACACCACCCATCAAGGGCTGTTCTGTTTTTACCTGCCAGCGGATTTTACCTGTCGCCAAATCAATTGCTGATACCGTGCCCCATCTCGGGTCTTTGGTAGGCTCGGACGATGCATAACGGATCGGGGGCAAGCCTTCTTTAGCCGGCTCTTCAACCAGGGTATATCTGATCGGGGCGTGAATCCCGGCAACATAAGCAGTCTGGCTTCCATCATCCAAAGCGCTCGGACTCCAGTTGGAACCGCCAAGGATACCCGGGTAAAGCACGGTACCTTCCCTGGTCGCTTTCGCAAACAGGTTCTTCTGCGGCACAAAGGCTTCCGATTTCATCAGCAATGCGCCAGTAGCTCTATCATTCACGTAATACCAGCCTGTCTTGCCGGCCTGGCCTACCGCAGGGACCTTCCTGCCATCCTTGACATAATCAAACAGCACCGGCGGGCTTGCCAGGTCATAACCCCATACATCGTGCGGTACCTGCTGGTAATGCCATTTAAGCTTGCCGGTTTCCGTATCCAGGGCGACAAGCGAGACCGTGTATAGATTATCACCGGGGCGTGAAACATCGTTCATCTGCGGCGAAGGATTACCGGTGCCGAAAAACAGTGTATTGGTACTGGTGTCAATGGCCGGCGTACTCCAGGCGGAGCCTCCGCCATAACGCCATGCATCCGGGTGGTTTTTGGCATTTTCTTTTTCCGCAGCGATGTCTCTGTTGAGTGAAATGCCATCTGAAGTCGTTGCAGCAAAAGTACCCTCCCAGCCCTGGGATGGAATCGTATCGAACTGCCATACGCGGTTGCCATTGTTCACATCGTATGCCGCCAGGAAACCCGGGCGGCCATACAGGCCGCTCACGCCGATGACTGCGCCCAATGGCGCATCGATCCTCGGGGTATCTACGTGCAGGCCGTAGCCAACGCCCGTTACGCCGACGATCACCTTGCCGTGATACACAACCGGCGCCATTGCGATACCGATTCCGGTGCCGCCGTAAGCATCTTTCTGGCTTTTTGCATCGGCCTTGCTTAATAATCCGGTATTTTCCGTCAATGCGGTATCGTCCGCGACATTGATATCCCATATTTTTGCGCCGGTTTTCGCATCAAGCGCAATCAGCCTGGCATCCACCGTCCCGATAAACACCTTGCCGTCGCTGACGGCGACTCCCCGGTTAGCCGGGCCGCAGCACATTTTCCAGTTTGCTTTACGCTCATGCCGGTAGCGCCATAACTCCTTACCGGTTCGCGCATCCAGCGCCGCCACATGGTTATAAGGCAGGGCCACATACATCACGCCCCCTGCAACAATAGGCGTAGCCTGAAAACTGGCTGCAACACCGGTTTTAAATTGCCACGCCAGGCCAAGTTTTCCAACATTTTCTGTGTTAATCTGAGTGAGTGGCGACATACGCTGATTCGTGTAATCACGCCCGAAACTCGGCCACTGGCTGCTCTCGGTGTCGTGTTTACCTGCGACTCCGGCACAGGCTGCCAGTGCCATGGCACTTAACGCCATCATAGTCGTTGCCAATTTTCTTGATTTGGACATTGCAAGGGCTTTCTGGTTAATATTGATGGATGTATTGGTCGAGTATACCGATTTGTATACTTCTTGCCAATTGCAAAAAAAACTAAAAAAACAGGCGCATGGCATATTGCCGGCTCTGCACTATTTCAAAGTTGGGCTTAAGCCATACTTAAACGTGGCCGCAAACAAAAAGGAATTCATATGAACGATCGCATCCAGCAAATACTTAACCAGATCACAGAACTTGAAGATGATCTGCGTATTGCGTTGAACGAACAGCAGTCCAGCATGTTTTTCCAGATAAAAGGTAAACGCGTCGAATTTGAGCAGTCGATCAAGGAAACGCATAAACGGTTAAAAACCAGCTTCTTTCGCTGGCTGGTCACTTACAGGCCACAGAACCTGATTACCGGCCCGATCATTTACTCCATGATCATCCCGCTGCTGATCACAGACTTTTTTGTCACCTTATATCAGCTGACATGCTTTCCCATATACGGCATCAAACGGGTACGCCGCAGCGATTACATCGTCTATGACAGGATGCATCTTAACTACCTGAACTTCATTGAAAAATTCCATTGCACCTACTGTGCATACGGCAATGGCATGATTGCCTATGTCAGTGAAGTGATTGCCAGGACCGAGCAGTACTTCTGCCCGATCAAGCACGCAAGGAAAATCCTGGGCACCCATTCGCGCTACGAAAGGTTTCTGGAATATGGCGACGCAGAGGATTACCAGAAGAAACTCGAAGAATATCGCCGCGCCCTGGAAAATGAAAAAAGCTGACTTGTCTGCATGGCGGACAAATCAATGCTTCTTAATATTGGGTGTTCTTATAATTGGTGCCGAAAAATTCCATCATCAGGAAATCTTCCAGGCCGGCATTATCCTCCAGCCGTGCTGACTGTACGACAGAGCGGCCCAGCCGGTGCGACTCCCAGTTAAAGTCACCGTCATAATGCTCACGTATCAGCTGGATCATGCGCCGGATCATGAGCAGGCGCACATCCTGGCCACCGCTTGCCTCCACTTCATAAAACTGTCGCCTGGAACTGCTGTAATCATTCGTCCAGCCGCGGAAAGCGAATGTGGCGCTGCGCGGCCCCAGGCTGGTAATTTCAAAGATGCCGTTAGTGCCATATTTAAGGTTGCGTTTCACGCGCTCATCCCTCAGTTGCGCTTCCGTCTGGCCGAGTTCGCGCGCTGCGGCTTCTGCATTGACCTGGGCGGCTACCGACTCTGAATCCATGCGTTTTGCCTGCATGGCCTTGACGTAGGAGGCCATGTCCGTGTACTGCTGCTCCAGCGGCGGCTCCTTAACCTCAGGCTCCTGAGCCGTGCGCTTGTTCAGCTCCGGCTTGACTTTAGGCTCGGGTGGTACGGTAAAACGCGGCTTTTTATCAGGCGCCGGTTTTTTTGCGATGATCTTGGGGGCAGCCGCAGCGGGTTCCGGCGCCTTGACTTCAGGAACCGGCTCCGCAGCCGGCGGCTGCAACTCCTGTATCGGCTCGGTCACTTGCCTGGGCACGCTAAGCGGCGCCAGGCTTACCTCAATAGCTTGTGCCGGTATGGATGGCGGGGTATCAAACTTGATCTGCGGCACCGCAAAAAATATCAAAGCATGCAACAGCAGCGAAAATATTATCGCGAGCAGCGTGTTGCGGCTGATCCGGATGTGGAAGTGATGATCGCTGCTATTTGCCTTCAGGCTCAGTTCGGATAAATGAGCAAAGCTATGATTCAAGTGTTGAGTGTGCTTATCAGGCCGCATGTATGTTTAAAAACGCATATCCTGCCAAATTTTTTCAAGGCGCTTAATCGAGACGGGAAATGGCGTCTTTAGTTCTTGGGCAAACAGCGATACGCGCAACTCCTCAATCAGCCAGCGGAAATCCAGCAGTTGCTGCGGAATATCCAGGTGCGCCTGGTTCAGGGCGTTGATTTTATCCTGCCATTTCTGCCAGATCAAACCGACACTGCCGGCATTCTTGCCATCGCGCTCAGGGTTGGCCGGATGTTTCTCGATACGCAGGCGCAGCGCCTTCAGATAGCGCGGGATGCTTTGCAGGTATTCCCATGGTGTCTGGCTAAAGCAGCCTTTGTAAACCAGCAGGCCGATCTGCTGTTCTAGGTCGCGTTTCAGCCGGTTGACGGTGGCCGCCATCTGCCCTTGTTTCTGCATCAGCAGCTGGTACTCGGTTGCGATCGCCTGCGCCTGCCTTGCCACGGCCTCGGTCACTGCCGGCAGGCGTGTTCTTGCACGCTGCTTCAGTTTCATAAAATCGGCATTGGTGCGCGGCAACTCGTCTTCACCGATGAAAGCGCGATCGGCAATCGCCATGATCATGTCTTCGCGCAGGTCATCAGGCGCTACGACATTACGCAGCGCCAATGCATATTGGTTAAAATTCGGCAGGCTTTTTTCCAGCTGCTTCATCTGTTCTTTCAACTCAAAACGCATCAGGCGGCATATGCCCTTGCGATGGCTCTGCTCCGCTTCGCGGGCGGTATCGAACAGCCTCACTGAAACCGTATCCATGTCGTCTTCCAGTGCCGGATAACCCGTTACCTTCAAACCATCCCGCTCAAAACTCAGGGTCTGCGGCAGGTCACCGAAATCCCATTGTTTCAGGCCGGTCTTTTCAATATCGGGTGAAGTGTTCCTGAACGTCAGCTGCGCAGCAGAACCCAGCTGTTTTTTCAGCGCGTTCCAGTCGCGCCCCATTCCCAGCTCGCGCCCGGCATCATCAATCACCCTGAAATTCATTAAATGGTGGGCTGGTATGTCAGTTAAACTCCAGTCTTCCTTGCTGATTTTGAGCGTGGTTTTATATTGAATGTAAGCGGCAAGCGTATCCAGTAAAGATAATACCCCTACCGCGTCATTCCGGCGCAGGCCGGAATCCAGACCATTATCCACGTAGTCGACCTGACTGGATTCCCGCCTGCGCGGGAATGACGACAATGGGTTTTGCTCTGCATACTCCAGAAAACTGGTGGCAAACTCCGGCACCGGCACGCAGACGCGGCGGAAAGTCTTGGGCAATGCCTTGATCAGGTAAGTGAGTTTTTCACGCAGCATACCCGGCACCAGCCATTCGGTCTGCACCGGATTAAGCTGGTTCAGTAACGCCAGTGGAATGGTTGCCGTCACGCCATCCAGCACATGGCCAGGCTCAAAACGGTATTTAAGCGCAACCTCAACGCCGTCAAGCATGATCTTCTCGGGAAACTGTACCGCGGTAATCGCATCTGCGCCATGGCGCATCAGGTCGTCACGCGTCAGGTAAAGCAATCTGGGGTTCAGTTTCTCAGCTTCTGCACGCCATTTCTCAAAGCTGGCCGCGTTATAGATATCGGCAGGAATCCTGGCATCATAAAATGTAAACAACTGATGTTCATCCACCAGCACATCCTGCCGGCGCGCTTTGTGCTCAAGCTCTTCCACCTCGGCAATCAGGCGTTCATTGGCAGTAAAGAAAGCCGCGCGCGTATCGAACTCGCCATTGGCAAGCGCTTCGCGGATAAAAATCCCGCGCGACTCCTTAGGGTCAATCGGGCCATAATGCACGCGCCGTTTAGGGATAACCGTCAGGCCATACAGGCTCACGCGCTCCCACGCGTTCACCATGCCCATTTTCCTGTCCCAGCGCGGGTCTGAGTAATGGCTTTCGGTCAGCCCGCGCGCCAATGGCTCGATCCAGTCCGGCTCGATTTTAGCGACACAGCGTGCATATAGCTTGCTGGTGTCTACCAGTTCTGCCGCAATCACCCATTTAGGCCGTTGCTTTTTGAGTGCAGAGCCGGGAGCGATATGAAAGCGGATGCCGCGCGCACCGGCGTAAGACTCGCTCTCGCCGTCTTTAAAACCAATGTTGCCAAGCAGGCCGGCAAGCAGCGCTTTGTGGATCTGTTCAAAAGTCGCCTCTTTTTCGTTGAGCTTGAATTCCATCTCGGACACGATATCCAGCAGCTGCCCGTGCAGTTCTCGCCATTCCTTAAGCCGTAAAAAGGACAGGAAACTGCTATGGCATTGATTAAGCAAGTCCTTATTGGATTTTTTCGTTTTCAGTGCATTGTCAAAAAAGTCCCACAGCTTGAGGTAGCTCATGAAATCGGAACCTTCGCCGGCAAACCTGGCATGGGCGTTGTCTGCCGCCTCCCGCTTATCCATCGGCCGTTCACGCGGGTCCTGAATGCTCAGCACACTGGCAATGATCAGGATCTCCTTCAGGCAATGTTCGCGCTTTGCAGCCAAAATCATGCGCCCGACCCGCGGATCCAACGGCAGTTTGGCCAGTTGCAGCCCGGTTTCTGTGATCTGGCGGCGGGCATCCACGGCACCCAGCTCCTGCAGCAGCAGGTAGCCATCGGCAATCAGCCTGGAGCTTGGCGCCTCAATGAACGGAAACTCCGCGACATCGCCCAGGCGCAAAGCCGCCATGCGCAGAATGACGGCAGCCAGAGAACTGCGCAGGATCTCAGGTTCGGTAAATTCCGGGCGCCCGTTAAAATCCTGCTCTGAGTACAGGCGCACGCAGATACCGTCTGAAACACGGCCGCAGCGCCCGGCTCTTTGCCTGGCGGCCGCCTGGCTGATTTTCTCGATCTGCAGCTGCTCGACCTTGGCGCGCGGGCTATAACGGTTAACCCGCGCCAATCCGGCATCAATCACATATTTGATGCCCGGCACAGTCAGTGAGGTTTCTGCCACATTGGTTGCCAGCACGATACGCCGGCTGCTGTGGCTTTTGAAAATCTTCTGCTGGTCTTCAATGCTCAGGCGTGCAAACAGCGGCAGCACTTCAATATGTTTAAGCTTGGCGGAACGACCCTGGTATTTGCGCAAGTGGTCAGCGACATCCCGGATCTCGCGCTCTCCCGGCAGAAACACCAGAATATCGCCATCGCCCTGGCGCAGCAGATCATCGGCGGCATCCAGAATGGCTTCCTCGATGGCTTCTTCTTCGTCATCCTCTTCCAGCCAGCGCGCTTCTGTCTTAGGCTTGCGCGGGATTCCGAGAGGGTTTCCGGCAGGCAGGTCCATATCGTCATCCAGGTCGAACTGCGTGTTTTCAGCTTCGGCAATTTCCCTGGCGCGGAAACCCGCCGCGCCCAGCGGACGGTAACGGATTTCGACCGGGTAAGTACGGCCGGATACTTCTATCACCGGGGCGCCGTTAAAGTGCCTGGAGAAACGGTCAGCATCAATCGTGGCCGAGGTGACAATGATTTTCAGATCAGGGCGTTTCGGCAGCAACTGCTTCAGGTAGCCGAGCAGAAAGTCGATATTGAGGCTGCGCTCATGCGCCTCGTCGATAATGATCGTGTCATAGGCGTTAAGGAATTTATCGCCCTGGGTTTCCGCAAGCAGGATACCGTCGGTCATCAGCTTGACATAGCTGGATTCTGACAGCTTGTCGTTAAAGCGCACCTTGTAGCCAACCACTTCGCCCAGGGGACTTTTTAGTTCCTGTGCAATACGGCTGGCGACCGAACGTGCCGCGATACGACGCGGCTGCGTGTGGCCGATGAGGCCGGAAACGCCGCGGCCTAATTCAAGGCAGATTTTGGGGAGTTGCGTTGTTTTACCGGAACCGGTTTCACCGCAGACGATCACCACCTGGTTTTTAATAATGGCCGCAGAAATTTCATCTTTCCTGCCGCTGACCGGCAGTTCCAGAGGATATTCCGGGCGCGGCAGGCTGGCTAAACGCTGCCCGTATTTTTTCTGCGAGGCATGCAGTTTCTGCACAAGCTCATTGATCAGGCGCTGCGCTTTGGCCAATGATTTTTCATCGCCTGATTTTTGCAGGGTCTTCACGTCATGCATCTTGCGACGCAGCGCATAACGGTCGGCCAGCATGCATGCCTGTAATGCCGTATCAAAATTTGCGGGGGTTAACTGTAGCGGTTTACTTTCGTTCATAGCCATGAATTTTATCACGCCATGGCCGTCAGCTTTATGCAATCGTAGCCAGCACCTGTAAAAGTATACGCAGAACCCATGTAGTAATTGAGGTCATCA
>Ga0123389_102145_pt1 | contig 13094 bp, 7 predicted proteins | sample T0HHNH4metaT_FD_89917 | JGI IMG/M metagenome (GOLD analysis project Ga0123389, IMG submission 89917) | Methane-oxidizing artificial microbial communities from Washington, USA to study methane cycling - T0-HHNH4 metaT (Metagenome... | ecosystem: Engineered > Modeled > Simulated communities...
AACACACCATAGCCTTGTGCCTGCGCCTGTAGCAGCGCAGCCTGGCGATCCGTGGCATCCAGCGATAACCAACTCACCTGCGCCCCCTGCAACACTTTTAATTCAAACTTCATGATGGCTGACGTTTAAGCGCTACCAGTTACCGACATCGCTATCAGCATCCTGGCCACCAGCGGCACCATCACTGCCCAGCGTCCACACATCGTAATCACCATGCTCGCCGGGATAACGGTACAGATACTGCCTCCCCCACGGGTCGGCGGGTACACCTTTGGCCAGGTATGGGCCTTGCCATTTGGTCTCGCCATCCGGCTGGCGATTGAGTGCCGCCAGGCCTTGCTCAGTCGCAGGATAATGACCAGTATCCAGCCGATAGGTATCCAGCGCGCGCGATAATGCCTCAATTTGTGCCTTGGCCGTTTTGGTTTCTGATTTACCAATCTGGGCAAAATACTTGGGGCCGACATAGCCCGCCAACAGACCGATAATGACCATCACTACCAACAGTTCCAACAAGGTAAACCCACGTTGCTTGCTGTACACACCCACTGATTTCATATGCATTTCCACCTTTAAACGATGCCTATTTTTTCGTAACAAACAACTGGCTGACGCGGTTAAGTGCCTCCAACGTCAATACACCACTACTAAACTGCAAATTGACCCAGTCACTGATCAGGCTGTAATAAGCTTTGGTCAAAGATAACTGGTTGGTAAACAGCTTTTGCTGGGCATCCAGCACTTCATGATTAGTTTTGAATCCGGCCAGGAAGCCTTTTTGCGTGCCGTCCAAGGCAATGCTGGCCGACTGCACGGCTTGTTGGTAGGCACTGATCGATTGCTGCTGCGCCTGCAGGCTCTGGTAATACTTGCGTACATTGAACTCGATCTCGCGCGACTTGGCTGTCATGCTTTCTTCACTGGCGGTCAACCGGCTGGCGCTCTGGCGCACATTGGCATTGACATAACCGCCCGCAAACAAGGGCACATTCATCTGCAAGGCAATAGTGGTGGTATCAAAACGTGAGCCCAGTGTATTGTTACTGTCGTTCTGGCTATATGAGCGCACACCAACCAGATCCAGCGTCGGATAATGTCCGGCCTGTTTCTTTTCAATGTCTTTTTTGGCAACTTCTACGTTCTGGTAGGCCGCAGCCAATTCCGGATGATGTTGCCGCGCCAATGCCAGCCAGCTGTCCAAAGACTGCGTCGTGGGATTCAAGCCGCCAAGGCCATCTACCATCAATGCCGCTGACAAACCCTGTGGCGCCCCTGTGAGAATCTGCAAGCTCTGCTGGCTGGAAAGTAAATCGTTACTGGCCTGAATATGCTCAACCTTGGCCACATCCAGGTTAGACTGCGCCTCACTCACCTCGACGACCGTGCCGCTGCCACGCGCATAACGCTGATCAGCCTGACGCAGTTGCTGCCCCACCGCATCCAGCTTGCGTTGCTGCACACTGACCCGGTCTTGTGCATACAAGGTTTCCAGATAGACGGAAACCAATTTGAGAATCAGCTTGGCATTTTCCTGCTCCAGCAATGACTCCTGCGCACTGACATAAGACTTGGCACCGCCATAAATCGCCATGGTCTCGCGGTTAAACAAGGGCTGTTTGACCGAAAGACTGTAATTCTCCAGCGAATAATCGAGTTCCGTATTAACCGCCCCCAGCGTGGTTTGCGTGGTGCGGTCGGTATTACCACGGCCTTTACTCAGGCCTAATTGCACCTTGGGATAAAACAGGGCGCGTGCCTTGGTCAGCTCCTCACGTTCGGCTTCAGTATTCGCCAGTGCCGCACGGTAATCGGCGTTATTTGTCACCGCCAGTTGATACAAGCCATTCAGGTCTTCTTGCGCCTGTATTTGTTGTGCCTGTATAAGCGTGAGTGCGCAACACAAGCCAGACAAAACAATCGCCAGTGGCTGCCAATAGAAGAGACCAACACGCATTATTCTTCCTTCATGGATGCAGCCAGGCGTTTGCTGAGTGGGTGCATCAGGTAATTCCACAGCGTACGCTCACCGGTTTTAATCACCACCTGCACCGGCATACCGGGTTGTAACTGACGGCCTTGCAAGGCGTGCATGCCTTTGTCTGTCAGCATCACACGTGCCAGGTAATAGCTTTGGCTGCCTTCCACCGTCGCCGCCGGTTTACTCAACAAATCTTTAGAGACCGACTTCAACTGCCCTTCTGCCAGTAGTTGCGGACTATTGGCAAAAGTAGAGAATCGGATATCAGCGGCCTGCCCCACATGGATCTTGTCGATCAGATGCGGCGGAATCTGTGCATCCACAATCAATGCCTCGCCGGAAGGCACAATATCCATCAACTTCTGCCCGGGCTGGATCACCGCGCCAACCGTGTGTACCTGCAACCCCACCACCTGACCGGCGGCGGGTGAGCGAATCTCGGTGCGCCCCAATTCTTGGCGCAGCGCCAGCACTTTTTGCGCATCGGCCTCCACCTGCAATTTCACCTGCGCCATGTCGGCATCAATCTCTTTTTGTTCGGTCTGGTTGCGCTGATTAATCTGCTGCTGCAACTCAAGAATGGCGCGCTGGGCGCGCGTGATATTGGCCTGGGTATTGGCGCGATCGCCATACAAAGCCGCCACGCGCTGCTCAAGGTCATTTTGCTGGTTACGCGGCGCATACCCTTCTGCGGTCAAGGCGCGTACGCCCTGCAACTGCTCCTCAAGCAACCGAAGCTGCGCTTCATGGCTGGATAACACGCCACGGTAGCCTTCAATCAAAGCGTGGTAGCCAGCAATCGATTCCTTTTTACCTGCGATATCCGCCGCCAGTGCCGAGGTTCTCGCGAACAATAACTGACTCTGGTTACGCATCTGTTGTTGTATCAACGGATCTTGCTGCTCCCGCGTCAAGTCCGGGTGAAAATCAATCACGGCACGGTGGCTTTGCTCCGCACGTAAACGATCCTCCTGCGCACGCAGCCCGGCATAACGCTGCCAGACTTCTTCATAACGCGCCTTGCTGGCTTGTGCATCTAGCTTGAACAGCACATCGCCCGCGTGTACCTCCTGCCCTTCATGCACCTGCAAGGCACTGACCATGCCGCCGGTTAAATGCTGCACGACCTTGTGATTGGTTTCTACACTGATGATGCCTTCGGTAGGGACACCCTCATCCAGCGGTGCAAACACCGCCCACAGTACAAACCCCACCAGGCCGCACAACAGAATGGCAGCCCCTTTGCGCGTCTGGCTAACACTTTGCGCATAAGACTCGATGGCGTGCACATTGTCAGAAATAACAGGATTCATGGTCACGCAGGCTCCGTCGCCATACTGCTGGCAGCAGCATGCAATTGATTTAAATAGACAATCCCCGCATCGCGTGGCCCATGGTGTAACACTTCGCCGCGTTTAAGCACCAGCAAGTCGTCAGTAATTTTGAGCACACCAGAGCGATGCGAGATCACCACAATGGTGGTATTCAGGGTTTTTAAGGCTTGCAACAACTGCATCAGCCTGGCTTCGCCAAACTCGTCCAGGCTGGCATTCGGCTCATCCAGCACCAGTAAGGCAGGCTCTTTGTAAATGGCACGCGCCAGCCCCAGTAATTGTCGTTGCCCGCCAGACAAAGGCAAACCCTGCTCATCCAGCCGGGTGTCATAGCCTTGTGGCAAACGCAGAATCGCCTCATGCAAGCCCACGCGCTGGCAAGCCTGCAAAATATGCTGGCTCTCCAGCTCACCAAATCTGGCGACATTTTCAGCGATCGTGCCTTCAAGCAAAGACACCTGTTGTGGCAAATAGCCAACACTGGTCATCAACGCACGCGCGTTGTCTGCGGTAATCGTGGATTGATTGATTTGATAGTGACCTGCCGTGGGCGATACGACCCCGACCAGCAAACGTGCCAGCGTGCTTTTGCCTGCACCCGAGGGGCCCATGACACACAGCAGGCGTCCTGGTTGTATGGCCAGGCTGACATCATGCAACAGGCGACGCGACGCTGCGGTAACACCCACAGACTGGAGTTCAAGTTGATAGGGGCGGATCAAATGCATTGCAACCAGCGAAGGTTCGCCTGTCTGCACTGGGGCGCCAGTATTACTCAGCAAGCCATGCAAATCAGCCGCCGCCGACCTAGCCTGTAACCATTGGCGCCAGCTATGCACCATGACATCAAACGGATGCAAGGCACGCGCAATCAGCACATTGGATGCCACCATGGAGCCAACACTGATTTCACCGCGAATGGTCAGCCAGGCCGCCATGGCCAGCATCAGTGATTGCAATGTATAGCGCACCCATTTATTGACAAACTGGCTACGATCACTGGCTTTTAACCAGGCGGCTTCTGCCAGCGATTGCTGCGCCAGCAATGCCTGCCAATGCTGGCGCAAGGTTTGCAACATGCCCAACACATAGCTGGTGTGCAAATGCTGGATTTTTTGCTGCAAAAAATACTCAGTGCTTTGCTTGGCTGCCTGCGCAGCCTGCGCTGGCGGTGTTGTCATGCGCTGATTCCACAAGGCTGCCGCGCACTGCACCAGGCAAAATGCCATTGCGGTCGCTCCCAACACCGGGTGCAAGGCAAACAACACCACAATGTAGATCACACTCCAGGGAATATCCAGCAGGGCGAACAAACCTTGTCCGGTCATAAACTGGCGAATGGCAGTTAATTGCTGCAATGACTCGGCAGGTGGCGGGCGCTGTGTGGCACGTGGATCAAACACGGCCGAAAACACTTGCTTGCCGTAGGTGAGGTCGAACTGCACGCCGGTTTTAATCGCATACAAACTGCGCAACCAGTCCGCACCTGCCATCAGCAATAACAAGCCGGCGGTTAATATCGTCATCGCCACCAGCGTCAAGGTATTGCGGCTAAGCATGACGCGGTCATATAACTGCAACATATACAAAGTAGGCACCAGCATCAGCACATTGGTCAGCAAGCTGAGCCAGACCATCTGTATAAACGCGCCACTGAACGGTTGCATAAAAGACCATAGCGGCATCTGCCAACCAGGTCTCCAGGCGGGGGTGTCAGTAAAATTACGGGGGGAGATCATGACTGTGCCACCTTTCCAGACTCTGCTTGTCTAGGCTCTGTTTTTCTAATGTCTGCTTGTCCGGGCTCCGCTTGAAAACTTGCCAGCACTTCAGCCGGTTTGCCATAACGAATCATTTGCCCCTGGCACATCACCAGCATGGTGTCGGCGATGCTCAAAATATGTTGCAAATGGCTGATGATGATAAAGGTTGTGCCTTGCTGCTTCAGGCGCGCAATCGCATGCTGCAAAGTGCGTTCGGTAGTGGTATCGAGATTGGCATTAGGTTCATCCAGCACCACGATGCGTGGCTTGCCATAAAAAGCACGTGCCAGGCCGACCAGTTGGCGCTCACCGCCAGACAGCGCCATGCCGGATTGACCAATGACTGTATTTAAGCCATCAGGTAATTGATGTACCCACTCGTACATGCCCAGCAGGGTCAGCACTTCGGTCAGCGCTTCGCGGTCAGGCGTCTGGAAACGGCAGATATTGTCGACAATAGGGCCATCAAACACATCCACCTCTTGCGACAGATAACCCAAGTGCGGCCCCAGTTGCGTTTTATCCCAGCGATGCACATCCACACCATCAAACCGCACACGGCCTGCACTAGGAGCCAACAAGCCGACCAGCAATTTGGCTAAAGTGGTTTTTCCTGAGGCCGACGCACCCGCCACAATCAGCACTTGCCCAGCAGTTAATTTAAATTGCACCTGACGGATAAATACTTCAGCCGAGGACTTACCCGCTTGCGGCATGGCATAGCTGAGCTGCTCTACTGTCACTTCGCCCGTGGGTGATGGCAAAACCAGCCCGTCCGTGGTGGCAGTTGCCCCAGACAGCAAGCTGTCAATACGACGATAAGCGGTCCAGGTCTGCTCATAGGTTTTCCAGTGCCCAACACATTGCACCAGCGGCGTGAGCACGCGTGCAGCTAAAATAGACGCCACAATCATCATGGCACCGCCATTGAATAACTCGCCGGCAATAAACAGATAGCAGGCCAGGCCCAGAATCAAACTGGTCTGCAAGGTTTGCAGCCAGCGTGAAGCGGCAGCACTTTTGCCTGCCAGCTCTGAGGCCTGCGCCTGCTGCCACAAAAAACCATGCTGATGCTGTAACCAGCGTTGCTCAATCGGCGCCAGCATATGCATGGCATGCATCACATCACCATGACGGCTGATGCTGGCAAAATAGCGCTGGGATTCGATGGCGTGCTGGTTCGCTTGTTGCATCAACGGCGCCACGCGTGACTGGTTGTGCACGGTCAATACCAGTTGTATCGCCAGTCCGAACAAGGTGAGAACGCCCAGTGCCGGATGAATCCAGAACACTGCAGCGAGAAAAATCAAACAAAAAGGCGCATCAATCAGACCAAGCAAGGCCGAGGAATGCAGAGCATTTTTGAGGGTAGAAAAATCGGAAAATACTTGTTGCGCAGGAAACGTCTGCACGGCTAATTTAGCGGCAAAGACACGCTCAAACACGCGCTCCTGCAATAATTGCTCAAAGCGTTTGGCCCCGGCCTGCAACAAGTGACGTCGTTGCCATTCCAGTGCTTCCATCACCAGGTAAGCAAACGCCGCCAGCAGTGTCAGCATCAATAATGTCGACACATTGCGACTATTAATGACGCGGTCATACACCTCCAGCATATACCAGGAGGGCACCAGAATCAGCAGATGGGTCACCACCCCAAACAGCCAGACTTTGCGCCAGATGGGCCAAAGTTCGGACAGGGTTTGCTTGATGGATTCAGCTTGCGACGACATTTTCACAATAGGACACTCTGTAGAGAATGATTGCGGGCAGGTTGCCCCGCCCGCAACACTTCTATTACACGATCACAAAGTCGGAGGTTGACAATGTAGTCACGCCAGTCAGCACTGCAATATCTACCTTCGCACCGCTACCATTACCATCCGCGTCATAGCTGAGGGTTTTGGTGGTGGTGTTGTAAACCAGGTAGTCATTAGAATCCTGTGCTGTACCCGTGCTGTTTACACGCAGCATGCTGGCGTTGAAACCAGCCAGTTGGCTGTACTGGTCCAAATGCAACTCCAGCTTGTCAGTGCCACGTGTAAAGTCAGTGATGGTATCCACACCAGTCAGGTTAAATGCCGTATTGGTATAAGTTTGCACCGTGGTAGCAGAACCAGTCACGACTTCTTCATACACCTTGCCAAATACAAACGTATCCTTACCGCCACCACCGGTCAGCGTATCGTTACCGCCATTGCCAACGAACACGTCAGCCTTGCTGGTACCAATAAAGGTTTGCTGGTTAGCATTGCCTTCAAAACGCAAGCCATTGGTAGTTACGCCAGAAGCATCGACCACGACATTATTGATCGTGCCGCCGTTGTTACCCAGGGTGTTAGAAAGATCAGCCACAGTGCCGTTGGCCTTGAAGTAGTAGTGATCGTTGAGCAACTGCAGGTCAGTGTTTTCAACGTTCAAACGACCAACCGTGCCACCCACTTGCACGACTTCCATAGACTTGAAGTTATCGTTGTTGAGTACTACTGTACCGTTGGCTTTAGTGTTGGCACCGATACCGGTCGTAATGCGCAGTGTATCCACGCCATCACCACCAACGATCACATCGTGTTTAGCACCAGTGGCGATCCACTCTTTATTGCCATCGTCAGCCTTGGAAGTCGTGCCTTGCACACCACTGCCAAATCCGCCAATCACAAAAATATCATTGCCTTCGCCGCCATCCAGGTAGTCAGCACCGCCATGGCCAATCAGCAAGTCATTGCCACCGTTACCGTAGACTGTGTCATCACCCAGACGCATAGTTGCATAATCAACGCCTTCGCTACCCAGCACGATTTCATGCGCATCACTACCTTCATTCGCGCCATCAATACGCGTAAAGCTGCCCGCTTCACCTTCAGATGCGTCGTAAGTCACATCAACGTTGTGATAGAGGTTAGCTACGGAATAATCGTCTACCTCAAATACGGCAGCATCATAAGTCACTGGCGTTGCACCAACGATAGTTGCGGCTGGCTCGAACGTGGTCTCTTCAAACTCCAGTTCCAGAGTGACATTTTCAACGTCACCACCGGCAACGCCGTAGATGTGTGTGCCTGGGTTGATTTCCCCTAAAGCTAGAGACTCGCCGTTCTCTTCAAGTTGCTCGGCTTCCAGAGTAATGCTGACACCACTGGCAAGCTCAATACGCTCAATACCAGAAAACTGGATACCCTCAAACTCACCAGATTCAGTAAATGCAAGTGTGTCAACTGCGTTATATCCAGCTATAGAAGAAGCAAATGTACTGATTGCAGAGGAACCTGGACGAGTCACTAAATTCAAGCGAACATCGGTTTGAGTTTCTTCTGCAATATCGTCATCAAGCTCAACATATTCACCAGTAACATTATCGTATACAAGAAAGCCTGCATCTTCATTGCCCTCTTCAGCTTCGACCTTATCAGTATATCTTGCCACATCTCCATTATTATCCAACTTAGAAACGCCACCTTGAATCGTTATGCCTGTGGCATCTTCTTCCTCACCGATCACGAAAGTGTCATTATCCTCATCACCGAGGGCAACATCATCAGATGTCAATAAATACACATTACCATTAACGGTTTCGTTCCCTGCTGTACTCAAACCACCAGAAAGATAATCATTGCCCGCGCCACCAGTGAGGACATCATTACCGGCCCCACCAATAAGACTATCGTTACCATCGCCACCGCTAAGAATATCGTTACCATCCCCGCCTGAAAGGTAGTCATTACCACTACCACCATCAGCAATGTCATTCCCATTGCCTAAATCGATAGTGTCGTCACCTCCACCACCGCTAACAACGTCGTTGCCATCACCGCCAATAAGCAAGTCATTACCACTGCCACCGATAATAATATCGTTACCACCGGCACCATCAATATAATTACCTAGATTGTTACCCTCAACGTAATCATTTCCACTAGTACCGGTGTATTCAGTTTCTGTAGCATTAAAAATCTTCGTTGCCATAACAAAACTCCTAAAATTTAAGATGCACGGCCCCTTAAGAGCCGTGCATTAATTATTTAAAGATCACAATAGGCGACTAAGGTGTGCCAATTGCATAGCCATCCATATCGATGACTTTTTGCACAGCATTTTCTTGGCCTGTTTGACGCAATCTGATACCACCAGTTTGAGTAGTCGGATTAGCGCTGCAAGATGCTTCAACATAAGTAAATGCGGAGTAGGCATTTGTTGAACCATCATCATCGGCGTAAACCGCATCGGCGGTAAAGTCGACATAGTTATCATTCACCACCGCATCTTGTGTCGCTAATGTAGTCGACGCCGCAGTAGTAGAATTAATGCCCGTCGCCTCGCCCGTAGTAGCGGCAGTAACACTATTCTTCGTTGGCAAATCAAGATAGTTTGTACCATTCAGAGATTTATTTACCAAAGTATCGTATTTGTAAGCACGATGCTGGACTGAAGTAAATGTTCGACCTGCACGGAAAACAGGAGAAACTACAGTGACAGGTGTGATGGAGATCGTATATGCCACACTTACTGCACCCAAACCACTGAAGCCACCACGAACCACATCATTTACCTCAAAGTATTGAGTTCCTGTTGCAGCATCAGAGTCCACGTTGTACATTCTGACGCGAGTACCAATAATGCATGTATTGGTAGTCGGATTACGCCAATATCTGTCATAGACCTCACCAATAGATGCTCCACCAGTTGGGTTTGGAATAGAGCGCGTCACACTAGCTGTTGCAGTAAATCCAGTTTTTCCTGCCGGAAGCGTCGCTTCACTACCAGAAAAAGCTACCCAGCAAGTGTCATTTGTACCACTCGCAGGATAATTTGCAGACGCAATTGGATATGATCCAAAATTTCCCCGTCTATCATTTGCAGCGCCACCAACACCATCACCTGCTGGCCCTGGAGTCTCATCTCGACCTGTATTAAAACAACTTGTATAAGCTGAGCTAGCAAACCCTGCAGCTGGCATAGATTCCCAAGCTGCCTGTGCATAACCAGATGCACTAAATGCTCCAATAATCGCTAACTTAAGTAACGCATTTTTCATTTTCGACTCCTTAGAGTTACAATAAGCAGGCATTTGTGGCTGCCCGCATCACCAATTCATCACAACCTTGTTAGTCCCTCGTGAGTTCTAAACCAGTTGCAGTTGAATTCTTGGTAAGTCACAAATGCCTCTTTTATTCTTTCAAATTTCTTATCAAAATCATTGGGAGTTTTTCCTGTTAGTGATTAATCCGGCACAAAATGCCAATTCAAACTAAACCAGACTCCACGTGGAGCACCAGGCGCAATAAAATTAGTGCTTAGCCAGTCACCAGAGTTATGGTTATATCCATCCGGGCCAATTGCACCGTTAATACTTGGTGAAAACGGATTTCGACCTAACCGCCCGGCGGTGAAATATTCACGATCAAAGATGTTATTGATCAGCATGGTTGCTGACCACTCTTTATTAAATTTATAGCTGGTTTGGAAATTAAACACTGCGTAAGCAGGCACTTTCCCCGGGTTTGTTGTTGGTGGTGTTTGGATGATCGTTTGTGCTCCTGTTACCGGATCAGTCACAATTACGTTCCGCCTTATGACACCCTGACGATGTTCATTGTTTTCGTTTCCTCGAATAAAACTATCGGAGTGCAAAACCGTACTCAAGCCGACAGTCCAGGAAGGTGTTACGTCATAGCTGATATTGGCATTGATGTTATGCAATGAGACTCCAGGCATACGACTCCCTGGCTTTACTCGAATAACCTGGCCATAACCATCGATATTGAAAGAACTGCTGTTGTCACGACTTAGCATTAAAAAGTCGTCTTCGAACGTTGCATCGGTCAATGCATAATTAACACCAAATCCCCATTTGTCTTTTCTACCTGAAAGACCAGCTTCAATACCGCGCCTACGAGTTTTGCCTACCGTATCAAAAAAACCCTGCTGATTTCCAACTGTAATAAAGTAGATGTCATCTTTAAGGTCTGTTTGATAAGCACCAAGATTCCATTGCAAACTCTCTCCCAGAGTACCGCGCAGACCAATATCGTATGTAGTTGCTTTTACTTGGGCTAGGTAAGGGTCGCCCGACAAAGTAGTTGGAAGCGTACATGAGCGATTCTCAGCAATTGATCTAGGCACATAAACTCCACCAGAAAGCGTTGGCGTTTTATCAAATGCACAACCCAACTCAATCACACTTGGTGTACGTGTACCTTTGGCCCAGTTTGCAAAGAAATTCAAGCTTTCCTTCAGTTGCCATGAAACACCCATTGAAGGGTTAAAAGAATAATAATTAAACTTCTCAGTTTCTGCCGGGTCAAGTACACGATTAAGACGCAAAGGTCGATAGTTAAGCGGAATTCCAGAGCAGTCAGATTGAGTGACTGTGCCATTTCCATCTGTGTCTCCACAAATGTTATATCTGTCAGGTTCTGCAATTAAGTCGCCAATGCTGTAATTTAGAAAACCGCTTCTGGCAGCAATTTTGTTGGTCACATTTGTCTGGTTGTAGCGACCGGACATGCTTAAATGCAAAGTATCCACTGGACTCCATGTTTCGCTGAAATAAACGCTTTTTGTAACACTGGTACCTTCAAAATTATTATTGGCTAAGGGGACAAAAGCACCCGCAAATTGAGGATGAGCCTGTGCAGGATCAAGATATGCGTTTCTGTTACTGTCCAAAAAGCCAAGCCGCTGTTCATTTAGATAATCCGCATTGGCAGAGTCAATTGAAGCTCCAATCATGAACTTATGCTTTTCAAGCTGCCAATTTGCTTGTACTGACATGCCATTTGTTAGCTGATCAATTTGATTATCAGTTAATAGGGCTGTAGGAGTGCCTTCCACATATCCTGGTTGGCCATAACCTATTCCATCTACAACAATTGGATTTCCAAGCACAGGGTCAGGATCAAGAAGAAATCCATCAGTTTGTGTTTGGGCACAATTTGTCTGATTTAATGTACCTAGCGTCATTACATAATTTTTAATGACTTCTCCAGTTAAAGGATCTTTTGTGAAAAAAGTATCCTCTTCAGAGTAAATAACTCCACCAACCGAATTAAACAAACCAGGGCCAAAAGGTGCAGAAAAAGACGTTCTAAAGGTTGGTTGGTTAAAATATTCAGGGCTACTTTCTCCTTCGAAGTCTGGCGCTGGCACACCTCTGTTATATGCGTTTCTTTCTCCAAAATTTCGGTTTTCTTCAAAAGCGTATCTATAAGCGGCAAGCACGTCTTCTGGCAATTCAGTATTTTTTAAATTTGAATAGTGAGCCACATCAAGAACACCATTGCTGAAATCTTGGTAAAACTGTGTTGTCTGAAATTCAGCACTTGGATTATCTGGATCCATCTGTGTATAGACTACTGGAACCACGATGTAATCTGGCACACCCTTTCCATTGGTGCTCGGATACAAGCACGTGTATTGATCTGTGCTATTAGGCCGCCTACGCGCCAATAACTCTTCGCTGTAGTCAGTCATCGCATCTCCGCCTTTTTGCCGACGTTTACTGCTTCGACTGTACACTTGGCCAGTAAAAGTGAACGTATCACTGACAAAATAGCTGCCACTCAGTTGGAATTGCGCTAATCGATTTTTGGTCGTGTCAGGACTAGTAAAAACACTATTCCGATCTTTGTCATACATCTCAGAAGGTATCAGGCCGTTACCCGTCAAATCTGTTTGTACAAGTAATGTGCTTAGATTCAAGTCAAGTTTTTCACCACGATAACTTGCTTTTGAAAATAACTGATTTACCTTACTGGGAGAATTCTGACGCCAGCCATCTTCCAGGAAAAAATTGCCTGCCGCGAATAGACCAATCGTTCCATTGTTCCAACCCGCCTCAGCTTGCAGCTGCTTTCTACCAAAGGAACCGGTGAGGATATCTGCATCAATACCGGCATTATTAAAACCATCTTTGGTTTTCATGGAGACAGCCCCCCCCAGTGTGTTGAGACCAAAGATTGGATTAGATCCAGGGAACACATCAATACCTGCCAACGCATTCATGGGGATCATGTCCCAGTTCAC
>Ga0123389_117283_pt1 | contig 12899 bp, 10 predicted proteins | sample T0HHNH4metaT_FD_89917 | JGI IMG/M metagenome (GOLD analysis project Ga0123389, IMG submission 89917) | Methane-oxidizing artificial microbial communities from Washington, USA to study methane cycling - T0-HHNH4 metaT (Metagenome... | ecosystem: Engineered > Modeled > Simulated communities...
AAAAAACCTGCTGCACGTAAACCGACTAAAGCCGCTAAACCAGCAGCTGCCAAACCGGTTGATTTAAGCGCTAGCGGTCTGCAATTGGTGGAAACGAAAGGTGAAGCAAAAGCTGCTGTTACTCCAACTGAACCAGCTAAACCCCGTGTGCCACGTAAAGCGCCTAACTGGAAAAAAGATGCTGAATCAAAAGAAGAAGCACCTTTGGTGATGGTTGAAACGCAAAAATAGCTTTCAATAATCGTTAATAAAAAAGCCTGACTTGTTCAGGCTTTTTTTATTGCTTGTAGCAAGTTAAAGATGTTTTTTCAATGATATAAGCCAAAAGTTAACCCTAAAAAAGTGTTAACTTTTATTTAATATATCATCTAAATATTCTCAAATGAGAATAATTTCTATTTGTATTTGAGTGTGCAATATGCAATAATTTAATCAATTGATCTAATTGTTTAATCCGTGAAATCGTTACCCATCCACTCCCCAATCGTTGTTGCGCTCACTTATCATTACGATAGTTTGTTAGATTACGTGCGCCGTAACTTCACTTATGCCAGAAACGATCATCAGTTTGCGCATGAAGTGATTCATGATGTTTGCATTGCGTTAATCGATAGTCCACCGCCGCAAAATATTCATACACCACTGGCTTTTTTGCGCTTAGCGATTAAAAACCGTGCGATTGACCGTTGCCGAAATGAGCAAACAAGACAGCGTTATGTCGATTATGTAGGCGACATTCCAGATCATCATCAGCATCATCAAGATGGCGCCAGTGCGCTGGATTTTTCACAAAAATTTGAAGCATTGAAACGTATTATTGAAGCACTGCCGCCGCGCCAGCGCCAAGTATTTCTGTTGCATCGTTTACATGAAATGCCGCAATTAGAAATCGCCAATGCACTGAGTATTTCGCGCAATATGGTGACTCAGCACTTCAACCGCGCCGTGCTTGCGATCACGCAACAGTGGCAAATTTACCTAGTTTAGATGGTTAACTTCACCCATGCAAAACCGAGCAAACAATACTGAAGTACAAGCTGAACAGCTAAATAACAATATCAGCCCTTACACCAAAGTGCTTAAAGATTATTTTCCATCGCGCGAGGCGATTTTGCTCGAAGCACAAGCATTAACGCAGAAAAATCAAGCACGTAAACGCCTACTTAAAAACGCCGCTTTGGGTAGCGTTTTATCACTATTTTTACTCACTTGGATCATTGACCCGATTATCAAAAGTGATTATTTAAACACGCAGATTGGTCAACAAATTAGCTACACGCTGACTGATGGCAGCAACGTGACTTTGAATACCAATAGTATTGTCAAATCAGAAATCCGCTTGCGTTCAAGACGTTTGGAATTAGTGCAAGGTGAAGCATTACTCAATGTCACACACGAATGGCGCAGTTTTACTGTGCAAGCAAACAATGCGTATATTCGCGATATCGGCACGGTTTTCAATGTGCGCAACACTTACGATGGCGCAATTGTCACTGTTTTAGATGGCGCAGTAGAAGTAACGACGCATGATAAAACCTATCTGCTGACCAAAAACCAGTCATTAACTACATCAATTAATCAACTTAATCCGTCAATAGTAGAAGATGCCAATACAACAATGGCGTGGCAACAAGGCAAGCTGTTATTTGATGGCACGCCGTTAACAACAGTTGTGAGTGAGATACAGCGCTATCGCAAAGCGCCAATCACCTTAAACGATGCCAAAGTTGGAAAACTGCGCATATCCGGCGCATACGATATTAAAGGCATTGAATCGTTAATTGATACGCTACCAATTAGCGTTGCGGTAAAAGTGACCCGCCAAACGGATGGGAGCGTGATCATTTCTAATCGTAAATAAAATAAAGTCTCAATATTAAAAAATATTGCATTTAATTCAACTGTTTTCAAAACAGACATCAACATTTGCAAGTGCTCAAACGCCATAGGGTTGAAGGTTTAAGTTAAATCAACTATCAATATTGGAGTTATTTTGATGCACCCGCAACTGAACAAAACGAAACAAAACACCCTGCCCGCTTATTTTAAACACACTACTTTGGCTATTTTGCTCAGTAGCAGTTTGCAACTAATGGCAGCAGAAATAGATATTCCTGCTCAACCCTTAGATAAAGCTTTAAACACTTTAGCCAAACAATCTGGCGAACGCATTGTGTTTTCGACCGATTTAACTGAAAAAATCACTGCGCCTGCAGTAAAAGGTAATTTGAATACGCGTGAAGCGTTAGACGCTTTGTTAAAAAATAGCGGCTTAATATTACAAGGCGATGCTGCACAAGGCTTTACGGTAATTAAAAAACCAATAACCAATGCGCAGACCAGCGAAGAAACACTGCCAGAAGTTGCCGTATCAGCAACTGCAGCAAAACTGTTACCTGTGACAGAACCTGGCACATTGTTAATCGATACAGAAGCATTGGCACGCAACAATCCTAGCGACGTTCGTGGTGTATTTAATGGCCAGCCTTCAGTCAAAGTCGGCGGGTCAACGCCTATGTCGCAAAAAGTCTATGTGAACGGGATTGAAGAAACCAATTTAGCAGTAACTATCGATGGCAGCCGCCAAAATAATAAAGTATTCCATCATAACGGTACAACGCTTATTGACCCAATATTCCTTAAAGCTGTGAGTGTTAATGCGGGTGTTGCGCCATCAGATGCTGGGCCTGGCGCAATCGCAGGCTCTATTGCCTACGAAACTAGAAATGCGCGTGATTTCTTAACGTCTCCTGACCTAGGCGCTTATATTCGCTCCAGCTTTAACACCAATGGTAATATTTTTAGTCAAACACTCGCAGGCTATGGCGCTTCTGAACAGTTGGATGGATTAGCCTACTTAACGGTTGCAAATGGCAATAGTTTTGAGGCTGGCAATGGCGATAAAGTAGACGGTACGGGAACAGACTTAGTCAGTGGCTATGTTAAATTGGGTGCAGAGGCTGAAGGCGGACACCGCTTGCAATTGAGCCATGAGCGTGTGCGCGACGATGCTGCCCGCCCATTCCGTGGCAACATTGGTTTTATTACTGGTCGACCAGCGTGGGAGCCGCGTGTGCGTGATTACGAAATGATCCGTGACAACACCGTACTACGTTACTTTCAAGACAACCCTGAACAGTGGTGGAATCCGAATGTGGTATTAGCCTACAGCAAAACTGAAATTACCGTGCCCATCTTCACACGTGGCGGCACAGTGGTTTTCCCAGGTAGTGGCGAAACGGGTAGCTTTAACGGCAAGTTTGAGAACAAATTTCCACTAGATATCGGCAGCATTACTGCAGGCGTGGATTTTTATCGTGACAAAGCCGATTACAAAGACCCTACTTATCAGGTAGAAGAAAAAGCCAGCAATAAAGGTGCTTACGTGCAAGCCAGAATAAACCCTTGGCAGCCTTTGCAAGTTTCTGCTGGTGTGCGCGGTGATCATCATCGCCTAACAGGCACGCAAGGAGATAGCTGGTCGCATTCTGGCTTAAGCTCTAATGCTTCTGGCGAATTAGCGATTGTGCCGGAACTACTGACTGTCAAAGCGGGCTTTTCGCATGTATTCAGCGGTAGTCAGATGGCAGAGAACTTTATCATGAACACAGATTGGAACTACGGAAACGGCCCCAAACCTACTAAGGCAGATAACTATTTCTTTGGTTTAGAAACCCGTTATCATGGATTTTCGGCAGAAGCCAAAGTGTTTGAAACGCGTATAGAGAATGCCCGTGTCGCCAGATTTGCGGTGAATAGCGCTAATTTAGCGAGTGATGTACGTTCACGCGGTTACGAATTAGGTATCGGTTATCAATGGGAACAAAGCTATGTACGTGCTAGATTTGCGGATATTGATGTCACGATTAATGGCACAAGTACCGATAGCGATGCAGGAAATTATCTTGCAACACCAGCGGGTGAAATTCTTTATTTAACTGCAGGTCATCATTTCCCTGCTCTGCACCTCACTGTGGGCGGCGATGCTGAGCTTGCGCAAAAGTACAATAAAGTCAGCAATGGCACATTATCGTTTCCATCTTATGAAGTGTTTAACCTATTTGCAGAATATCAGCCTGCTTGGTCAGTTAATACTAAGTTAAGACTGGATGTACGCAACATATTTGATGACACCTACGCAGACCGCGCTACTTATCAAGGATTTGGCACCGTTACGCCGCTTTATCAAGCTGGGCGCAGTCTACTGCTAAGTGTATCAGCCACGTTTTAGATAATAGTGCGGGCAAAAAAGTTACTTTGTTTTGTCCACATTACAGACCTTATTAGCATTAGATCGGTTTGACTTGCAAACTTGATAGTGGATTTAAATTGAAAGATTTAAATCCACTAGCTATAAGTTCTTAAGCTAGGGATTCTTTGGGTTGCCTTTACAAAGCCAAAAATGTTAAGATGAGAATAATTATCATTAACAATTTGCAGATTTATCGCATTAAATGTCACCCCTCGCTCATCAACACTCAAATAATCCATCGCTTGGCATGCCAGATGATTTGCCGAACAAGTCTTTGCTGACTTTGGCGTTGATTCAGCATTACGATCATTTAGTGGATTATGTGCGTCGGCGTTTTGGTAATCCTATTTTTGCGCAAGATGTGATACAAGATGTTTGCGTACATCTGTTGGAACGCACGCCAAAAGAGCCAGCTCGCATTCCATTGGCGTTATTAAAGCGCATTTCGCACGATATTGCGGTGGATCGTTGTCGTGCAGAAGATTCGCGTCATGCCTATGTTCAATCGTATGAAAACTTGCCTGATGTTGCCTCAAATGCGCCCTGCGCATCACGCATTCTAAGTGCAAAGCAAGATTTACACTTACTTGCGGACGCGATTAATACCTTGCCAGAACGTTGTAAAATGGTTTTTATCATGCATAAAATCCACGAACTGCCACAAGCCGAAATCGCGGCCAAAATGCATATTTCCATTAAAATGGTAGAGAAACATTTGCGCACTGGCATGCTCGCCTGTCGCACTAAACTTAATCGTACTAAGCTTACTTGAATCTCGTGAAACCAAACAGCTCACAAAAGCAAACTTCAACTCAAGCAGAATTTTTGACTGAAGATGCTGCAATTGCAACGAACCGCATGCAATTGCAGCAGCTGTTTCCGCTACCCGATTTTTCTATCCATCATCAATCACTTTATCAACAAAATACGTCTGCGCTAAAGCTGAAAGTAAAGCGCAATATTAAAAAAGCGTTGCCACTATTAACCCTATTTTTTGTGGCAATTTTTCTACTCGCATGGATTGACCCAACTTACAAAACAGAAAAGATCGCTTCAGTGATTGGCGAACATAAAACATTGACGCTGGCTGACAATAGTCAACTTACTTTAGACACCAATACACAATTGCAAGTGGATTGGCACCTGCGCTCAAGGCAAATTACATTACATTCTGGCCGCGCTATGTTCCATGTTACGCACCAGCAATATCGCCCTTTTTACGTACAGGCTGGCGCCACTCAAATAAAAGTAGTTGGTACTATTTTTGATGTGTTGCGCAAAAATGAACAGGTCACCGTCACAGTGTTGCAAGGCAAAGTGCAAGTGCGTGGTTACAACCAAGCGCGTACACAGTATCAACAAACTTATCTAACCAAAAATGAGCAAGTAACCGTTAACCAAGGTGAAATTTCATCAACCTTAACAGTCGATTCCGCCTTAAAAACGGCGTGGACAGATGGCAAAATTATCTTTGAACGCACACCGCTGAATCAGGCCTTGGCGGAAATGCAACGCTATAAAACCACGCCGATTATTTTAACTAACGCACAATTAGCCAATTTAAAAATATCTGGCACGTTCAACACCAATTCTACCGATGACATCATTCAGTTGTTACCGAACATTTTGCCGGTGAAAGTCACGCGCGGTGCTAATGATGCTATTTATATTGGTACAAAATAAATGTACAACACAACTCAGTGCAAAATATTTTTGATGGTTAAGGTAGGGTTAAGCGCTTTCTGATACGGCTACTCTTTGAAGCAACATTCACACTAAATATTTTAAAAGAGAGCCAAATTGAACCCCGCACCATTAAATCATCTGCAAGCCAATCAGCCATTTTTAAACCCATTACAGCTAAAGCATTTACGTATACCAACCTTAATCGCTTACATGTGCTTGGCATTATCTGCGCAAGCAGAACCAAAAAGCGCTGTAGAAATACAAAGTAAACCGCTAGACAAAGCACTGAATAGCTTAGCCAAACAAACTGGTGTGCAAATTTTATTCGCTAGCGAAATCACTGCCAATCAAAAATCCACTGCGCTTAAAGGCAATTTGAGTGCAAAACAAGCGTTAACTCAACTGCTGGAAGGCACCAATTTAATCGCAACTGAACAAGCGAACGGCACATTTATTATTGTTAAAGCGCCAGAAATCAAAGCTGAAACCGAAGCTGATACATTGCCAGAGGTGGCAGTAAATGCCAAGACTGATGCACTGTCTACATATTACGCTGGCGGACAGGTAGCTCGTGAAGGTAGAGCAGGATTGCTAGGCAATAAAGATTTTATGGACACCCCTTTTAGTGCAACGCAATACACTTCCAAGTTGATTGAAGATCAACAAGCGCAAAATATCGGAGATATTCTCGTCAACGATCCTGCTGTACGCAATACCTACTCACGCGGTTCAGGCCGCGATGAATTTAACATCCGTGGTTTTACTTTGTATAACTATGATGCGATGTATAACGGTTTGTATGGAGTTGCGCCACGTGATTCCAGTTCATTGATTGGTATTGAACGCATTGAAGTGCTGAGAGGCCCAAACGCGCTACTCAACGGTATGGCTCCTGCTGGCTCAGTAGGCGGCGCAATCAACCTTGTACCTAAACGCGCGGGCGCAAATCCACTTAACCGCCTGACTTTGTCATTTATTGATGATAGTCAACTTGCTGCGCATGTTGATGTCGCACGTCGCTTTGGCGCAGAGCAAGAGTTGGGCGTGCGCGCTAACATTATCACTAGCTCAGGTGATACGCCTGTAGATAATTCTAAAGAAAAACTAGATGCTTTTGCGATAGGCATCGATTTTCAGGGCGAGCGTTTTCGCATTGAAGGTGACTTGAACTATCAAAATCGACTTACACATGCACGCAGTGGCCTGCTATTCGCGGGCGGTGGTTTCGATATTGGTTCAGCGCCAGATGCAAAAAGCAATTACCTACCCAAATGGACTTACTGGAACAGCAATCAGTTATCAGGCACAGCACGCGTGGAGTTTGATCTGACGCCAGACTGGACTGTTTATGGCGCAGCAGGTGGATCGCAATATGACTTTAGCAGTTTGCAAACCAGCTGGTTATTGTCAAATGAGCAGGGAAATATTAGGGCGTTGCCGACACGTACTAAACAATATGTCAACACCTTTACAGGTGAAGTAGGTGTAAAAGGGAAATTCGATACAGGCGCTTTAAATCATCAATCTGTACTAAGTGTAACGAATTATGCTATGGAATATGGTGGGTTGTTTGTCAGGTCAAGCGCAATTTTTTCAAACGTCTATTCGCCTCAAGCTTCGGCGAAACCGAATATCGCTATTGGCGGAAATGTGCCAAAAAGTAGTGAGTCCAGGCTACGTAGCATTGCGTTGGCCGATACGGTTTCAATGCTAGATAACAAAGTTCAGCTCACACTTGGTGCGCGGCATCAGCAGGTGATCAGCTCAAATTTTGACGCAGATACAGGCAATAGATTAGATGATCACTACGATAAATCTAAACTCACGCCAGCAGTCGCATTCGTCATTCGACCAACAACGCAATTGTCTTTCTACGGCAACTATATTGAAGCGCTCAATCAAGGGGATAGATCGCCAGATGATGGATCCACGTCAAATCCTGGGCAGATGTTTGCGCCAGCCGTTTCCAAACAACGCGAGGCGGGTTTGAAATATGACTTTGGTCGCTTTGCCACCACAGTGAGTGCGTTTGAGATTGAGCGTCCAAGTGGTTTAATAAACCCGACCACCTTGAGGTATTCTATGAATGGTGTACAACGTAATCGCGGCATTGAATTACTTACCCAAGGTGAGGCTATCGATCATGTACGTGTATTGGGTGGCTTGGCTTTGACTGATGGAAAGCTGACTAAAACAGAAAACGGCTTCAATGACGGCAATACGGCACCAGCAGTGCCACGATTACAATTTAATCTCGCAGGCGAATGGGATATTCCCGCCCTCACTGGTTTAACACTGACGGCCCGCATGCTACACACCAGCCAGCAATATGTGAATGCAGAGAATACGCAAAAAATTCCATCATGGAACCGTTATGACCTTGGTGCACGCTACGCATTTACGAGTGGAAATATTCCCGTCAACGTTAGAGCGACTATTGAGAATCTATTCGATAATGATTACTGGCTTTCTGCAGCGCGTGGAGGTTTGACCGTCGGCGCGCCAAGAACAGTCTTGCTTTCTGTCTCGGCCGACTTTTAATCTGCCTAATTGTCAGCATAAATAACGTTTCTCTCATCAAACTAATGATGCAAATAGATGATGAGAGAAATAACATTTATCAATATTGTTTGTAAAAATTGTAATAGTTAAATTTAGGGGTTTGAATCTAGCCAGACATTGATTCATTGCTATGTCTTTAATATATACGTGGAATTTTAGATTTTAATGCGACAGTTTTTTGTTTTAATGCATCGTTATGTTGGCCTTGTGATGGCTGTTTTCTTGATTATTGTCGGGCTTACTGGTGCATTAATCACGTTTTATGATGAGATTGATGGTTATATTAATCACGATTTAACGTATGCTGACAAGCCATTTGAAACGGCACCATTAATAGACCCTTTTACCTTGCGTAACAAAGTGCTTGCGCAATATCCAAATGCCAATATTAATTATTTAGAGTTATCGCAAAAAGACAATCACTCCGCTGTATTTTATTTAACACCAAAAATAAATCCTGTTAATAACAAACCGTATACGCTCAAACATAGGCAGATTTATGTCAATCCATACACCGCTAACATCATCGGCGAACGCAATTCCAATGAAATTTCTGAAAGCTGGAAAAATATGATGCCGTTTATTTTTGAGCTGCATTACGCACTCGCACTCGGCACATTTGGAGGTTATGTATTGGGCATTGTTGCGCTATTTTGGACGATAGACTGTTTTGTTGGCGCCTATTTAACTTTTCCTATGCAACGTCAAAAAATGGCGAATAAAGCACAACTGCAATCAAACGCAACAAAAGTAAAACTTAAAAAAGAACAATCATGGTCAGCGCGCTGGTGGAAATCATGGAAAATTCGCTGGAATGGCGGCTTTCACAAAGTCAATTTTGATTTCCATCGCGCAGGCGGTCTATGGCTGTGGGCGGTATTATTGGTCTTTGCCTGGAGTAGCGTGGCATTTAATTTAGGCGATGAAATATATAGCCCCGTCACTAAGTTTATTTTCATGCAAGAACAAAAGCCAGAAATTAAAAAACTAGCCGTTCCGCTTGAAGTACCAGTTTTAAGCTTTGAACAAGCCTTTGAAATTGGTAAATCACTGATGGCTACCCAAGCGCAATTAAAAGGATTTAGCGTAATTGCGCCACAGGCCATTAGTTATAAGCCTGCGCAAGGAATTTATCAATACCGTGTAAAAAGTAGCCGCGATGTTAACGCAAAATATGGCAGTACACGTGTGACTTTCGATGCGAATTCTGGACAATTTATTGTACTAAGTTTACCCAGTGGGGAAGATGCTGGTGACACATTGACCAGTTGGATCGTGACATTGCATATGGCAAAAATTTGGGGTTTGCCGATGCAAATATTTGTCTGTTTAATGGGCTTAGTTATTACTGGCTTATCCATCACTGGCGTCATCATCTGGCTTAAAAAACGAAAATCTCGCGCAATTGTACATCAGCTTAAAAATGCCAATATCCATAAAAAATCTAAATCTACTCAAACTGAAGCAGTTGAGTTAACCCATTAATTACGCCAATATTGGATGAACGCAAAACCAATTGCAGTCATCACTAAACTGCCCAACACATGGCTGGCAATATGCCCTGCCGCCCATGCGTATTCTTGTTTATGCAGATAATTAAAAGCTTCTGCAGAAAATGCGGAAAATGTCGTCAATCCGCCTAAAAAACCTGTGGTGACAAATAAGCGCAGCTCGTTTTGGAGTGGCGTCGCTACAAAATAGGCCATTGCCATACCCATTAAAAAACCACCGACCAAATTGGCGATTAAGGTGCCTAATGGGAATAAACTGACATTGAACGCAAGGCCTAAACCCCAGCGCACCCAAGCCCCTATTGCCGCCCCACCGCCTACTGCAAGCCATTGCCCTGCTGCCATATCGTACTTTCTTATTGTCTAATATTGATAAAATCTTTGTGTTTAAGAATAATTCGCTTAACCACTATAATATTAAATATACCATCTAATTCATGAAAGCACATTTTGCGCGTTTTATTTGCCACATCAGAAGCTTATCCACTCATCAAAACAGGCGGCCTTGCAGATGTTAGCGGGGCGCTACCAAAAGCGATTCAACAATTGCCAACATTCGATGGCGATATCAAATTAGTAATGCCAGGTTATAGCGCTGTGTTGGCTAAATTAAAAAACACCAAAGTTGTGACTAATATTCTAGTGTTAAATCAGCCTTGTTCAATCATGACAGGCACGATGCCCGATAGCGATTTAGAAGTGATTGTGATTAAAAATGCACAATTATATGAGCGCGTTGGCGGACCATATAGCGATGAAAATGGTAAAGACTGGCTAGATAATCCATTGAGATTCGGCGTGCTTTCACGCGTTGCCAGCCTTTTATGTAGCGCGCAAAGCCCGTTACCAGATTGGATTCCTGACCTGATTCAATGTAATGATTGGCAAACTGGTTTGGCGCCTGCTTATATGAAGTTAGTTGACGATAGCCAAACCAAATCAATTTTCAGCATTCACAATTTGGCTTTTCAAGGTAATTTTAATGCCAGCTGGATAACTGCGCTGGAACTGCCGATTGCTGATTTTAGTATCAATGGTTACGAATATTTTAATCAAGTATCTTTTTTAAAGGCTGGGCTGTTTTACGCAGACCAATTAAGCACCGTAAGCCCGACCTACGCACAAGAGATTCAAACCGAGGCATTTGGTTTTGGCTTACAAGGTTTGTTAGCAGCGCGTAGTGATGATTTAACTGGTATTTTAAACGGCATCGATACGCAAGATTGGAACCCAGCAACCGATGTACATTTACCTAAAAATTACAGCAATAAACGTATTGCTGGCAAACAAGTGGTAAAAATGTCGCTACAACAACAGTTAGGGCTTCAAATTGATGCAAATGCCCCATTATTGGGCATCGTTAGTCGGCTTACTCATCAAAAAGGCTTGGATTTGTTACCTTCAATCATGCCGCAACTCATTCAGCAAGGTTGCCAATTTGCGATTTTGGGTAGTGGCGATAAAATTCTTGAAGCGAGCTTTATCGATTTAGCTGAACGCTTTCCAGATCAAGTTAGCATGAGCACCGGCTACCATGAATCACTTTCGCACAACATTATGGCAGGTGCAGATTTTTTTATCATGCCATCTCGTTTTGAGCCTTGCGGCTTAAATCAACTGTATGGATTAACATGTGGAACACCGCCAATTGTAACAGCCACAGGTGGTTTAGCAGACTCCGTGAAGGATACAAACGATGCAACGATTAAGGATAATACTGCGACAGGATTTGTCATCGAATCTGCCACTTCTGTAGCACTTTTAACGGCTATTCACCGTGCAGTTGATGTCTGGAAAGATAGAATTACGTGGCGGAAAGTGCAAAAAAATGGCATGAATCGCGAAGTGAGTTGGGCATTTAGTGCGCAAATTTATTTAAATTTATACGAAAAAACACTATTAATTAAATAGGATGAAAAGTTGGCACAGCTAATGCTTATACATAATTAAGCTTCTCCAAAGCCAACTTCTCCTCCCTAGGGGTATAACTTTAATAGTTATGCCCCTTTTTTTGCCCTGTGATTTTGTGTTAACTTTGCCCAAATTAAGCTACTTAACACTTTATTATTGAGCAACTTTTTGTTAACGCTTTTTTGCTTGAATATTTAGCTTTTAAGTACAACGCTTAAAGTAAGAATATTAAATATCAAAACTACTTAACAATAAAATGTTCGCGATAATATTTAAGTTCATCAATCGATTCATAGATATCAGCTAATGCTTCATGCTTGCTGGCTTTTTTAAACCCAGAATAAATCGTCGGTTTCCAACGGCGTGCCAGTTCTTTAAATACGCTGACATCTAAATTACGGTAATGGAAATAGGTTTCCAACTCTGGCATGTAGCGCGCCATAAATCGTCTATCTTGGCAGATAGAATTACCACACATCGGCGACTTACCAGCCGGCACATATTGCTTTAAGAACGCAATCATTTGTTCCGTTGCAGTTTGTTCATCCAGTGTACTGGCTTTTACCTTTTCGATTAAGCCACTGCGTCCATGTGTACCTTTATTCCAAGCATCCATGCCATCTAATACACTATCTGCTTGATGAATAACTAGCACTGGCGATTCGCCTAGTACGTTTAAATCGGCATCAGTCACCACAGCGGCAAGCTCTAAAATACGATCGCTATCTGGCAGCAAACCACTCATTTCCATATCTAGCCAGATTAAATTGTCATTATTTTGGTTATTGCTGGGAGCGCTCATCATGATTTCCATTAAATACAGTTAAAAAAATTAAATTATTCAGCGCAAAATTGAACGTACTGCGCATAAATGCTTCACAATAACATTATATTTAATATTTAAGCTTTTAACCGTATGGCATCCACGCTCACATTTGTTTTTATTTTCTTATTAATCGCAACGACAGCCACGCGCA
>Ga0123389_151162_pt1 | contig 12823 bp, 10 predicted proteins | sample T0HHNH4metaT_FD_89917 | JGI IMG/M metagenome (GOLD analysis project Ga0123389, IMG submission 89917) | Methane-oxidizing artificial microbial communities from Washington, USA to study methane cycling - T0-HHNH4 metaT (Metagenome... | ecosystem: Engineered > Modeled > Simulated communities...
CATGGGTACAAATGCTCGGCATGAGAGTCTCCCATAAGCAAAACCTTTTGCTGTGCACTCTCATTTAACGTTAAAGTCTGCAGTGATTGAGCCGGCAGTAGTTTAGAGTTTTCATACTTACCTGGAAGTTTTAAAGCTGTTGAATATTCTTCTGGATAAGAAATAATATTTGGTCTGTTTGCAGCGCCATTAGTCCATACAATGGCGGTCACCAATATGCAAACCAGACCATAAGGAATCACTACTTTTAACAAACTATACAGCGAAACATTTTTCGTGCGGAATACTTGCTCAATCCATCGATAAGAAATGTAGCCAAAGATAATACTTAGTATTAATCCGGCAACTGCAATAGACTTGGGGACAACAGCTAATCCATAAAAGTTGATTGCGATGACGACTGGCCAATGCCACAAGTAAATTGAGTAGGACCAGTTGCCTAAAGACTGAGTAACTTTATTAGACTCAAGCCTGGACCAAAACGAATTCGATTCCTCAGCCAAAATATAAATAGCTGTAGCAATCACCGGAATAAGTGCGAAGCGTCCTGGCCAAACTGACTCCCATACCCCACCACGACCCAACCAGACACATGCAGCAAACATTGCCACCGATAAACACTTAAAATAGCCCGCATGCTGCTTAACCCATAAATTGAGTTTGGTATTCTTCAACAAAAGTACATGGCCACCAATAAGCATTTCCCAAGCTCGTGAAGGCAAAGAGAAAAAGGCTTTGGGCTGATCAATTAATGTTAAATGTAGTGAATAAAAAAATGACGAAAGTGTCAGCGTTAGCAATATTAAATTCAACAGTTGCTTGGAGTCTAGTCGCTTACTCCAGCCAGAACTCACTTCCGTGGCTACTTTGTAAAGTGCAAAAACTATCAGCGGATAAGCACAATAAAACTGCCACTCGACAGACAATGACCAACTGTGCAAAAACCATCTTTCTTCAATCCCTGAGGAGAAGTAACCTACACCCTTGGCAAACTCAGCATTGCTTATAAACAAGAGTGCTTTGATCGCACTCTCGGCAAACTTCATATAGTCATCGGCAGGTAATAAAATAGCCCCAAACAAGCTCAATGCTAAAACTAGCCCAATAAGCGCAGGCCATATTCTTGTCGCACGCGAATAAATAAACTTGATATAGCTAAAGCTATTCTTATCGAGCATATTCACAATAATTTGAGTCATCAAATACCCGGAAATTACAAAGAATATGTCTACCCCAATAAACCCAACGCCAAAGCCTTTGACTTTAAAATGATAGAAGACGACAGATACTACAGCTAATGCTCTAAGTGCATTAATATCATATCGAAAATTGGGTTTTAACAGGTTCTTATTCACAGCATGCTTAAATTGTTTGTTAGCCGTTAGGTGGAGTTATTTGATTAAGTGATTTTGATACTGATTGATAATCGACTCTCTCAATTTTAAATAGGTGTCCTTATTTTTAATTTGGAGATAGTCTGTTTCAGATGGAAGGACTTCTTCAGTGTTTGTTTTGTACCAAAAAAGATCTAGGAACGAGGCGATTCGAGCATCATTCTCAGGCTCTGCATGAATGAAAATAACAGGAACTTGCATAGCAAGACAGGGTAATGCAACATGAATTCTGTTGGTAATAACGAGTTTACTGGCACATAAATCATTTAGCCTGGCTTCAGCCAATTCTACTTTCCTGGGTGCAGCTGTGTTTTCTTCGCAATTTTGTGTTGCATATTGAATATTCTTTATCTGGTACTTATCAATAATGCTATTCAACAAATGTCTTGCGTCACTAGTGTGACCGTCAGGATTATTTAAATGTGCATCAACAACTAGGCATTCAATGGTTTTTTCAACATCACGCTTATTGAGTGTTAACGTGGGGCAGCCAGAGTAATAGGCATTGATACCAACCGAGCTTAATGCCGTTTGCGTCGCAAAATCTCTACAACCTATCGGAGTATGTTCTTTAAAATAGTTAACTGCTTGCTTTGAATTTAAGATGTGTTTGTTTGCTAGATGAAAGCCTATAAAGATCGGAGTAATAGCCTTAGTGGGTGGAAATGAGTTTTCATCATGAGAAAACCAGCCATTTAAGATAGCCTTGCGTTTAAATATTGAGAAAACCTTTGAAAGTCTTTCTCTTGGAACATATTTAACATTAAAATCGAGAGCTCTCAAAAGATCATGGCTAGCAATAGACTGCACCTCGTCACCAATATTGGTTAACTTGGGATAGGAAAGTACATATACACTTTTTTTGTCATATATCAATCCATTAAGTGGTGAGCGCAATATCAAATCTCTAATATTTAATAAAGTTTTCTTAATTTGTTTTTTTATCATTTCAACATCGACCTAAAATAAATATCTAAATAATGCCATTGAGCCCAGATTAAAGTAAGGATCTTAGCTTTCTGAACACTCTTGTAACTAGTAAAGACTCAATTTTATTTTTATAAGCCTTATGCTCTTGTAACGAGCCTTCGATGAAGGGATATTCAAATAAAATATTGAGAACATTTTGTGGGATTGAATATAAATTATCTAATTTAGAATGTATTGACAATAATTCATTCAGAAAGCTACCTGAAGGAGGCGGTAAATTTTTAGGAATCTTATATATCGAGTAAATTTCATTCCACAGGTGAACACAAAAACTATTCTTGATAATTTCATTCGATGCATCCTTTAGTGAAGGGTCGAAGAAGTAACTCATATCATTAAAGTTTATGGGGTAAAACAGATGCTTATCTACCACCTGATCGACCATTTGCAACTCACTCACTGTTTTGGTAATTAATCTGGGGCCGATTTCCCCCCAAACAAATTCTTTACCAATTTCGCTAAGCTTTTTTGACACCAGATTATTAAATTGCTCATTGTCAGAGAACATGACGGCACCATTAACCAACTCATCACTTTCCCAACCAAAAACAAAGGATCCCTGTTTGCTCTCAGCAAGTGCAATCCATTCGTTGACATTCTTTAAGCAAAACACATCAGTGTCGAACCACCAACCAGCCTTTAACTTACATAATTCATATCTAAATGCATCAGAGAAGGCGGCGAGATTTCCCTTCTTCCCTGCTTGTGTGTATGAATAGACTTCAGAGAGTGGCAAAACCTCCCTCCCATCCTTGAGTATTGCACCATCTGGTATGGCTAATTCGCCATAAGAGTAAACATGTACTTTAAAGCCGTTCTTTACGAATGACTCAATACACTTGGCTTCGTACAGTGATAGCGAATTCCCCACCCATAAAAAATTTGCAATATCTGCGTGCATGTTAAATATTCCAAGTCATCTAAATTAATTCACTCAAACCGTTTAAATTTTTTCAGAACTGTTGTTAAAACTTTCAAGAGTTCTGATTCAGGACCAGATGGCTTATTCATCAGTAGCCATAACAATAAATTCAAACCGGCATAAACAAGAAAAGCAGAGAGCACCATACCTATGACCTGTAGTACTAACTCAAATGTGCTACTACTCTCAAATGAAGCATTTGTTTGAATCACCAAGAGAAAATACGCCATACTAAGCACACTGGCGACAGCTCTAGCATTTGAGTTCACTTGCTCCCATATGCTGATCCCTAACATCTTACTAATCAAATGCATATTAATCAGTAGCGATATTGACCCACTGATGGCACGGCCGAAAATAACGCCCATTAGTCCAAAATAAAACAAACCGCCGATAATTATAGGCAGCCTAATAATGAAATTAAGCATATCTCTATAAAAAAGAGTTTTTGTTTTACCAACAGCCATTGCAATTGGGTGCACTTGGGAGCCAATTGTCTGTAAAACATATATACATGAAATAACTTGAATGACCTGAACTGAAGGCAGCCACTTTGCCCCCATAAGTAATAAAACCAAGGGGTAAGAAATCGCAGCAAAACCAATGCCAAGCGGCAATGCGATGGCTGTAATAAGTGTTTGAGATTTTACATATGCATTTCGCAATCTCTCTTTATCTTCAGCAATATGAGAGAAACCCGGAAAGAGAGTGTTTTCAAGTGGCTGGATGGCTTCACGTGTTGGAAGCCCAGCCAAGTTATCGCCCACAGTATAGAAACCTAAAGATTTACTTCCTAGCTGACTTCCAATTAACAGTTGATCAAATTTCCAATTTAGGGTGTTTACAATTTTACCAAGTGTAAGCCAAATCGAAAAAGACCAGATATCACGAAGGTGCAGATAAGTAAACTTAGGTTTATAACTTATGATGAGATAAGAAACTAAAACCCCAACAAGCTGAGAAGTAATAACGCCAGCAATCAATGCCCAATAACTGCGGAACGAAAAGGCAAAAATTACTGAAACAATAACTGACATTAACTTCTGGGACACTGAGACCACAAATTCTTGCCAAAAAATTAACTTTTTAGTCAATACAACCATCTTAGGGTTTGTAAAGCCCGAGATCAGAATTGAGCCACTAATAATCCACATGATATTAATGAGTCTTGGATCGTGATAATAGTTGGCTACAAGGCCTGAACTTAAGCAAAATAACAATGCAAGAAAAGCTCCCCTTGTTAGATTCAGACTCCAGGCTGTGTGAAAGTGCTCCTCTGATGGTTCTTTGATATGAATTAAAGCAGACGCCAAAGATAAATCTGTTACGGCCTCTATAATTGCAAGTAAGGCTAGAACAATTGCAACCAAACCAAAGTCTTCAGGTGTTAATAATCTGGCAAGTATTATCGTGCTGATTAGGGCCAGAAAATTAATGATTAGTTTCGCAGCGCCCAGCCAGAACACTCCGATAAAAAGCTTTTCTTTCATTTATACCTGTCAGGAGTTTAAGTATTGGGCTCCCCTAAAAGCCAATACTTAATATTCAACTAATTTTATTTTTATGGAACGAGTAAACCGGGGCTTTTCTGCTCGACTGCCAGAACAAACTCTTTGATAAAGCGCTCTTGCAGCGCATAAGCCTCGCTAGCCTTCTCTTCATCAGAAATCGCTGAAGAAACCCTGACTAGAATACCATCATCCAGACGTCCTTTAAGTAACCCGTCTTCAATAATTTTTGAGCGCATCTGCAATCCAGATGTCATGGTTCGATCACCAACTCGAATCCAGTAACTCACTGCCTCAAGATGGCTCTGACCATAATAGAGCTGCTGCTTACCAATGATTTGTGCATTTTTGCTCAGGTTGGAAAACACTTTCTCTTTCGACTTGAGCATTTGATAACCTTGCGCCGGATAACAGATATCTGGCTGGTGTATTTTCACATCCTGGCGCTGCTCTTTGGCATAAGCTAGCGCAACCATGACTTGCTGACCATCCTTGTTTACATAAGTACGCATTAAGGTGTCATCGTACAACTGGTTAATCAGGCTTTTTTCATCACTAACCATACTGACTTGTGGTGCTGACTGTTGAATCTCCATCCAGTCGTTAATCACGCGTGGAATATTCTCTTCAAAATTGCTCTCATTTTTTGCAAAATGCGCATGTGGTTTTAGAAACGTTGCTAGCCCTGAAAATACGAGGCTAATTAGCAATAACTGTAGCGCTGATATCAGCTTTACATGTGGTAGTTTGAGGTACAGGTCTTTCATTGCTATCGCTAATCCTGGCTCAGTAAGCTCTTAATGTTAAATTTTTCAGCAATCTTTTGAATCACGGAATCAATCACGATAATCAAAATGAGTGCAGTCAGAAAAAGCACCATGCCAGAGAAGTTATGCAAGAAACCCTGCCCTGCTTCGTCGCCCATGTGGTATGTAATCAGTGCCAGTGTGCAAACACGCAGCACATTGGATGTAAAAGATACGGGCACAATTAACACTGCCAGTAATACATTGCGCCAGAAGGCCTGATGGTTAATCACATTAATATACAGCAAGCCTATAGCCTCTAATGTGAACAAAGAGTTAAGCCCGGCACAGGCATCAGCGACCAGCAGTTTATATTGGCCAATTTGCAGAATTACCCCTGAACGCGCGATCGGGTAATCAAGCGCATAGAGCAGATGATCGGCAGCATAGGAGACGGCAATCTTCATGGGCTGCGTCAATATATCAATGACTGAGGCTGGCCATGGCATTAAAAATATAAAAAAGAATAATGCAAACCAATATTTGTAAGCGATTTGCAAGCCAAATAACAGGCAAATCACCCCGCACAATATCAAGACCAGTGACAGGATAGAGAATATATAAACGCTTTGCGAATATCCAACAATGTAGATACTGGCGCCAATCAATATTAAAAACCAACCCAATATTGGAGATGGCTTAAAAGACTGAGGCTTTTCTAAAATTTGTTTAGTTTTAAAATAAAAAAACCAGATGCCTATGCCCAACACAATCGGGCCGTGTGATTGCGTATCGTTATTCCAAACCGTGGTGAACAAGTCATAAAAAACGGGTACAAACAGCACAAGGACTGACAGCAGTATTGCCAAGTATCCTAACAGTTTTTGGCGAGTGCCATAGTTGTCAGTCATTGGCAGTGACGATAGCGACATATTAACTAGTCCACATTCAATGCGACTTGCACTTCAATGCCTAACCCACGACAAGTTTCAATCGCATCTTGGGTATCTTTGAAGGTGGTTTTATGTTGTTGTGTGGAAATTAACACGCCCCCCACTTTTTTGGCAACAATTTGAGCGTCAGAGGATTCGAGTATAGGGGATGTATCAATAATAATGACATCGAATTGCTCTGAAAATGTAGCGAGCAGTTCATCAAGTGTATTTTTATTTAGCAACTCTTGCGGATTGGGTGGTACAGCTCCCGCAGTTAACACGCTCAGATTGAGCAAAGATGAAATCCTTACGACCACATCAATAGAAGCGCGACCAACCAAGATGTCTGACAAGCCATGATTATTATTGAGTTTAAATAACTTATGTTGTTGTGGTGATCTCAGGTTGGCATCAATAAGTAAGGTACGTTCACCAAGCTGAGAGAATACCACTGCCAAATTACCTGCAAGGTTACTCACACCATCGCCACCTTTGGGTGAGGATATGGCGATGGTTTTAAATCCACGCTCAAACCAGCGTAGCATCAAGTGTGTCCGTAATGAACGCAAAGACTCAACTTGCTTTGAAAAAGGATCAAAAGCGGCCACAAGGGTGTTGCTAAAAGAAGTTTTTTCCGGCGTTAAATACGGATAATCGAACTGATAGGATAAAGCTTGATTGATATCTTCCATCGTAACAAAGCCCAATGCCAGTGCCGCCTCTCCAAAGCGCATAGACTTTTCTTTCTGGAATTTCAATATGCGCTCAGCGTCTTTATCCGTGATTTTCCCCATATCAAGCAAGAGGTGCCCAATACTGGAAGACACCGTTTTCAACGGCGCTTTGTTTTCTGTTTCAATAATATTCATACGCGATCACTTTGCTTGATAAATTGTTTTGATGACAAGTGAGCCTTTAGGCGGTTTTGATACTGTATTCATAAACTGGAATTTCACCCAATGAAAGGATGTCATCTTTACTGCGCACGCGGCGATCCAAAAACTCGGCCACTAACGCAAAAAAACAGCCTAGCATTGTGCCTACAATCAGTGAGAATGGAATAATCAGCAGTAAACTCGGGTTGTTAGGTGAGGATGGCGGTGTAGCCGTTTCCAATACGGCAATATCCGCTTGATTTGATTGGCCCTCTAATATGGTCTGACTGAAGCGGTTATTGACAGAGGCGAGTGCATTTTGAGCGATTTCAACCTCTTTCTCCATAATTGAAAGTTCTGAGCGGGATCTGTTTAACGTCAGTACTTTTTGTTTTTGGCGTTCCAATTGTGTTTTAACATCACCTAAACGCTGAGAGTTAATATTTGCACTGTTACTCAAACCAACAACAGTCCTGTCAATTTCTGTTTGCAGCTGGCTTCTGAGTTTTGAGGCCTCGGCTTCGGCAGCAATGTAGGATGGATGGTTTTTGCTATATCGCTGGCCCATTTCGGCCAGTTTTGACTCGGCCGTGACTAGGTTTACTCGCAAATTCTGGATGATGGGGTTGAGCGCAACATCAGGTGAGTCGCTCATATTTTTTGCGGCATCGTTTCTTCTAGAGTTGGCGTCTATTGATTGCGATTGCATCAAACTATACTGAGTGGATAAGTCCCTTAATTTAGAGCTCTCCACATCGTAAGTATCTAATATACTCGTCAACCCATGCTCCTGTTGATAGTTTGAAAGTTTTTCCTGAGCTTTCTGCAAGTTATCACGTAATACTTTGGTTTGCTCAGACAAATAATGTGAGGCTTTAATCGCTGGGTCCATCTTTAACTTCAGGCTTACATTGATATAGGATTCAGCGAATGCATTTGCCATCGTTGCTGCAAATGTAGGCTCTACACCTTTATAGGAAATGTTAATGACACTACTCTCCCTTGAAGGTGTTACATCCAATTTGCTAGATAAGCGATCAGCTAACCAGTCGACAATGTCCGATTTAACATTGCCACTCTTAGTGGCATTGGCGTAGTCACGCTTGATAGAGTCTATTTCTATCAGATTTAAATGCTTAACTACATCAACTGCTACATTCTTACTTTTAATAATGTCAATTTGAGTACCCATATAGCCTGGTAATAATTGAGCCGGCATGGATACGCCAGTCACTGGATCTACCCCTTTGTAGTTAAGCAGTACTGTCGCTGTCGCTAAAAAGTTTTTCGGCAGCAGCATGCTCACTGTCACTGCTGTCAGTAAAGTAATCACCGCTACCAGTAAGATGATGTAACGTCGAACTTTTAAGATTATTGCTAGTTGTAAAAAATTCATATGGCTGCCTGATTAAATTAAAGCAAACTTTCTTCGATGAACAACACATCTTCGTCCATCAGGGTGCTTGTGAGATCGGATGATTGTTTGACCAATGCGCCTTCCGCATTTTTACGATGCAACTTCACTGAACGTTGTGTTCCACGTACGGTTAAACCGCCTGCTTTTGCAATTGCTTGCATTATCGTCATATTCTTATCAATCTTGTACATGCCAGGGCGTTGTACTTCACCATAAATGTAAACTTGCGGCGCTTTGGGAATATAAACGACATCACCAGGCGTGAGCTCTTTATTTAATTCACTGGCAGGAGATCTAAACAAGTCATCGATATTGATCTCCTGAGTAACTGCCGTGCCAGATCGAGAGGTCGTAAAAAACAACGTTTCGCCAGCTGTTTCGTTTGCACCGCCAGCCAATGCGACGAAATCACTAATTTTACGCGTACCTCCTTGAATGCCGTATTTACCTGGTCTCAATACCTGACCAGCAACAGCCACATCGCGCACACTAATATAAACGGTCTCTCCACCAACCAATCCTAGATCTTGCACATTCAAATTACGATGCTCAATCACTTCATTCAAATCATATTCGCTACGTTTTTCACCGCGCACTACAGTGATAATTTCTGAGGCTTCAGAGGTTAAACCACCAGCTTCCGCGAGAATATCTTTCACATCAGTTGGGTGCGTGATGGGATATCTGCCAGGTTTAAGGACACCACCCAATACAGAGACTGTTTTGCTTTTAAACTCGAGAATTAACACCGAAACCTGAGGATTGGCAATAAAGCCGCCACGTTTCAATTGCTCTGCAATTCTTTTTTCCGCTTGAATGGTAGTTAAACCACCTACACCAACCTCACCAATTAAAGGTAGTGTAATTTCACCAGTTTCAGCTACTCGCGTTTCCCGCGTTAAATCAGCATCGCCATATACAACTATTCTAAGAGAGTCCCCTGCACCGAGCGTATAGTCTGCATGGGCTAACGCACTAAACAGCGTAAACACCGCTACTAATAAATATTTAAAATATCGCGTCATACTCTTGTTCTCTTCAATTTAAAATTTCGGAATAGTTAACCACGAGAAGATTAACTTTTTATTTACTTTATTGGACGACTACTTTTTTTGAATCACTTGCAACTGAACCTGCTCTAGTTTCGAATACCTCAACTTTGGCAAGCGCCTTTAACCGATTAATTTCTTTTGCAACATACTCCTGCTGACGTTTGTCTGTGAGCATATGAGTCGCAATTTGTTCTGCTTGTGATGCTTGAACAGAGTATGGCTCAATTGACGATATAGACTTTACGATCACCTTATTAGTATCGTGAGCAAATAACAAATCCCCCGTTTTAAGATTTTTTATTTTGTCTAACAACGGGAGCGGTAAGCCATCCGTAGAAAATCGATTATTCACAGTCTGATATTTAATCCCTTTTTCATCCAGCAACTGACGCAGTAAGTCCAAGCTCGTCACTTCAGACTCTAACCAATGTAAGTCCAATTGATCAACGTTGTTCTCGAATACAGTGTCAACTGTATTAAATATTTTACGCTGAGAAAAGTATTGCGGATGTTCGCCAATAAACTGCTGTATTTCCTTATCGTTAGGAGGTGGCAATTTAGCCAGTTTTTTAGCAATATAGGCCTGAGCATAAACCTGAGCTTTGGCGGAGGTGATAGCCTCTTGCACCTCTGGGGTACGATCTAAATTTAATTTTAAAGATTCTTGTACCAAAAGCTGCCTGTCAATTAAACCAGTTATCAATTTTTGAGACAACTGCACAGGGTCATTTACTTTGGTTTTAATTTTCTGCAACTCTATCTTGAGCTGAGCAACTGTAATTTCATCTCCGTTAACTTGGGCAACTATTTGCGACGTTTGTTTAGTTGACTCACCTGATGAGCAAGCCGCCAGAAACACAGTATATGTGGCAGGATTAAGTAATATTTTAATTATTATTCTTTTATACAAAATGAATCCCATTAGTAAAGATTAAATTTTCAACTCAATATTCACACTGGTCAGCGTGTCATCAAAGTTGAATCTGGAGACATTTGAATTACGGCTAGACTTCGTACTTCTTAAGGAAAAACCTATGTTTTTTGTTGGATTCCATCCAATAAAGCCTGCAAAAGCATCCTCTTTATCCAACCGGCTAGAGTCAAATTGTCCTCGGCCACCAAAATCCCTTTCAGTGTATCTAAGATTGATACCTGCTTGAATTTTAGAAGTGACTTCATAAGAAATTTGTGCAGTAACCGTGTCTGAAATTGAGTACGCGGTAGATTCAGTTTCAAATGGGGCTAAAATTCTCGTCAAACCAAAACTCGACTTAATTTTGCCTGTAATCATTAAATCATAATTCAAATATCCAACATAAGATTGGTAGTTTCGAATAGTGAAGTTATCGTATTCTCTTTCAAGATAGCCTATCTTGCCAATTAGTTTGCTCCTACCTGGATCCTGCAAAAATAAATCTACCTCATATTCCCTTTCAGAGTATCCATTATCAAAAGCAATTATAGGGTCAAGAGGTCGTTTTTTATATTCCCCCTTCCTTGAGTGACCAAGGAAGGTAATCATTGCTCCAGAAGGAAAGCTGTAAGCGGCTCCGTAATCTAAACCGGTAGAGTCAAAATCAGAGATTGCCGTAAATGTTTCAGTATTCTCAAGGCTTGCTTGGCTAACGCCTAATATCAAGCTCCAAACTTTATGAGGTGAGTATTGTGCTCTGAACTGATTATCTGTCAGCGTTCTAATATTTCTTGTGGTATTTAAGAAATCACCAAAGCTGTTGAGAGATTGGGTTCTTTGGGACGACAAAGTGCCAGTTAAGTTTGGAGTTAAAGACCAAAGCCATGATCCATTGTAGTTGGTGGCTGCAAAGTCAAGATAGTCGTTTTCATTATATTTATTATCCACATACGAAATATCCAAAACGAATCGCTGCAAAGAATATGTTTTGTCTAATTTCACCCCAAAAATTGAAGTCGTGATTTGCTCAGCAACCTCATTATTAGAGCGTCTGAACAAATTACTATCATAGGTTTTATTCATTGAGGCTTTAAACTGTAGCGTATCTAGCTCATCAGCCATACTTATAAGTGGCATTGCAACAAAGATTAGTGCGGCCCAGTATTGAATTGGTCGATGTAGATTTACTTTATGGGATTGCTTGCAGGGTGACATGAGTTTTTAAGCAATAACAAATATGATATTTGAGTTACATTCTAACCTGTAAACATGCATTTATTGCTACCAAAATTTAACTTTTTGGTAGCTGCAATGAGAATTATTAAATCAGCTTTACAGTATACGCAAGCTTTCAAGTCGGTTTTATGACATTTAGGCTGCATTCGCACTGCCATTCGGCGATTGATGTTAAGCATTAATTTGGTTAAACTCAAACGGTATATAGAAATAAGTAATCCATGAAAAAAACTATCAGACCGCCAATTAGAACAATCTCCGGATTATCTTCGGGGCCTCGAAGCCCCCTTTACTTCATCGAATCCATTGTAGAGCCCCTCGTATTAGTCTTTTTTATGTGGGGCATTTTTATTTATTTCGAAGACAGAATTCCTATCTCTATCTTCTTCACCTCGATATTGCTGTTTTCGGTGACTTTTCCTAGCGGTGCAAAAATTCGCCTGGGATTTTGGAAAATGGTGCGGGATGTCATTTTTCAATGGCTTTTGCTTGCGGGCATGGTGCTTGTATTTGCTCGGATTACGGGCTACATCACGCTGTATACCCCAGAAATTATATACACCTGGTTAATAGGAACGCCGATCGCCCAGATTCTTGCGTTAACGGCGCTAAAGGAGCTCTCTCCGTTCTTTATCAGCCTGCAGGGCCCTATCAAAAATGCAGTCATTATCGGCCTCAATGAACAAGGCCTGGCCGTAGCAAACAACTTGCTGGCAGATGAGTATAGCCGGGTTTCCGTATTGGGGTTCTTTGAGGATCGTGCCCCGGAGCGTGCGCCGCAAGACCATGGCTTTGAAATTCTGGGCGCCCTGACGGACATTCCTGCCTATTGCAA
>Ga0123389_140315_pt1 | contig 12729 bp, 6 predicted proteins | sample T0HHNH4metaT_FD_89917 | JGI IMG/M metagenome (GOLD analysis project Ga0123389, IMG submission 89917) | Methane-oxidizing artificial microbial communities from Washington, USA to study methane cycling - T0-HHNH4 metaT (Metagenome... | ecosystem: Engineered > Modeled > Simulated communities...
GTGATTATCGCCAGAAAATTATTACGCATCGCATTCTCGCTTTGGCAACAAGCCGATGCCCGATTTGACGCTCAGAAAATTGCTTGCCTCAACAATGCAGCTTGACGAAAACCATAGAATCTCCAGCAGAAGCCATGCCAGTTTGGCGTTGTTTTTGCTTTCAAGCATTTTCAATCTCAAACAATAATCCTGACTTTTCACTAAACATGCCCGTCTCCATAAACTCAAGTTCTCTTTCTCGACACCTGTTTTGCCGCCCAGACCTAAACGCGTCGCAGTGGGAGTCTAAATGCTAGGTGATCACAAGGTTTTTAATCATCAGCGGACAGCTCACTTTGCAACCGGTATCAATAGCTGCGCCTTACTTTATGTAATGGTGGCTTTACTTATGCCCAATCGCCTCAGCGCGATTACCCCCGCGGCTTTTGCTTACTTACCGTTGGAAGCGATAGTGCTCGGCCTGGCCTTATTGGTCCGGGGCAGGGGAGCCGTATTGATTCGCTGGCTTGCCGTCGGCCTGCTCGGCACCGGGATCATCATGAAATTGGCCGACATCGCGGCATATCAGGTTTTCGATCGGCCATTCAACCCGGTGCTAGATTCCCGCTTTCCAGCAGACGGCATGCATTTGCTGCAAGGGGCCATCGGTAAAAGCGGCGCAATCGTTGTTGCTGGTTTGATAGTTGCGCTATTGATTGGGATCTTTTTGCTGACGAATACGCTCCTGCGTCGGGTGCAGAGGCTGCTGCAGGGTTCGGCGAGAATCAGTGGGTTTGTCTTATGCGCTAGTCTATTAGTTTGGAGTACTTGCGTTTTTTCTGGCTGGCCTTATGCCGGCAAGCCGTTTTACGATCTACTGGCCCAGCACGTTGCCAGCATCCGGACCGGCATGGCCGATTTGGAAAGTTTCAACAATGTCGTTGATAGCGATCCTTATGCCGCCGTGCCGGACAGCGCATTGTTCGAGAAGCTGAAGGGCAAGGATGTGCTGGTGGTGTTTGTCGAATCGTATGGCCGAACGGTGCTCGACAAAGCCGATTATGCTGCCCATATTCGTCCGCTGTTACAGCAAAGCAGCGCCGCTTTGGCCGCAAGCGGCTTAACCGCTCGCAGTGCTTATCTAAGTTCGCCGACTTACGGCGGTATCAGCTGGCTGGCGCATGGCACCCTGATGTCCGGTTTATGGATCAATAGTCAGACCCGCTACGACCGCTTGGTAATGAGCCAGCGCCCATCGTTGAATCGCCTGTTCCAACGGGCCGGCTGGCGCACCGTGGCGGTACAGCCCGCGCATACGATGGATTGGCCGCAAGGTGAGTATTTTGGTTACGATCGCATCTATGCGGCTCAAGACCTGAGCTACAAAGGCCAAACCTTCAACTGGATCACCATGCCCGACCAATACACACTATCGTCCCTGCAAGCCTTGGAGCGCAAACCCGGTGCCCGGCAACCATTGATGGCCGAATTGGCCTTGATCTCGTCGCACGCGCCTTGGACACCGTTGCCGGAATTAGTGGATTGGGACCAGGTTGGCGACGGCAGTGTTTTCAATCAAGCCCGAGTTGGCGATACCCCGGAAGAAGTCTGGCAAAACACCGAGCGCATCCGCGAGCAATATCGCAAATCCATCGAATATGCGCTGGCGAATATCGTCTCTTACGCCATTACCTACGGCGACGATAATCTGGTGATTCTGGTGTTGGGCGACCACCAACCGGCGCCGTTCGTTACTGGTGAATCGGATAGTCACGACGTGCTGGTGCATTTGATCAGCCGCGACTCCAAGTTGATGGCTGCGGTAGATGCTTGGCATTGGACAGACGGCATGCTGCCAGCCGACAATGCGCCCGTGTTGGGTATGGATAAGTTACGGGAGCGCTTTATCAGGGCGTTTTCGCAGTAAATATTGATGTTCGTTTAATAGTCTTGGCTGCGCGTTCGCGTAGTGCTAAATACGCCCGGATAGGATCTATGAAGGTCTAACAGATTATGGAGGTTGAAAGTAAAAAAACGACCCAAAAGAGCCGGTCGCGTTTCTCCAAAGCGGCCAGTCAGCCAAATCCAGATTCTGCGACGGGAGGTCTACAAAGCCGCCGTTGGCGACCTCACCCAACCGGCCATTAGCCGACATTCCACTTAGCCAAGACCAGTCATTCAAATCTGCAAAAGCAGCCATTCAGTAAGAATGAAAACGTAACATCAAGACTGAGTAGAATTAATCTGGACGTTATCATAGAAATTTGATAAAAAGAGTTTAAGCAACATTTATCGTCATTGAGGGATAGATGGAAGAGCAACAAGGCAATAATAACAATAAGCCTTCAGAGAAGAGTTCTTCTGCTGCGCCTACGATTTCCTTGCCCAAAGGTGGTGGCGCAATTCGCGGCATGGGTGAGAAGTTTACCGCCAATCCGGTCACCGGCGGCGGTTCAATGAGTGTTCCGATTGCTACATCTCCTGGTCGTTCAGGCTTTGGTCCTCAACTTTCTCTATCCTACGATTCCGGTGCAGGCAACGGTCCTTTCGGGCTTGGATGGAGTCTCGCACTTCCCTCTATTACCCGCAAAACAGATAAAGGCCTTCCGCGTTATTGTGACGATACCGAGTCTGACGTCTTTATACTCTCGGGAGCGGAAGATCTGGTTCCTGAGCTTCAAGCCGATGGCACGCATTTCGTAAATATAGAGTCTGATCCCACTTATTCCATCTTTAGATACCGCCCCCGAATTGAAGGGCTTTTTGCACGAATAGAACGTTGGACTAATAAATCCGATCCAACAGATACGTTTTGGCGATCCATCAGCAAAGACAATATTGTCACTTTTTACGGTAGGACCGACGAGTCTCGTATTTTCGATCCACAAGTTAAATCAAATCAGCAAGCGCGAATTTTCACATGGTTAATTTGCGAGTCCTACGATGATAAAGGCAACGGAATTTTATACAGGTACCAGAAAGAAGATGGTCGGGGAATTGATGCTTCGCAAGCCCATGAACTAAACCGTGGTGAAGTGGACGATCAGAGCCGCACTGTTAATAGATATCTTAAAAAGATTCTTTACAGCAATCGCAAAACATTTCTGGATGAAAACGGACAATGCCCGCTATTTCCTAAGGATGAAATTAGGGAAAATGCCGATTGGATGTTCGAAGCCATCTTCGACTACGAGGAAGGCCACTATCAAGCCTTCTCCACAGACAATGAAGCTCACGAGTTCGTTGTTGCTTCGATAAATAGTTCTGAAGCATGGCCAGCCAGATTAGACCCATTTTCGTCCTACCGGTCAGGTTTTGAAGTTCGAACCTACCGGATATGCCGACGGGTATTGATGTTTCATCATTTCCCTGATGAATTAGGGATCGCCGATTGCCTAATACGCTCCACCACATTCACTTACAAACAAAATCCAGTCGCCTCAGTTATGACGGAAGTCACTCAATCGGCATACCGTCGTCAAGGCACATCCGACATACCGAATCGCTACCTCAGAAAGTCGCTTCCTTCACTCACCTTTACCTACAGCTCGGTTCCAGACGAAGCATCAATTGCCGAACACCCAGTTCAAGCGATAGACAACCCATGTCTTGAGAATTTACCCTTCGGGCTTGATGGGTCCCAATACCAATGGGTTGATTTGGATGGTGAAGGCCTTTCCGGCATACTGACCGAACAGGCAGGAGCTTGGTACTACAAACGAAACCTTAGCCCTATTCATCAGGAAACTGGCGAGAATGGTCAGCCACAGATCAAAGCCTGCTTCGCTCCGATAGAGCTAGTAGCCTCCAAGCCATCGTTGTCATTGGCAAGCGGCGCCCAATTAATGGATTTAGCTGGCGACGGTCAGGTAGATGTTGTTGAAATGGAGGGACCGGTCAAAGGCTTTTATGAGCGAACTGAGGGTGCCGACTGGGAAAGCTTTCGTCCATTCAGCTCATGGCCCAATATCAATACTCGTGACCCCAATCTCCGCTTCATTGATCTTGATGGTGACGGTCATGCCGACATTCTGGTCACTGAAGATCATGCGTTCACATGGTATCCATCGCTCGCGGAAGACGGTTTTGGGCCAGCACAACAGGTAACGAACTCATTTGACGAAGAAAAAAGCCCTCATCTAGTTTTTGCTGACGACACCCATTCCATCTTTGTGGCTGATTTATCCGGCGATGGGCTTGCTGATTTGGTGCGTATTCGCAATGGCGAAGTGTGTTACTGGCCCAACCTCGGCTACGGGTTATTCGGCCCCAAAGTGACTATGGACGCGTCGCCCTGTTTCGATCATTGCGACCAATTCGACCCACGGCGGATTCGACTAGCTGATATTGATGGCACTGGCCCCACGGACATCCTCTACCTGCACAAAGACGGCGTCCACGTGTACTTCAACCAGTCCGGCAACCGCTGGAGCAATGCTGTCGAATTGCCGCAACTCCCGGCCATCGAAAACCTGTCTTCCGTTCAGGCAATGGATTTGCTTGGCAACGGTACTGCCTGCCTGGTCTGGTCATCGCCGCTGCCCGCAAATGCCCGCCAGCCCATGCGCTACATCGATTTGATGGGCGGCCAAAAGCCACATCTGCTCATCAAATCCGAAAACAACCTGGGCGCCGAAACCCGCGTCCACTACGCACCATCTACCAAGTTCTACCTCCTGGACAAAATGGAAGGCCGGCCCTGGATTAGCAAGCTGCCATTTCCGGTACACGTGGTCGAAAAGGTCGAGACCTACGACCACATCAGCCGTAACCGCTTTGTCACGCGCTATGCCTATCACCACGGCTATTTCGATGGGGCGGAACGTGAGTTCCGTGGCTTTGGCATGGTCGAGCAGTGGGATACGGAAGAATTTGCCGCTCTCTCCCAAGCCGGTACGCTGAATCAAACCACAAATCTGGCCGAAGACTCCCACGTTCCACCGGTTTTAACAAAAACCTGGTTTCACACCGGCATTTATTTGGGGCGCGATCGCGTTTCGAATTTCTTCGCCGGCCTCCTCGATAGCGTCGATAAAGGTGAATATTACCGGACACCCGGACTATCCGACGGCGAAGCCAAGGCCCTATTACTGGATGACACGATCCTGCCGGAAGACCTGACGCTGGAAGAAGAACGCGAGGCCTGCCGTTCGCTCAAAGGCGCCATGTTGCGGCAGGAAGTCTACGCCCTGGACGGCACAGAAAAGCAGATTCATCCCTACACCATCACCGAACAGAATTTCACCATCGAATGCCTACAGCATCGGCGAAGCAACCGCCATGGCGTTTTTTTCACCCATCCGCGGGAAGCACTCAGCTATCACTACGAACGCAACCCCAAAGATCCCAGAATCAGCCACTCCCTCACACTCGAAGTCGACAAATTTGGCAACGTCCTCAAGTCGGTGGCGATCGGATATGGCCGCAAATCATCGGATTTGACGGAAACCTTCGATAAGGAGCGTCAGACCACGACGCTGGTGACCTATACGGAAAACAGAGTCACCCAAAACATCGATGAACCCGACAGCTATCGCACGTCGCTTCCTTGTGAGGTGCGCACTTACGAGCTGACGGGTTACAAACCCAAGGACGAAAACAACGGCCGCTTCACCCTCACTGACTTCGTCACCGAGACGCCAGAGGGACTCAAGCACCGCTTCGATGAGGAAACGAGCTACGAATTGCTTCCCGGCGCAGGCCGGCAGCGCCGGCTCATCGAACACGTCAGAACGCTCTATCGCAAGGATGACCTATCCGCGCTTCTGCCGCTGGGTTCCATCTCGGCCAAAGCCTTACCCGGCGAAAGCTACAAGCTAGCGTTTACGCCAGGCTTGTTGCAACAGGTCTATCAACGCGGCCAGGAAAATTTGCTGCCCAACGCTAACGAAGTGCTGATCAGTCAGGGCGGCGATGGTGGCGGATATGTCAGCAGCCAAATGCTGCGTTCTCAGAGTGTGTTCCCAGCAGCAAACGATGCCAACGCCACCCGCAGCGACAGCGACGGCAATTGGTGGATACCGGCAGGGCGAGTCTTTTTTCATCCCAATGCAGACGTCGCCAAACCCGCCAACACAGCCGCGCAGGAACGGGCCGAAGCACAACGGCATTTCTATTCCCCAAGGAAATTCGCCGATCCTTTCGGCCAAGGGGCTATAGCAAGCTATGACAAACACGATCTTCTGGTCGTCGAAACCCACGACGCCGTCGGCAATACCGTAGCTGCCCACCACGACTATCGCGTTTTGCAGCCGGATTTAATCGTCGATCCCAACGGCAACCGTTCTCAAGCTGCCTTCGATACGCTCGGTATGGTGGTGGGTACTGCCGTGAGGGGTAAGACCAATGAAACCGTTGGCGACAACTTAACCGGCTTCGAAGCAGATCTGACAGATGAACAGATCAACAACTTTCACGACGCCACCGATCCTCACGATCCAGCTTCTAACCTGTTAAAAGGAGCGACGACGCGCATCCTTTACGATCTCCATCGCTTCCAGAAAACCCGCGAGGCCCATCCCGACGATCCTTCGCAATGGCTGCCGGTCTATGCCGCCACCCTAGCCCGCGAGACCCACGCCAGTGACCCGCTGCCGCAAAGGGGGCTCAAGATTCAAATCAGCTTCTGCTATTCCGACGGCTTTGGTCGCGAGATTCAGAAGAAAATCCAGGCCGAACCAGGCCCGTTGATCGATAGCGGCCCGGTCGTCAGTCCGCGTTGGGTGGGCAGCGGCTGGACAGTCTTTAACAATAAGGGCAAACCTGTTCGTCAGTACGAACCCTTCTTCAGCCAGCTTCCGGAACAGCGCCATCATTTCGAATTCGGCGTCAAGGTCGGCGTCAGCCCGATTCTGTTCTACGACCCGCTGGAACGCGTGGTCGCCACCCTGCATCCCAACCACACCTACGAAAAGGTCGTTTTCGATCCCTGGCAGCAGACCACTTTTGATGTCAACGATACCTTAGCCGCCAACGGCAGCGAAACCGGCGATCCCCGCACCGATGCGGATATCCAGGGCTATGTGCAGCCTTACTTCGCCACCCAGCCGAATACCTGGAAAACCTGGCATCAGCAGCGTATCGGCGATGAGAGGGGTGCCGAGGAGCGCCGTGCGGCGGAACAAGCATCCCAACACGCAAACACACCCACCGTGGCCCATTTCGATACCTTGGGCAGACCCTTCCTGACCGTGGTCCATAACCGTTACCAGCGCAACGGCGCGATCAAGGATGAAAAATACGCTACCCGCGTCGTCCTGGATATCGAAGGCAACCAGCGCAAGGTGCGCGATGCCATCGTGCAGGCGGACGACAAGCTCGGCCGTATCGTCATGCAATATGACTACGACCTGCTTGGCAACCGCATCCACCAGGCGAGCTTGGAGGCGGGCGAGCGCTGGATGCTGAACGATGTCACCGGCAAGCCTATCCGCGCCTGGAACAGCCGCCGCTACAACTTCCGCACTAAATACGATGCTCTGCGCCGCCCCGTCAAATCCTTTGTGCAAGGGGGCGATCATCCCGAAGAGCAGCCCCCCCGGACCTATTTCAGCCAACCGCTGCTATTCGAAAAAACGGTCTACGGCGACGATGCCGGTAGTGGCCTGAGTGAAACGCAACGCACGCAAGCCAACCAGCGCGGCAAAGTCCATAAACACTTCGACACCGCCGGGGTCGTGACCAATGAAAGCTACGACTTCAAAGGCAATTTGCTGCGCAGCAGCCGTCAATTCGCCAGCGACTACCAGAACACACCAAACTGGTCGTTCAATCCGGCCCTGGAATCCGAAATTTTCGTTAGCAGCACCCGCTTCGATGCGTTGAACCGACCCGTCGAAATGCTGTCGCCGCACACCAGCCAGATACCGCCGAGCACTCTCCGTCCGGTTTACAACGAAGCCAATCTGTTGAATGAAATTCGCGTCAACCTGCGCGGCGCAGCGCAAGCCACCGTATTTGTCAGCAATATCGACTACAACGCCAAGGGCCAGCGCACGCGCATCGATTACGGCAATGGAGCGCAAACTACTTACGACTACGACGAACAAACCTTCCGCTTGACCCGCTTGCACACCACGCGCACGCCTGGCCAAAGCGGCATGGCTTCGCAGATTTTCGAAGACCCGGCGGTGGTGCAGGACTTGCATTACACCTACGACCCTGCCGGCAACATCACCCAGATCAACGATCGGGCGCTGAAAACCGTTTTCCACGCCAACCAAAAAGTGGAAGCGGAATGCCGTTACCGCTACGACGCGCTGTATCGTTTGCTCGAAGCCAGCGGACGAGAACACATCGGCCAATCGGCATTTCAGTTCACCCCGGTCAACGGCAATTATCGCGACTATCCCTTCGTGGGCGCGGCGCAAACCAACGACCTGCAAGCCCTGCGCAACTATACCGAGCTTTACGAATACGATGCGGTCGGCAATTTCGAGCGGATGATTCACCAGGCAGTGAATGGCGGCTGGACTCGCGTTTACGAATACGACCAAGCTAGTTTTATCGAAGACGGCGTTCATATCAAACCGCGCAAAGCCAGCAATCAGTTAAGCCTGACTACGGTGCAAACCAGCGGCGGTCAGCCTATTAAGGAACCTTATAGCTACGATGCCCACGGCAATATGAGCTCGATGTCGCATCTGTCGAAGATGCAATGGGATTTCAAGGATCAGTTGAGCGCCAGTGCAAAACAGGTGGTCAACGGCGTCAATGCGGAAACGACTTTTTATGTGTATGACGCAGGCGGGCAGCGGGTACGCAAAATTACTGCTCTAGCCAATGGCTCGCGCAAGAATGAGCGTTTATACCTGGGTGGATTTGAAATCTATCGGGAATATGGCGGTAATGGAGCGAATGTAATTCTGGAGCGCGAGACGCAGCATGTGATGGATGACAAGCAGCGCATTGCGCTGGTAGAGACACAGACAGTGGGCAATGGAGAGGTTATAGGAAATTCAGTTTTAGTTCTTCGTTATCAGCTTAATAACCATCTTGGTTCAGCATCCCTGGAAATGGATCGCAATGGAGGTTTGATTTCGTATGAGGAATATTTGCCTTATGGCTCTACTTCTTATCAGGCGGGTCGAACTCCTGCAGAGTTGAGTTTGAAGCGGTATCGGTATACCGGAAAGGAACGGGATGAGGAGACTGGGTTTAGTTATCATGGGGCAAGGTATTATGCGGTTTGGTTGGGGAGGTGGGCGAATTGCGACCCGGGCGGAAACAAAGATGGCGCAAATCTCTTTTTATATTGCGGAAATAACTCGATTAGTTATTTAGATAGAAATGGTAAAGAAAAAACACATGCTGATCAGAAAAAAAAGAATCAAGATGCGGGTACAAAAAAAGACCTAAAGCAAAATCGAACTACTCCAAAGAATGATTGGGACATTTATTGGAGAGATACTTCATTTGAAGATGCTTTTAAATATGGTCTTGAGCATCCTGACGTAGTTGAGATGTGGGGAGGGTTACCGCCTGTACATCTAAGAACAATTTTGGAAACCCCAACAAAGGAAGAGATCGAACAAGCAGAACTCAAAAAAAAAATATCTGTTTTCGTTGCTATAAACGTCAGCGATGTAGATCCGTTTACAGGCGAAGTTCAAACGAGTTCTGATAAAAATCCAGGTCATGTCGTACTGTACGTCAAGAACGATGCCGGGCAAGTTTTAAGCACTGTTAGTTACGGACCAATAAATCGTCCAGGGGCTGCGGATGCTTTGTCAGGGGGAGCGAAAGGAAATGTAGAGCATCCAATTAAAGAAGACGATATATATTTAGTTTACGAATGGAAAATCGATAAAGCGACCGCCGAAAAAATCAAGGTTGAGATTGACAAATTGAAGGCAGACCCAGGAACTTATACCCCGAAACATCAATGTTCTTCTGTTGTAGTTGAGATTCTTAAATCCGCAGGAGTAAAAGATGTTCCTGAAGGTAAAGGCAGCATTGATTTAGTTGGCACAACATCGGTTAAAGATGTGTCAACTCCGTATCATTTGAATAAGGAGTTAGAAAAAAAGAAAATGCCACATGTTGAAGTAAAAGGATCTCAATTAGTATCACAAGGAGTGAAATTACCAACAAAAAAATAGAGAAAGAGCTGGGTTGTTTCCTCCCGGCGTGAATACGGGTGTTGTGGTTCGGCGCTGGTTGTTTCGAGCCCGCGTAGGTTGGGGTGAATGTAATGAACCCCAACACTCTCTCGGTATTGAATATTGCGTTGGGGTTCCTTCGTCACCCCAACCTACGTTGAGGTGGTTTTGTATGGATGGTCATACATGCGATATCGGCGCGCGGATATTAAAGGTGGAACGTATTTCGTTACGGTGAATCTGGCGGGACGAAAGCGAACCTTACTGGTGGATTATATGGACCAATTACGCATGGTAATCAACAAGGTGAAAACGACACATCCGTTTCACATCGATGCGATGGTCATTCTGCCGGATCATCTGCATGCCATTTTTACCTTTCCACAAGACGATTGCGATTATCCGACCCGATGGATGTTGATCAAAGCGGGGTTTTCCCGGCAAATCCCAAAAAACGAACGCATCAATACCAGTCGATTAGCCAAAGGCGAACGGGGGATTTGGCAACGTCGATATTGGGAACATCTGATTCGCGATGAAACGGATTATCCACGGCACATGGATTACGTGCATTGGAACCCGGTAAAGCACGGGTTTCTATCACGAGTCATCGATTGGCCGCATTCGACTTTTCACCGGTACGTCAAAAATGGTGTTTATCAGCCGAATTGGGCAGGCACAGCGGCTAGTGGTAACGGTGAGGATTTTGGCGAGCGGTACGGCAAGGCCACTATCGGACCAGACGGAATAATGAGCAACAATGACCAGGGGTAAAGACGATGAAGAACTTATCTTATAGGAGCGTGCTGACGGGAATCTTTACCTTATGGGCTGGCTGCTTTGCAACCGGCGCGGCACTGGCTGATTGCTCGCTTAGCCCCAAATTCACCTTTACCCACGAAGAAATCGGCGAGCTTAAGGTATTCAGCGACCCCGATACCAAAGCCATCGCCTTCGCCTCGCAAATGCAGGTTAATACCGACGGCGCACCGGATTCCTACCACCCGGACGACATCGGCATTACCCATATCTGCAACGGCGTCAGCGTCGGCGCCAACTGCACCTGGAAGCCCAAGTGCCTGACCGACTTCAATCAAGCCAAAGCCGAACACTTCAAGGGACCGACCAAAATCTGCTTTTTCGCGATGGCCACCGATGCCAAAGGCATTCCCATCATTCAAGGCCCAACCGACCCCAAGGCCGGTTACTTCGTCTCGACCACCGCATTGCACCAGCCCGGCGAAAATCTGCGCACCCCGCAGGCGCAACTGGATTCCAACACCGTCAACTTCGCGGTTATCCCCGGTAACTGGCAACGTTCCGGTAACCCCGGGCCGAAGCTGGGCGACTTCGGCGTGGCCTACCGGCGCTCCAATGGTAAATCGGCCTTTTTCGTCATCGGCGCACCGGCCCCAAAAACAAACTCGGCGAAGGCTCCGTCGCCCTGCACCAGGCGCTCGGGAATGATCCCTTCATGGACCGCTTCGGCGTCCGCCGCGCCCGCAAAGGCATCGGCAACCGCGACGTGGTCTACCTGCTGTTCCCCAACACCGCCCAACCCGGTCAGAAATTCGATACCGCCAATATCGACCGGATTGGAGGAGAGCAACTGCAGAAATTCGGCGGTATTGAGCGATTGCAGGAATGTTCTGGGCTACTGGCAAAGTAAGGATAGGTATCCGGTAATCTTACTAATACTGAGAGGTGAATTTGTAAATCTATGCCGAAAGACTTCTTTCACATACTAATGAGGAAAACACTATTGAACGAATCGAGCAGATGGGGATGACCGCAGATGTAAAGACTGTAGAAACTTTGATCTAGACACTAAATAGGAGATGAACATGGACATGACGATTAATTGGGACCAAGAACATATGAATCTGGCGATGAAAATCGTTCGAGAACGATTCGCGATGAATTCCATAGCGGGTCATTTTGCGCCGCACACAATGATCGATCAGATGACCCGAACGATTCCCAGTAATCGATTCGACTACGGTGAGCGAATTGTCATCGACAATGAAACCCTAAACTTATTCGAGCCCTTTGCAATTTGTAACTTCACCCTGGCCCAGATGAATGAGTTCGGTAACCTAAGCGGCGAAATGCTAACGGGCGAAACGGCCATGCAAAATCGCATCGTTACTACCATTACGCGTGCCGCCAGTGCACTGGCTCGTTGGCACGATTTCCTGTTTTTCGTCGGTTTAGAACAGAATGACGACCCTAGTAAATTAAAACCACCAGGTGTTGATCCCGGTAAAGCTGTTACGAACCCAGTGCCGGTAAGTCTCCGCCAAGCCGCTATACAAGCGGAAAAGGATTTAAACAACGGTAATGAGAACCCAATCTTAGTGAAAGGCCCCGCGCTTAACGAGGGTTTAGTGGCTGCCGTATACCAAGCGGTCTTGCAGCTTGAGACGCGGGGTTATTACACCACTTACCATCTTGTTCTGGGTGAAGGGCTTTGGGAGGAGTTATATCGGCCCACCCAAGGCTCGCTGGTTCTACCCAAGGATCGGATCGAACCCACTCTAATCGGTGGTCATATTCATCGGACTACCACCTTACCAAGAGACGAAGCGCTCATCGCCTCACTGGATGGTCCCACCATTGATTGCGTAACGGCTGGCAGTGGGGATCAACA
>Ga0123389_162552_pt1 | contig 12725 bp, 10 predicted proteins | sample T0HHNH4metaT_FD_89917 | JGI IMG/M metagenome (GOLD analysis project Ga0123389, IMG submission 89917) | Methane-oxidizing artificial microbial communities from Washington, USA to study methane cycling - T0-HHNH4 metaT (Metagenome... | ecosystem: Engineered > Modeled > Simulated communities...
AAAAAAGCAAAGTCATTATAAAAAACTAGCAACCATTACTTGAGTATAACCAATCAAAATATCGAAGAATTAATCGCGCTTTGTAAAGAGAATAATCAAAAAGCCCAATTTGAAATTTACAACCGTTACAGTAAAGCTATGTACAACGTGGCTTACCGTATTGTAAAAGACGAACATTTTGCACAAGACGTCATGCAAGAAGGTTTTTTGAAAGCATTTACAAAAATAAACGACTACAAACAAGAAGTTGCTTTTGGCGCGTGGCTGAAGAAAATTGTCATCAATTACAGTATTGATTTTTACAAAAAGAATAATGCTTTTCAGGTCGAAGATCTGAGCAAAACACTTTATAAAATCGAAGAAAATGATGATTTTTATTCGGAAACCATTGATTTTAACACTTTAAAAGTGAAACAGGTTTTAGACACTATTTTAGCGCTGAAAGACAGCTACCGAATGGTTCTGACACTTTTTTACATTGAAGGTTACGATCAGGAAGAAATAAGCGAAATTTTAAATATTAGTTATCAAAACTGCCGAACTACATTAAGCAGGGCAAAGGAAAGTTTGCGAAAAAAATTAGAGGAGATATGAAAAAGGAAAATGACAATTTAGATCAATTATTCAACAAATTTGAAAACCAATGGGATGTTCAGGAATTAAATTCAGATCATCAGGACGTTTTTTTAAATAAATTAAACAAGAAACAACCCAAAAAGAAAAATTACTGGTTTGCAGCATCAATTGCAGCAACGATAGTTTTAATGCTTGGAATAACTCTTTTTTATAAAAATGAAAAACCAAAGGAATTCAAATTTGCATCTAAAGAAACACAACGTACTGATTCTATTTTCAACATTCTAATTGATAACGAACTGGTTAAACTGAAGGAAAAAAGTTCGCCTCAAAATGAGCAGATTATCAATGATGCATTAAAACAGATGAAAGTTTTTGATGCCGACTACCAAAAAATCATTAATGAATTGCAAAAAAACGGTGAAAACAAACAAATCATTTATGCCATGATAAGCAATCTGCAAACCAGAATATCTTTTTTGCAGACGGTTTTGAAAAGAATTGAAGAAAACGAAAATTTAAAAAACACAAGCCATGAAAAAACATTATAAAATATTAATCCTGTTCATCTTGATTCCTTTTCTGGGATTTTCAAATGATGACACTGCTATTTCAAAACAAAAAAATATCAAGAAAACCTTTATCGTAAATTCGAATGCAGGAATTGACATTGATAATAAATACGGAAACATTACAGTATCAACCTGGGATGAGGATAAAATAGATCTTGACATCACAATCAAAGTTACCGGCTCAAATGAGAATTGGGTAAACGAAAAACTTAACACGATCGATGTTGATATTACGGGCTTAAAATCTATGGTTACTGCTGTAACAAAAATTGGGAACTCAACCAATAAAGGAAGAGGAAGCAGCAACAGCTTTGAGATTAATTACGTAATTAAAATACCTAAAAACGGAACCGTAAAATTGATGAACAAGTACGGAAATATTACAACCTTAACTATAGAAGGTTCAACAGATATTAGTTGTAAATATGGAAAAGTCAATATTGGAAAACTAAACAATCAAACCAACAGACTTAATATTGAATACTGCCAAAATTCATCAATCGATTATATAAAAAATGGCACAATTGAAGCGCGTTATTCAGGATTGAAAGTAAACGATTCAGGTAATTTAAATTTTGATGCTAATTATACAGATTTAGTTGTTTCTGATTCTCAAAACATTAAATACGACTGTAGTTACGGAAATTTAAAATTTCAAAAAGTAAATTCGTTTACAGGTACAGGAAATTATTTAACCGTTTCTGTTGCAGAGGTTTCAAACAATTTGAGCATTGATACCAATTACAGCAAAGTTAACATTGGCACATTAACCGAAAAAGCAAAAAATGTAAATATTAATTCAGGATATACCGATATTACAGTGGGTTATAATTACAATTACGCTTTCGACTTTAATATCAACACTAAATATGCTAATATTAAAAACGGTGATGATTTAGAAATCAATGTGAACGAAACCAAAAACAGTTCAAAAAATATTAGCGGCTTTCATAAAAAGAAAGGTCAGAATAAGGTAATAATTAATTCAACTTACGGAAACGTATCATTAATCAAAAAACAATAATTTTAAACAATCAAAAACCATGAAAAAAATTATTCAATCAGTAGTTTGCGCAGCATTTTTAATCGGCTTTACAGCTAATGCACAAGAAAAAATTAACGGAAATGGCAATGTTGTAACAGAAACAAGAACAACTTCAGAATATGATGCGATTAAGATCTCAGGCTTTTTTGATGTTGATTTGGTTGCAGGAAAAGAAGGAAAAATTACGATTAAAGGTGAACAAAATATCTTATCAGCAATTATTGTTGAAGTCGAAGGCAATGCTTTAAAAATTTACGCGAAGAAAGGCACCAATTTACGTCCGAGCACAGGAAAAAAAGTTGAAATTACAGTTCCATTTGAAAAAATATCTGAACTTAATTTGTCAGGTTCAGGTGATATTGTTACTAAATCTCAAATCAAAAATGATAAATTTTCAGCAAAATTATCTGGCTCAGGAGATATTGATTTAGATGTCGCAACAAATTCTTTCGATTTCAGTTTGAGCGGTTCAGGAGATATCAAATTAAAAGGAAATTCAAATGACTTAGTTATTAAACTTTCTGGTTCTGGAGATATTGAAGCGGCGAATTTGAAATCTAAAAACGCTAATGTAATGGTTTCAGGCTCAGGCGATGTCAAAATCAATTGCAACGAAAGTTTAACAGCAAGAGTTTCAGGTTCAGGAGATATTAAATATACTGGAAATCCTGAAAAACGTGATGTAAAAGTTTCGGGTTCAGGAAGTATTTCAAAAGCATAATTCTAAATAAAGCTCAATAATAAAAGATTTTTTTAAATCATCAAATCAAAAAACGAACTAATCATTCCTCTTTTATTATTGAGCTTTTATTTTCTTCATACTTTATTAAATAAAAAAAGAGGCGCTTAAAGTGCCTCTTTTTTATGAACTCTTCTTAAAAGGAAAATCGATGTAACGAAGAAAATTGCGAGAACAACAATTGCTTTACGTGGGCTTCCAGTTCTTTGGTCAATTATTCCATAAATACACATCCCTATTACAATTCCGATTTTCTCGGCAACATCATAAAAACTAAAAAACGAAGCTGTATCTTCTGTTTCTGGCAATAATTTTGAATAGGTTGATCGCGAAAGTGCTTGAACTCCACCCATTACAAATCCTGCAATTGTTGCCATAACGTAAAAATGCATTGGCAATGTTATAAAATAAGCTAAAGCGCAAAATACTGCCCAAATAGCATTAATAAAAATCAAAGTTGGAATATTTCCAAATTTTGCAGAAGCTCTGGAAGTGGCAACTGCACCAATTACAGCAACCAACTGAATAATAAGGATACAAATAATTAAACCTATTGTCCCCTCTTCTTTAGATGACCATTGGATTTCTTGTGCTCCAAAATAAGTAGCTACCAGCATTACAGTTTGCACTGCCATACTTGAAACGAAAAAACCTCCTAAATAACGTCTTAAAGGAACATTATCTTTCAATAAGCCCCACACTTTTTTCAATTCTTTAAAACCATTAAAGACTACATCTTTAGTCAACTTTTGACCGTTTTCTTTACTTCCTTTTGGCAAATAATAATACGTATATTGGCTAAAAAGAATCCACCAAATACCAACCATAATGAAAGAATAACGCATTGCTTCTATTGCTGTAATATGGAAAGTTTTTGGAAACATAATCATACCAAGATTAATCAGCAATAAAATCACACTACCAATATATCCCAAAGAATAACCTTTTGCACTGATTCTATCCTGCTGATCCTCAAAAGCGATATCTGGCAGATAAGAATTATAAAAAACCAAACTTCCCCAATATCCTATCAATCCCAAGAAATAAAATGCCAATCCTATATAAATATTTCCAAGATCAAACCAATATAATCCTACGCATGACAAAGCTCCTAAATAGCAGAAAAACTTCATGAAAGCTTTTTTATTCCCCACATAATCTGCAATTCCAGATAATAAAGGAGAAATAAATGAAACAACTAAAAATGCTGCTGCCGTAGTAAAACTAATTAAAGCTGAATTTTTAAGACGCATGCCGAAAACATCAATATAATGACCGCGATCCGTAAATAAAGCTTCGTAGAATATTGGAAATACCGCCGATGCAATAGTTAGTGTATAAACTGAATTTGCCCAATCATAAAATGCCCAGGCATTTAATAATTTCTTATCTCCTTTTGGTAGGTTTTTCATAGAAATGATTTTGTTAATGCGCTACGAATTTATCCAATTTTTATCATAATCAAATACAAATTATTCGATTCATATATTATTAAATTATGAACTACAAAAAAAGCTACTCGAAAAACGAATAGCTAAGATTTGATTTATCTGATATTCAGAATTTTATTTTATAGTTCCCACTTTAAGCGCAATTGCCTTAGCTTCAGGAACCAGTGCTTTTATATTAGCAATTCTTGTTGCATCTGATGGGTGTGTACTCATAAATTCAGGAGTTCCTGCCGCTCCAGATTTTGCAGACATTCTGCTCCAGAAAGCAACAGCATCTTCAGGATTATATCCTGCAATGGCCATTAAAGTCAAACCGATTTTATCTGCTTCACTTTCGTTACTTCTACTGAAAGGAAGCATCACTCCTACTTCTGATCCAATTCCGTATGCTTGTGCAAAAATTTGTTGAGTTGCTTCAGATTTTCCACTTGTTGCTGCTCCTAAAGCCGCTCCTCCAATTTGCTGCAATTGTGCTGCAGACATTCTTTGTGCTCCGTGATTTGCTAATGCGTGCGAAACTTCGTGTCCCATAACAGTTGCTAAACCAGATTCATTTTGCGTTACAGGCAAAATACCTGAATAAACAACAATTTTCCCTCCGGGTAAACACCATGCATTAACTTCTTTATTATCAACAAGTTTATATTCCCATCGATAATCTTTCAAATATTGTGTTTGCCCTAAATAGTTTAGATATTTCTCAGCGGCCAATTTAATTTTATATCCTACTGTTTCAACAAGTTTTGCATCAGATGTTCCTATAACAACCTTATTTTCAGTCAAAAACTGATTGTATTGCTGAAAAGAAGATGGAAATAATTCACTATTTGAAACAAAATTTAAATTCTGCTTTCCCGTTATTGGATTTGTCGCGCAGCTACATACTAAAACTGCCGTAAAAAGCCCTGTGATTAGATGTTTTTTCATGATTTTACAAATTTAGCACTAACAAAAATACAACTAAATTTGATTTCACTTTTACATAATTTTCAAAAACGATATCAGAATTTACTTATTCACCAACAATATGAAGTTCATTGAACTCTTTATCAATAATTAAGCAATTATTTTGTTCGAAGCTAATTTTATCAAATTCGATTTTTTCATTATCGATTTCAATTTCAGTAACCTTAAATGGAAGTCCGATTAAATTAATTTTATACTTAGAGTACGGCGTATCATATTTTCCTTCTTTATGAAGCTGAATGATCAATTCTTTCTCTTTTCCGATAGTTCTGAAAGACAAAAAGCTATATCGCCCTTTTTTATAATCATAACCGTCTTGTGCATCTTCATAAACTACGGACTTTTCTTTGCCTTTTTTAAAATATACATCTAACGTTAATTCATCAAATTCCAATTCTCCAACATATTGCTGAACTGGATATTTAGGTATAATAGCGCCTGCTTTTATAAAAACTGGAATCTCATCAAATTTGGTGTCAATCCAGATTTCTCTTCCCCCTAAGAAAAGTTCATTTGTCCAGAAATTATACCACTCACCTCTAGGAATATACATTCGTCTACCTACAGCATTAGGTTCAAGAATTGGACAAACTAAAATTTGATCTCCGAAGATAAATTCGTCATTGCGATAATGTGTTTGTGTATCATCTTGATCGTAATAAACCAAAGGTTTCAACATCGGAATACCCTCTTCAATATATTGCCAGAACATCGTATATAAATACGGCAACAACTGGTAACGAAGATTCACAAATTTTCGGGTAATATTAATTACTTCTTCATCAAAAGCCCAAGGTTCCTGATTTCCATGATCTCCAGAAGAATGCGTTCTGCAAAAAGGATGAAAAACGCCTAACTGAATCCAGCGTGCATATAATTCGCCTGTTGGTTGTTCCGCAAAACCTCCAATATCAGAACCTGTAAAGCCCATTCCCGAAATTGACATTCGCTGAACCTGAATATTCGCAATCCATAAATGTTCCCAGGTTGCTACATTATCTCCTGTCCATGAAGATGTATAACGCTGCGCACCCGAATATGCCGATCTTGTAATTACGAAAGGACGTTTTGGATAAACAAATCGTTTTACACCATGATAAGTGGCTCTGGCCATTTGGGTTCCATAAATATTATGAGCCTTTCTGTGACTGCATGGATTTCCGTCGTAAACATGGCGAACATCCATTGGGAAAGTTTTATTTGGAACCTCCATAACGGCCGGTTCATTCATGTCATTCCAAACTCCTTTTACGCCGATATCTGAAATTAATTCTTTAAATAATCCTGCCCACCATTCTCTTACTATGGGATTTGTGTAATCTGGAAAATTACATTCTCCAGGCCAAACTTTCCCTTTCATATAAGGACCATCGGCGCGCTTGCAGAAATAATCTTTTTCTAAAGCTTCTTTATAAACCCAATAATTTTTATCAATTTTAATTCCCGGATCAATGATAACAATTGTTTTAAAACCGTCTTCCGCTAATTCAGCAACCATCTTTTTTGGATCAGGAAAATATTCTTTATTCCATGTAAAACATCGAAAACCATCCATATAATCGATATCCAAATAAATGGCATCACACGGAATTTTAAGTTCTCTGAATTTCGAAGTAATTTCTTTTACTTTGCTTTCTGGATAATAACTCCATTTACATTGATGGTAACCTAAAACCCAAAGTGGTGGTAGCTCAGGTTTTCCCGTTAAATCTGTATAAGTTGTAACAACATCTTGCATTTGAGGACCATAAATGAAATAATAATTCATTTCGCCTCCTTCAGCCCAAAAACTAGTTACATTTCTTCTTTCCTGACAAAAATCAAAAAAGGTTCTGAAAGTATTATCGAAGAAAACTCCATAGGATTTTTGATTATGCAATCCAATATAAAACGGAACTACTTTATAAAGCGGTTCCTGATCTTTTTGATACGCATATTGATCGGTGGCAAAATTTTCTACTCTTTTGCCTTTTAAGTTCATCTGAGTGGCTTTGTCGCCAAGACCGTAAAAACATTCTCCATCTTTTGAGGATTTGCTCATTTTTACAACGTTTCCGCCATACTCATAACTTTCTTCCCAATGAAATCCAAGTTCATCCTGAAGAATCAAGCAATTTTCCAAGTCATAAATAGATAGACGGACATCAGCTTTTTTAATTTTACAAATTACTTTACTGGTTCTGATTTCAAAATAATTTTCGTCTTCACTAACCTGCAAAAAATTATAGCCATGCAATTGCGTTTTATCAATTGCATACGAAAAATCATTGCTAAAATATCCTTTTGTGGTAAAACGAAAACGAAGTAAACTGTCTCTAAGAACCGTGACTTTTAAAATTACATTGTTGTCAGTGTAAAAAGAAATGGAATCTCCCTCATGTTCATACGAAACTATTTTTGACGGAAATAAATTGCCTTTATGTTCTAGTGATGTATTTGTAATCATATCGCTATTGTCTTAATTATATAACTCAATCCTTACTTCAAACATACAAAAAAACTTGGTAAAGCACTATGAATAAAAGGTTTATTCACGAAAACGTTTTTTCTGAATGAGTACTAAATTAGTTTACAAAAAATCAATAATTCGATAATTTTAAAACACAAAATTGATAAAACGACATTATTGAAAATTATACCTAAATTTCTATTCAAAAGAATAAACCGTTACGCTCAAAGGAGGCAAAATTAATTCGACTGAATAATCTCTTCCGTCATAAGGTAAATTATCAATTTTTAAAGATTCAGAATTACCAACGCCACTTCCTTCATAAATTTTAGCATCAGTATTGAAAACTTCTTTTAATTTTCCTTTTTGATAAATACCAATTCTATAATTTTCTCTAATAACTTGCGTAAAATTGCAAACCACAATTAGATTTTCATCAGGATTATTTCCTTTTCGGATATAAGAAACAACAGCATTTTGATGATCGGAATAATTAATCCATTCAAAACCTTCGCCTGTGAATTGTTTTTCGTACAATGCTGGCTGAGATTTGTATAGCTGATTCAAATCTGTAATTACCTTTTTAATTCCTGAATGATAATCATATTGAAGTAAATGCCAATCCAGACTTTTTTCAAAATTCCATTCATCGCTTTGTCCAAACTCCGATCCCATAAACAATAATTTTGTTCCGGGATGTGTGAACATGTATCCATAAAGTAATCTTAAATTAGCAAATTTCTGCCATTCATCTCCAGGCATTTTATTAGCAATTGATTTTTTACCATAAACCACTTCGTCATGCGAAAACGGAAGCATGAAATTTTCCGTAAAAGCATAAGTCATTGAAAAAGTCAAATCATTTTGATGATATTTTCTGTAAACAGTTTCTTTCTGAAAGTACTTTAAAGTATCGTGCATCCAGCCCATCATCCATTTCATTCCAAAGCCTAAACCTCCGTAAGATATTGGTCTCGAAACCATCGGAAAAGATGTGCTTTCTTCAGCAATTGTCTGAACTCCATCAAAATTAGCATAAATAACTTCATTGAATTCTTTAAGAAAACTAATAGTTTCCAGATTTTCTCTTCTACCATAAATATTTGGCTCCCATTCGCCGTCATTTCTAGAATAATCAAGATATAGCATCGAAGCTACTGCATCAACTCTTAATCCGTCAGCATGATAATTTTGAAGCCAAAAAACAGCATTACTGATTAAAAAAGCACGAACTTCATTGCGACCGTAATTAAAAACCAAACTTTTCCAATCCGGATGATAGCCTTTTCTTCGATCTGGATGCTCATATAAATGTGAACCATCAAAGAAACCTAAACCATGAGCATCATCAGGAAAATGTGATGGAACCCAATCCAAAATCACACCAATACCAGCCTGATGCAGTTTGTCAACCAAAACCATAAAATCCTGTGGTTTTCCAAAACGAGAAGTCGGAGCAAAATATCCTGTTAGCTGATATCCCCAAGAAGGATCATAAGGATATTCCATAATTGGCATAAATTCAACGTGTGTAAAACCAGTTTCTTTTACATATTTTACTAAATCATCTGCCAATTCTAAATAAGTCAAAAATCGGTTATGTTCTGCTCGTTTCCAAGATCCCAAATGCACTTCATATACTGAATATGGTTTATCTAAAGCATTTTTCTCATGACGAGATTCCATCCAATTCTTATCTTTCCAATTATAATCTAAATCCCAGACAACAGATGCCGTATGTGGCGGTTTTTCACAATATAAAGCAAACGGATCTGCTTTTTCTGTTACTACACCGTCTATATTAGATTGAATTTTGTATTTATAAAGCGAACCTTTAGACAAATCAGGAATAAAGCCTTCCCAAATTCCAGAAGAATCCCAGCGAACCTGAAGCTGATGTTCATCTTGTGTCCAATAATTAAAATCACCCACCACTGAAACCAATTTGGCTGTGGGTGCCCAAACAGCAAAATAAACTCCCTTAACTCCATTTACTTCAATTAAATGTGCTCCCAACTTTTCATACAATTTGAAATGTTTGCCAGCTTTGAATAAATCAATATCAAAATCGGTAAATAGAGAATGCGTAATTACTTTTGTCATATTTGGTTTTTAAGGCAACAATTGGATTTTTTTTATTGGATTTGAAATTTTAATATTATTCAATTCTAAAATTATCAGCGAGAATCGCACCTTTTTTAATGACAACAATACCATCTTTTATGCTGTATAATTCATTGGTAAAATTATCTAAATGTTTTCCTCCGCTAATATGAACATTATTTCCAATGCGAACATTTTTATCTACTAAAGCATTTTTTATGAAGCAATTTTCACCAATTCCAACATGAATTTTGTTTACACTTGCCTCATGATTGAGTTCGTCCAAATCTTGATAGAAATCATTCCCCATCACATAACAGTTTTCAAGAACAGTTCCAACACCAATTCTGGAACGAATTCCAATTACCGAACTTTTAATTTCTTTAGCATTGATAATGCACCCTTCAGAAATCAATGATTGATTGATGATTGAATTTCTAAATTTTGATGGCGGTAGTAATCTTGGTCTTGTAAAGATTTTATTGTCGTTATCAAACAAATTAAATTCCGGAATATCTGCTGTTAAGCCAATATTTGCTTCAAAAAATGATTCAATATTTCCAATATCTGTCCAATATCCTTCGTACTGATAACTCAATATTTTATGTTTTCCAACGGCTTGAGGAATAATTTCTTTTCCAAAATCTTTCGTATCTGGATTCGCCATTAATTCCTCCAACAATGATTTATTAAAAATATAAATTCCCATTGAAGCCAAATATTTTTTGCCTTTTTCCTGCATTTGTTCACTTACCTCAGATTCCCATTGCGGTAATAATGAAGCGTCAGGTTTTTCTATGAAAGCTTCAATAACACTTTCATGATTGGTTTTTAAAATTCCAAATTCCGGAGCGTCTTTGGCATTAACAGGCAAAGTTGCAATAGAAATTTCGGCATCAGCAGCAATATGGGCTTCTAACATTTCATTAAAATCCATTTGATACAATTGATCTCCAGAAAGAATTAAAGCATGATCAAAATCGTGTTTTAAAAAGTGAGACATACATTGTCTAACAGCATCGGCAGTTCCCTGAAACCATGTAGGATTGTCTGGTGTTTGTTCAGCCGCCAAAATATCAACAAACGACTGACTGAAAATACTAAAGTTAAAAGTATTTTTAATGTGAGCATTCAGAGATGCAGAATTAAATTGCGTCAAAACAAATATTTTAAAAATATCTGAATTGATGCAATTTGAAATTGGAATATCAACCAAACGATATTTACCTCCAATCGGAACAGCAGGTTTTGATCTTGTTTCTGTCAATGGGAACAAACGAGATCCCTGTCCACCTCCTAAAATAATGGCAACTACATTTTTCTTTTTAAACTTCATTTTGCTGAATTATTAAGTTGTATATTTCGATATATTCTTGGCACACACTTTCCCAGGAATGATCTGCTGACATTCCTCTTTTTAATACTTTATTAAAACTTATTTTATCATCGTACAGTTTAACTGCACGATTTATCGAATAACAAACATCTCCAACGGAAGCCTGATCATGACAAACTCCATTTCCTTCATCTCCAAAATCAATAACCGTATCTCGCAATCCCCCGGTTCTTCTCACAATCGGAATTGTACCATATCGCATTGCATACATTTGATTCAAACCACATGGTTCAACTCTCGAAGGCATCAAAATATAATCGGAACCTGCATATATTAAATGTGCCAATTCTTCATTATAACCAATAAAAACATTGTAATTGCCTTTATAATCATTTCGCAATTGTGTCAATTGCATTTCAATTTCAGCATTTCCAGATCCTAAAATCAGAATATTAATATTTTCGAAATTTTCGGATAATGCCAATGCAGACGCTTGTGGTAATAAATCGCCCCCTTTTTCTTCAAATAAACGCCCAATAAAACTGAATAACGGTTTTGTTGGATCTAAATCAAATTGTTCACAAAGCTTCTCTTTATTTTTTTGTTTACCAATTTCAAAAGTTTCAATCGAATAATGATGTTCAATCATTTTATCTTTTAATGGATCCCAAACTTCAATATCAATTCCATTTAAAATTCCTTTTGATTTATTTCTAACCGAATTAAACAATGCTTCTAATCCATTTGCAGCATAATTAATTTCATTTAAATAACTAGGAGAAACCGTAGTAACAGCATGTGCACATTTTACACCAACTGCCAAAGAATTAATAGAATGATTCCACTCCAAAAATCCAACATGAATCAAATTAAATTCCGGCAAATAATGCAGCTTATCAAAACCAAACCAACCTTGATATAAACCATTGTGAATAGTAATTACAGTTTTAACGCTTCTTAAACTTTCGTATTTATAAGCATATTTTACTAAAAAAGGAACTACTCCAGTATGATGATCATGGCAATTTATAATATCTGGAACTTTATTTCGTGCGGTAATCCAATCTAAACTTGCAATTTGAAAAGATAAAAATCGTTCAATGTCATCTTCATAGCCATAAACATTTGGTCTGTCAAATAATTCTTTAATTTCAATCAAATAAAGTTCATACCCAAGCTTGTTAGAAGTCTCTTTTAAGACACTGAAAGGAAATTCAAAATTTCCCAATTTGACATTTCCCCAATGAACGCACTCAAAATCATTTTCTTTTCTGAATTTTGTATCATAACAAGGAACAACGACTCTTACCTGATGTCCAGCATTGGTCTGATATTTTGGCAATGCTCCAACAACATCGGCCAATCCACCAACTTTTGCCATTGGATAACACTCTGCACTTAAATGAAATATTTCCATCCTAAAATTAATTACAGCATTCAATATTAATTTATGATTTATTTTTTTCTAGAAACAATCATTAATATGCT
>Ga0123389_144463_pt1 | contig 12654 bp, 9 predicted proteins | sample T0HHNH4metaT_FD_89917 | JGI IMG/M metagenome (GOLD analysis project Ga0123389, IMG submission 89917) | Methane-oxidizing artificial microbial communities from Washington, USA to study methane cycling - T0-HHNH4 metaT (Metagenome... | ecosystem: Engineered > Modeled > Simulated communities...
GAAAAAGGCGACACATCCACATCAACCGTTGCCGTTGCATTTGCCGCAGGCGTTGATTCAATCCGTCAGCGCGGCAAAGCCGATGCCGGTGAGAAAACCATGCTGGACGTGCTGATTCCGGTTGCCGCCCAATTTACCGCAATGGCAGCCCAGAACGCCAGCAGCGAAGAAATCTGCACAGCACTTGTGCTCACGGCCGAGCAAGGCATGCTTGCCACTAAAGACCTGATTGCCACCAAAGGCCGCGCCGCCGGCCTGGGTGAACGCGCCATCGGGCATATCGACCCGGGTGCCAAAAGCTGCCAGCTCATGATAGAAGCGGTTTGCAAGTTAATAAAATAAAAAGGCTCACCATGAAAAAATTCATCAACAAAACCGACGATATTCTGGCCGAAAGCCTGAGCGGCTTTGCCCTTGCCCACAGTGACCTGGTGAGCCTTAACCTGGAACCCAACTACCTCACCCGCAAGCAGAAAGCCTCTGGCAAAGTGGCGATTATTTCAGGGGGCGGCTCCGGACATGAGCCGCTGCACGCAGGCTACATCGGCGATGGCATGCTCGACGCAGCCTGCCCTGGCCATGTGTTCACCTCCCCCACCCCGGATCAGATGCTGGCCGCGGCAGAGGCGGTACACGCTGGCAAAGGCATTCTGTTTATCGTGAAAAACTATGCCGGTGATGTCATGAACTTTGAAATGGCAGCCGAAATGCTGCCATTTGAATCAGCTACCGTACTCACCAGCGACGACTGCGCCGTCATCAACAGCACTTACACCACAGGCCGCCGCGGCGTTGCCGGCACCGTGATCGTAGAGAAATGCGTTGGCAGCCTGGCTGAAACCGGCGCCGACCTGCAGGCCTGCAAAGCGCTGGGCGACAAAGTGAACAGCCGCACCGCCAGCATGGGTGTCGCCCTCACCAGTTGCACGGTACCGGCTGCCGGCCGCCCTACTTTCGATATTGACGACACGGAACTGGAAATGGGCGTAGGCATTCATGGCGAACCTGGCCGCAGGCGTGAGCCCATGCGCGAAGCCGATGCAATTGTAAACGATGTCGTGCATGCGATCCTGGAAGCGCTGAAACCCGCGGCAGGCAGCGAAGCACTGCTGCTGATCAACGGCTTTGGCGCCACGCCATTAATGGAGCTTTACCTGATCTACAACACGGCAGCCAGACTGTTCAGCGAACACGGCATCAAGATCACCCGCTCACTGGTCGGCAATTACACGACAGCGCTCGACATGGCAGGTGCCTCTGTCACCCTGTGTCTGCTTGATGACGAAATCAAACAGCACTGGGATAGCCCGGTGCATACCCCGGCATTAAGGTGGGGTGTTTAGGCCAAAATCTCCAAGCACCTTCCGGGTACGCAAATCAGTACTCAAGTTCCAATTACCGCTCGTTTTCTGAATCGTTATTTATGTCGCAAGAATGTGTAAAGTGCGGAGCCTGCTGCGCTTCTTTCCGGGTCTCCTTTTACTGGGGTGAAACCAGTGCGCATGACCAGGGCCTGGTACCTGTTGAATTAACCACCCCCATCAGCCCGCATCATGTCTGCATGAAAGGCACTGAACAGAGACTCGTGCATTGCGTAGCATTGACTGGCAAAGTGGGGCAAGAGGTGAGTTGCAGCATTTACGGGCAACGCTCCAGCACCTGCCGTGAGTTTGAAGCCGGCAGCGAAGATTGCATCAAGGCAAGGAACATCCACGGACTGCCCGAGTTAAGTCTTGGTTAAGGATTGCGGCTTCACCAAGCGATTGCAGGGAGAGCACAGCAAGGCGGGCATAGTAAGGTGAGCAAGCTGCCGACAGTCTCCGCCTGCCCTGCCGGCCTGCGCGCGGTCAGCCTGACGTAAAAACCTGCTCCCACAAGGCGATCACATCCTGTGCGTGGTGCATGGCTGCCGACGGCTCCATACTGATGCTGGCAGCGCCCTGCAATTTGAGCATGTGCTGGGTATGGCGATATTCACGGTAAGCGGCGGCTACGCGCTCTGCCAGGTCTGCATCAATAATACCAAGCGCACCCATCCGCCTTAGCAAACCGATGTTACCGATGTTGGCTGTAAGCTCCGCATGGCCTGGCGCGTGCAGCAAGACCAGATATTGCACCAGGAACTCGACATCAATAATACCGCCCACACCTTGTTTCAGGTCAAAAACGCCAGCTTGCAGATGCTGTGCATTCCGCATTTTTTCGCGCATCGACAGCACCTCGGCTTTCAACTGTTCACTGTCGCGCCGCTGCGTCATGACCTCGAAGCGGATGGCGTCAAACGCTTCGCCGATACCGCTATCGCCTGCAACAAAACGTGCACGCGTGATTGCCTGGTGTTCCCATACCCAGGCTTTATGCAGCTGGTATTCCCTGAATGCCGCCACACTGCTGACGAGCAGGCCGCTGTTGCCGTCAGGGCGTAGCTGTAAATCTGTTTCATACAGCAACCCGGCAGAGGTCAGGCTGTTGAACCAGTTGTTGATGCGCTGCGCGAAACGTGCGTACACCTCACCTGCATCCGCCGCTTCGTCATCGTACAGAAAGATAATATCAAGGTCGGATGCGTAGCCAAGCTCCTTGCCGCCCAACTTGCCGTAACCGATGACTGCAAATTTAGGCACATCAAGGTGTTTGCCGCGGACGTTAGGCCAGATCGTTTCCAGCGCCAGACCTAAAATCAGGCAGGCCAAGTCGCTCAGGTAATCGGATAAGGTCTCCAGCGCCAGTTCGCCGTTGATATCCTGCACCGCAAAGCGGAATACGTTGGCATGCTTGAAATGGCGCATGATATCCATCTGCCGCTCCACATCGCCATCGGCCTGGGCCAGCCTGTGTTTCAGTTCTTTGCGCATGCCGCTGAAATCAGGGGCGGCATATAAAGTACGCGTATCCAGCAACTCATCCAGCAGGATCGGATGCTGTGCCAAATAACCAGCCAGCCAGGGGCTGCTGCTGCACAGTTTCACCAGCAGTTGCAGCGCCTGTGTATGTTCTGCCAGCAACGCCAGGTAGCTGGCGCGGCGGCATATGCTTTCTATGAGGTCAATCACGCGCGTCAGGGTGACATCTGCATTTTTCATGCGGGCCGACTGTGCGATCACGTGCGGCATCACGGCATCAAACCGCTGGCGGCTAAGTTCCGGCAATTGCAGGTAGCGCGCGCTATGCTGCAATACTTCCAGATGCCGCAAAGTTTCCCCGGCGTCGCCAAACCCCATGTTTTCCAGCGCCGAGATGGCCGCCGGCTGGCTGGTGGTGCCGTTCCAGATGGATTTCTCCAATTCAAATGCGTCTTTGCCGGCGCCGGTTTCATTGAATGTCGCATCAAAATGCTGCTGCACCTGGCTGCGGTAAAGATTCAGCTGCACCAGCAGCGCCTGCCAGTCGGGAAAATCCATGGCCAGTGCAATACGTTCGCGCGCTTCATCGGTTTTAGGCAGCTCATGCGTCTGTGCATCTTCCACATACATCAGCCGGTGCTCAAGGTTACGCAGGAAATAATAAGCCTCAGTCAGTTCACTGCATGCCTGCTCGGACAATATGCCCATATTGCGCAGCAAGGCGAGCACAGACAGCGTGGGCTTGATCTGCAGGCTGACATCGCGGCCGCCCCGGGTCAGTTGAAACACCTGGGCAATGAACTCAATTTCACGGATACCGCCGCGTCCGAGCTTGATATTGTCATGCATGCCTTTGCTGTTCACGTCACGCTGAATCTGCACTTTCAGATCACGCATGCTGTCAAACGCGCCAAAGTCCAGATATTTGCGGAACACGAATGGCTTGAGCAATTTTGAAACCGCTTCACCGCCGGTCACTTCACGGCCTTTAATCCAGGCGTAGCGCTCCCACTCACGGCCATTATTCTGGTAATAACATTCCAGCGCGTACAGGTTGCTGACCAGCGCACCTTCGGAGCCAAACGGGCGCAAACGCATATCGACACGGAACACGAACCCATCCTCGGTCACTTCATCAATCGCGGCAATCAGCTTTTTAGCGAGGCGCGTGAAGTAATCCTGGTTGCTCATCGGTTTTTCCGACTGCGTCTCACCTTCGGATTCATACGCAAAAATCAGGTCTATATCAGACGAAACATTGAGCTCATAACCGCCCAGCTTGCCCATGCCGATCACGATCAGGTGCTGCGGCTCGCCTTCGGCGCTGACCGGCTGGCCGTATGTCTGCGACAGCCAGCTGCCGAGATAATGAATTGCCGTGTTGATCGCGCATTCCGCAAGCTGCGAGGTGGTCTGCATGACCTCATGCAGGTCTGCCAGTTTATTCAGGTCACGCACGATGATGCGAGCCATTACCTGCCTGCGTAACAACCTGAGTGCCCGTTTCAGGCCAGGCTCATCAAAAATATCCTGTGCCGCCAAATATTTTTGCATGTCTTCTATCTTATAGCTTTTATGCAAATTTTCTGACAGATCCTGCAGTAATGTCGCATCCGCTCCCAACATTCTTGCTAAAAACGGGCTGCAGGAAATTGCATGGGTGATATAAGCCTCATCATTAGATGGGATGCGGGTGTCAGAGAATGGATTATCGTGTGTTAGCATAGTTTTTTTCAGGTAATATTACGTACGTTACAAATATGTAACATGTTCAATGTGGTCAAATACCGGCAACATTTATTATAAGTGTGTAACAGCGATTTAAGGGGTTTTAAGCATGTCAATTGAATCAGTTCTTCATGAAAATCGGGTTTTTGAACCAAGCGCCGATTTTGTAAAATCCGCCAACGTTTCCGGCATGGCGGCATACAACGCATTGTGTGCCGAAGCCTCTGCCGACTATGAAGGATTCTGGGCCAGGCTGGCCCGTGAATTATTGATTTGGCACAAACCTTTCACAAAAACGCTTAATCAGGATAATGCGCCATTTTACAAATGGTTTGAAGATGGTGAGCTGAACGTTTCAGCCAACTGTCTGGATAAACACCTGAATACGATCCCAAACAAAGTCGCCATCATCTTTGAAGCTGACGACGGCAGCACCAGAAACGTCACTTATAAAGAGCTTTATCATCAGGTTTGCCAGTTTGCGAATGGCCTTAAAAAGCTCAATTTGAATGCAGGTGACCGTGTCATTATCTATTTACCGATGGGCATAGAAGCCGTGGTGGCCATGCAGGCCTGCGCGCGCATCGGTCTGATCCACTCCGTAGTCTTTGGCGGTTTTTCAGCGAAAAGCCTGAACGAACGCATTATCGATGCCGGCGCACGCGCCGTCATCACCTCTGATGGCCAGTTCCGCGGCGGCAAAACACTGCCGCTCAAAGCCGCTGTAGATGAAGGCATTGCCATGGGCGGCTGTGACAGCATTGAAAAAGTGGTCGTGCTGAAAAAAACCGGCCTGGAAATCGAATGGCAGGGCAACAACATCTGGTGGCATGACCTGATTGCTGGCGCGGCCGACACTTGCGAACCTGTCATGGTGAATGCTGAACACCCATTGTTCCTGCTCTACACTTCCGGTTCTACCGGAAAACCAAAAGGCGTACAGCATAGCTCTGCCGGTTACCTGCTGCATGCCATGAACACCATGCGCTGGACTTTCGATATCAAGGATAATGACGTATTCTGGTGTACTGCGGACGTGGGCTGGATTACCGGCCATAGTTATGTAGCCTATGGCCCGCTGGCGATGGGTGCAACACAGGTTGTATTCGAAGGCATCCCGACTTACCCGAATGCCGGCCGCTTCTGGGAAATGATACAGAAGCACAAGGTATCCATTTTTTATACGGCGCCTACGGCAATCCGTTCACTGATCAAAGCTTCGGAAACCAACCCTGAAGTACATCCAAAAAATTATGACCTATCAAGCCTGCGCCTGCTGGGTTCAGTTGGCGAGCCGATCAACCCGGAAGCATGGATGTGGTATTTTGAGAACGTAGGCGGCAACCGCTGCCCGATTGCAGACACCTTCTGGCAGACCGAAACCGGCGGCCACGTGATTACCCCGCTGCCGGGCGTAACGCCATTGATCCCGGGATCATGCACGCTGCCCTTCCCCGGCATTGATATTGACGTTGTGGATGAAACAGGCAAAGACGTGCCCTGGGGCACCGGCGGCTTGCTGGTCATCAAAAAACCCTGGCCTTCCATGATACGCACCATCTATAACGACCCGGAGCGTTACAAGGCCAGCTACTATCCGGCAGACCTGGGCGGCAAGACTTACCTCGCCGGTGATGGTGCGGTACGCGATGCAGTAACCGGTAACTTCACGATCATGGGTCGCATTGATGATGTATTGAACGTATCCGGCCACCGCCTGGGCACCATGGAAATCGAATCGGCACTGGTCGCCAACCCGCTGGTGGCCGAAGCCGCCGTAGTGGGCAAACCGCATGACGTAAAAGGCGAATCCGTGGTGGCTTACGTGGTGCTTAAAGGCACCCGTCCGGAAGGTGATGCCGCCAAGAAAATCGTGGCCGAACTGCGCGACTGGGTAGGCCATGAAATCGGCCCGATTGCCAAGCCGGATGAAATCCGCTTCGGTGACAACCTGCCAAAAACCCGCTCCGGCAAGATCATGCGCAGGCTGTTACGCACTCTGGCAAAAGGCGAAGAAATCACATCCGACATCTCTACGCTGGATAACCCGGCGATTCTGGAGCAGCTGAAAGAAGTCGTGAAATAGAAGTGAACCATACGAACGATGACGACACCTCACAGCTGGTTTTTCTGGGCAATCATGTCGGCAGTTTTTGCGGCAATGACTGCCATATTTGCCAAAATCGGCATACAAGGTGTCAATTCTGACTTTGCCACGCTGATTCGCACTTTCATCATCAGCGTCATTCTCGTGTTTTTTGTATGGTTTACCGGAAAATGGAGCAACCCGTTCACCCTGCCTGCTAAAACATGGGTATTTCTCGGCTTATCGGCACTGGCGACAGGCGCATCATGGATATGCTATTTCCGTGCTTTGCAGGTCGGGGATGCTTCCAAGGTAGCTCCGGTCGACAAACTCAGTCTGGTGCTCGTTGCCGTTTTCGCATTTACATTTTTAGGCGAGCGCCCGTCACTGAGAGAGTGGGCCGGCATTGCAATGGTAGCAGCCGGCGTCATGCTACTGGCGATCAGGCGCTGATCATTGATTAGTCACAACAGGAAACCCGACAATTGAATAAAATTCTCATAGGCCTTTGCCTGCTAGCCATGGCACCAATCGCTTCCGCCAAACCGGCATTCACCGGCCAGGATCTCAGCGGCATCTACGACTGCACAGGCGATGACAGCCACGAAGGCAAATACAGCGGTACCGTCACCATGGAGCTTGTGCCCTCACAAAGCACCGGCCAATACGGCGCATATAAATTCAAACTCGAAGTCCCTGGCTACGGTGCCTACCTCGGCCAGGCTGCCGCCAATAGCACGCATGCCGCCATGCACTTCACCCTGGCCGACCAAAACACGAAAGACTATGGCACAGGCATCGCCAGCTTTAAAAAGAATAAAACCGGTAAATGGTCTTTCAGCAAGTACTACTATGAACCGGAGTTCAAAGGTGGTAATTACGGCACGGAGCAGTGCACACAGCGTTGATGTTTGTTGCTAAAAAACCAAAACAGCAGCATGCACATTGCATATTAAATTTCCCAATCCTGCTGCGGGTTTATAAATCCGCCTGCTGGTAAGCCATGCTTTATATTATTCTGCGTGACTGGGGTTGGATCGAGCTTAAGTAAATCTTCTTCGTGCAGATGCACTTTAGTTGCCCAATTTCTAAAAATTGAATATTCAAAATCTGGATTAAGCCCAGATGTTGAGTTTTGCAGCAGTTTTGCAGCTGCATAAACATGCGGATATTCACTTCTTTGCTCTTCGGTTAAATAACCAAAACTTGACTGATGGATATGCTGTGACGCTTCTTGATAGTCAGCTATGGCCGCGGTTGCTATCCCTGCAACTTGCGCAATTACTAATTTGGGCGCACCGCCTTTCGGTGCCTTGTGCATCTCATCAAGTCCAAGTTCCGTGATTGTGAACCCTGCTTCCTGCAATCTGAGTTTAAATGGCGCCGAATCTTTGATATCTGGATAAGTTTTAAGCACGTCCCTCACAAATTTCCCCGCATCCCCATTCGCCGCTGCAACACCTGCTTGAAAAACCTCCGCTTCTTCAGTTGCTGTCCTTATTGCCAATCCCTCATAAAACTTGATCTTTCTTTCATCGCCAGCAGTTTTAGCTCCCTCCAAACCAGTTGCTATCTGTTGCGCAGTTGCGTAATTGTTATGATATAAATCCTGTGTAAATTCATAATCTGATAATGGTGGCATATAAAATCTCCCGGTTCATATCTGTCAAAACATCACTATATTCATTAGCAAACAAGACCTATAGCCATACATAATAAATGGGAATTTTTCACACAAACAATGTACCACTCTTCTGATTGTGAATGCAAATAGAAATACTAAGAAAACCTAAGATTAATTGCGGTAAAATGCCACCTTTGTATTTTTAGCTATATCCATTCCTTATGTCCTTGCAAGAAGAAATCTCCAAGCGCCGCACCTTTGCCATCATTTCCCACCCGGATGCGGGTAAAACCACGCTGACCGAAAAGCTGCTGTGGTTCGGCGGTGCCATTCAGGTCGCCGGTGAGGTGCGTGGCCGTAAGGCAGCGCGCCATGCCACGTCTGACTGGATGGAGCTTGAGAAACAGCGCGGCATTTCCGTGACCTCATCCGTGATGCAGTTTCCCTATCGTGAACACATGATCAACCTGCTCGACACGCCGGGGCATGATGACTTCTCTGAAGACACCTATAGAACACTCACTGCGGTCGATTCCGCGGTGATGGTCATTGACTCGGTCAACGGCGTTGAGGCACAGACCATCAAGCTGCTGAACGTATGCCGCATGCGCGATACGCCCATCATCACCTTCATCAACAAGCTGGACCGCGAAAGCCGCGCGCCGATTGAACTGCTGGACGAGATTGAAACCACGCTGGGCATGGAATGCGCACCGATTACCTGGCCTATCGGCATGGGCAAGACCTTCCGTGGCGTTTATCATTTGTACAACGACGAGATTTCATTTTTTGACCCGCGCGCGGAAAAAGGCACATCAGAAGTGATCAAAGGCCTGGACAACCCGCGGCTGGACGAATTGCTTGGCCAGCAGGTGGAAGACCTGCGCCTGGACATTGAACTGGTGCGCGGTGCATCGCACACTTTTGACAAAGCGCGCTATTTGGGCGGCAAGCAGACACCGGTATTCTTCGGCTCTGCCATCAACAACTTCGGCGTGCAGTCGCTGCTGGATGCCGTAGTAGAACTATCGCCGCCGCCACAGGCACGCAACACGGCGAGCCGTTCGGTGGCAGCGGATGAAGGCAAATTTTCAGGCTTTGTATTCAAGATACAGGCCAACATGGACCCGAAACACCGCGACCGTATCGCATTTCTACGCGTCTGTTCCGGCCGCTTTGAACGCGGCATGAAAGTGAAGCAGGTCGCTTCCGGCAAGACCCTGAGCGTGAACAATGCCATTACCTTCATGGCGCAGGACCGCACCACCATGGATGAAGCCTATTCCGGCGATATTATCGGCATTCCCAATCACGGCACGGTAAAACTTGGCGACACCTTCACCGAAGGCGAAAACCTCAAATTCACCGGTATCCCTTCATTCGCGCCGGAGTTTTTCCGCCGTGCGCGCATCAAGAACCCGATGAAGATGAAGCAGCTGCAGATCGGCCTCAAACAACTGGCAGAAGAAGGCGCGGCGCAGCTGTTCCGTCCGCTGCTGTCCAACGACCTGATTCTAGGCGCTGTAGGTATGCTGCAGTTCGACGTAGTCGCACACCGACTGGAACATGAATACGGCGTGGACATGGTGTTTGAACCCTATGACTGCTACACCGCGCGCTGGCTGCATGGCAAAGATGCTGATTTAAAAGCCATCGCAGATAAATATGGCTTTAACGTGGCGCTGGATGGCGCCGATGATTATGTATACCTGGCGCCGAATCGCGTCAACCTGCAAATGGCGCAGGAGCGCTATCCGGATATTGAGTTCAAAGAGACCCGCGAAATTGCCTAGTTCTGTCATTCCGACGGATAGCTAAATATCATGCCGACTTGCCCCTGCGAAAGCGATAAACCTTACGGAAAATGCTGTGAGGTTTACCATCTAGGCACACCTGCCCCAACGGCTGAAGCGCTGATGCGTTCACGTTACAGTGCTTACGCACTCGCCGGGCAGAATCCGGCATTGATCGACTACCTGCTGCGAAGCTGGCACGAAGATACAAGACCGCAAAGCCTGGACCTGAGCGGTGAAAATGCAGCAAAATGGCTGGGCTTGCAGATCAAGCGCCACCAGGATATTGATGCAGAGAATGCAATCGTTGAATTTGTAGCCCGCTACAAGCCTGCCGGCAACCTGGGTGGAAAAGCTGAAAGGCTGCACGAAACCAGCCGCTTCAGACGCATTGATGGCCGCTGGTATTATGTAGATGGCAATTACAGCTAGCAATTCATAAAACCATCATCAATTCGCAACAAAACTTTCAGAAGAAATTCATATTCCCTCACTAACATTCATCCCATAACGCTCAGACCTCATTCAAAAGAATAATTGAGCCCACATGAGATGACCATCATGGTATATGAAAAATCTGCGCTTGGTTTTAATGAGTTCATTACAGACAAGCGCACACTAGGCGTACGTGAACGCCAGGTGCTGCTGCTGGTGAACGGCGTGCGTAAACTGGACGACCTGGAAAAATTCTTTAAAAAAGACCTGCTGCTGGATACGATTAAAAAGCTGGAATCTGAAGGCTATATTCAGCTGCCGATCGAGCAGCAGCAACTAAGAAACCAGCAGCAAGCAGAATACACGAACGCATTTCCCGTTACGCTTTCGTTTTTAGATACGCCGGGTACCGCACAACCGATATGTCCGGCGAAGCTGTCTGCAGTAAAAACGGTATTGATCGATGCGGCGGATGACTACCTAGGCATTATGGGCCGCGGCATCAAATCAAAGATTGAAGCCTGTGATAATGAAGATAAGCTGCGGCAGTGCATTTCAAGCTGGCATATGGCCATGCGTGAATCCAAGCTCGGGCGTGAATCCGCTAGCTTCCTGATGGAGCAGATTCACCAGATGCTGGAAAACAAAATAGCCAATCACGTTCCCAGCCACGATTCTGCCCACTAAAAACTACACCCTGGGCAACTGGATCAATACGCTCAAGCCTGCCGCCGGCTCATTGTGCGCGGCAATGGTGCCGCCATGCGCCTCAATGATCTGCTTTGCGATCGCCAGCCCTACGCCATGGCCATCCGCATGGCTGGTGTTCGTGCCCCTGAAAAACGGCTGAAATATCATCTCCAGCTCATCGGGCAGTACTCCGGCACCCTGATCGCTCACAACTATCGTCACGTAAGCATCGCTGCATGCGGTACGGATACTGACATGTGACTGCTCGGGCGTATATTTCACGGCGTTACGCACCACATTGTCGATAGCACGGTGCAGCAAATCCGGCTGTGCTGACAGCATGATCGGTTCCGCTGCATTTTCACGCTCCGGAGCATAGTCAATGATGATTTTTTTTGTTTCACCTTCAAACCGTGCATCTTCGGCCACGGTCAGCAGCAGCTCATTCAAATTGACCGGCTCTTTTGAAATATCCATCACGCCGGATTCCAGGCGCGACAGCGCCAGCAATTCGCCGACCAGATCATCCATCCGCTCCGATTCTCTTTCGATACGTGCCAGTGAAGTCGCCAGCTTGTCCGGCTGCTGGCGCGCCAGGCCAACGGCAATCTGCAAACGGGCCAGCGGCGAACGCAGCTCATGCGATACCTGATGCAGCAAACGTGTCTGGCTCTGCAGCAAGGCACCCAGCCGGCTTGCCATCAAGTCAAATGCATGGCCTAAATCGGCAAGTTCATCACGGCGCGACCCCATGGACTTGCCAACGCGCACATCCAGGTTGCCGGCGGCGGCACTGGCAAAAGCATTCCTGAGCTGCTGGATGGGTTTGGAAAAATACCAGGCCAGAATCGCTGCAAAAATAAAACTGGCAAATGCACCAGCCAGCAATGGCATCACAGGATAGGAATGCCTGCCATGAAAGCCAAACTGCCCGGCATGCGGCTTTGGCCGCGCCGTGCCGCTCACATGACGGTTGGCCGGCACAAACAATAAGTATTCGTGCCGGTCATTGGCCTTGATCTTTTGCAGCGCCATCCTGGGTGAAAAATGCCCATGCCTGCCTGCTGCCGGAACCTCGGTCGTCTGCCGATCAAAAAGCGCACGTGCATTGCTGATCACATCTGCTGGCAACTGGCGCCCCAGCAGGTCGCTCCCCTCTTCGCTAATTGCAAACACCTGCGGCATCGGCTGACGTGACCATCGAGTGATCAACGCATGCAGGCCTTCCACCCCGCCATACTGCAAGGTCGCAGCAGCCGCATCCACCAGCGACCTGGCAGGCGGGCTGGTTTCAATCTGGCTATTCAACCTATCCTGATTCTGGTTCGCGACCCAGATTGCAACCGCAGTCACCGCGGTTAATTGCACGAGGAAGAAAAAAATGAAGAATTTCCAATAAAGTCTGCCCATGAATCGACCTATATCCCTGCCATTGAGGTTTAATTTTTCAGCAAC
>Ga0123389_136453_pt1 | contig 12623 bp, 9 predicted proteins | sample T0HHNH4metaT_FD_89917 | JGI IMG/M metagenome (GOLD analysis project Ga0123389, IMG submission 89917) | Methane-oxidizing artificial microbial communities from Washington, USA to study methane cycling - T0-HHNH4 metaT (Metagenome... | ecosystem: Engineered > Modeled > Simulated communities...
CAACGAGTCATTACTCCTGTAGCCAGCAATTTATTGACAGGGGAGCCTCGTGCGCAATTCAAAATTACAATATTCATTCCGTCGTCGTAGCCTGGTAGCCGCGCTAATGCTGGCTATCCCTTATTTAGGATATGCTGAAGAGTCGGGACATAAGGAAGAGATAGAGTCTCTGCCAGAGGTGAAGGTCACCTCTCAGGTAGAAAAAGATCAACCCTCAGAAAAAACAAAATCTTATACGGTGAAGTCTACTTCAACCGCCACGCGTTTAAATACCAGAATCCGTGAGACCCCGCAGTCCATCTCGGTCGTGACACGTGAGCAATTGGATGATTTTCGTGTCTTGACCGTCAATGATGCATTGTCTTACGCAACCGGCATCAAAGTTGAGCAGTTTGAGACAGACCGTACCGAATATACCTCGCGTGGCTTTAATATCACCAACTTTCAGGTAGACGGCCTGAGCACGCCGATTAGTTTTAGCGGGACAAACTACGGCGATCTGGATATTGCCACGTATGACCGTATTGAAGTGCTGCGTGGCGCCAATGGATTGTTAACTGGTCCTGGCAATCCTTCTGCAACCATCAATTTTATTCGTAAACGTGCGACAAGAGATTTTCAGGCTAAAGCCAGCGCCTCCCTTGGTTCTTGGGATAACAGGCGCCTGGATGCCGATATCTCTGGCGCTGTGAATAGTGATGGCAGTGTACGTGCACGCTTGGTCGCAGCCCATCAGGAGAAGAACTCTTATCTTGACCGTTACAGTAGTACACGAGATGTGGTCTACGGCATTATTGAGGCAGACCTCACAGAGAACACCAGTTTCTCGATTGGCCATACCTATCAAAGAAACGACGCCAGCGGCAATATGTTTGGTGGTTTGAGTTTATTGTATTCTGATGGCAGCAAGCGTCCTTACAAAGTGTCTGATTCGACCGCGCCGAGCTGGAGTCAGCGGAATGTAGATACCAATATCAGTTTTGCTGAGTTAACGCATTACTTTAATAATGAATGGAAGATTAAAGGCCAGCTTACGCAAAAGGCCGTCACCTCTGCTGGGCCGCATGATTATGTTTCAGGTAGTGAAGACCGGACCACTGGCCTTGGCTTACAAACCAATCCATTCTTTTATACCTTCAAGACACAAGATTATGTGGCGGATATTTATGCCAGTGGGCCGTTTGAGTTGGCCGGCCGCAAGCATGAGTTGGTCGTCGGTACCACTTTAAGCCGCAGTAATATGAGGGAGTTTTCTCGCAGCGTGGCGGGCGTGTCACTCGACAGCTTTGATGCTGCCGGGGATGTTCCTTATCCTGCATTTGGGGCTGAAAGTAAAAGCTCTGATTATTCAATGAGAACGACCAATATTTATACTGCTGCCAAGTTGAACCCGGTGGAGGGTTTAAAAGTGACCGTGGGCGGCAATTTGTTAAGCTACAAATTGGACGGTAATGCTTATACTTTGCCTCAGGAGGCCAAGGAAGATAATAAGTTCACTCCTTATGTGGGTGCTATATACGATTTGACCAATGCGCATTCGTTATATGCCAGTTATGCGGGCATTTACAGGCCGCAAATCGAACGAGGCACCAACGGCAAGGTACTTGCGCCATTGCAAGGTAAAAACCATGAAGTGGGCGTTAAGAGTGAGTGGTTTAACAAAACGCTTAATAGTTCATTTGCGTTGTTTAAAACCGAACAGGAAAATCAACCGGTAGTCAGCCCACTGTCGACACCCACTAACACCGTGTACGAGGCCATAGAGGCGACGAGCAAAGGCTATGAGTTTGATGTCTCCGGTGAAGTGAATGACCATTTGAGCATGAGTGCAGGCTATACACGCTTGACGAGTATTAAAGGGCAGGGTGGGGCGAGTGCAAACACTTACACGCCCAAGCATATGGCGCATTTGAGCCTAGTGTATAAAGTGCCATTTGTGCAGAATTTAAAAGTCGGCGCAAGCGTCAATTGGCAGAGTGACATCTATGTGGATATTGGCACCGTGCGCTATGTGCAAGATAGTTATGCTGTTTTAAACCTGATGGCTAATTATAAAATCGACAATCACTGGGATGCTGCCGTCAATGTCTATAACGTGACAGATGAAAAGTATTTGTCGAGCTTTAGATATTCCGCGTATGGACAAGCTTTTTACGCAGCGCCAGTGAATGCCATGGCTACGCTTACCTGGAAATATTAACCAAACAAATCATATGGGTATTTGAGCGATTGGCTTGGGTTAAAAATGGCATGATCAACATTGGCTGTTAAGGTCCGCACCGGAAAGTGACGTTGTCGGGGCGACCTTGCAATATCCGCTTAATCCATCAGTTGTTTTTATGCAAAATAATTATCGAGATAGGTGTTTTTGTGTAAAATAGCTTGTGTTAATAAATGAGAATTATTATCATCAATTCATGTAAATAGCTGGCAGTCAAATAAGCTAAAAAAAGGCTACTGAATGTTCAGTGGCCTTTTTTATTGATGGTAATTTTTTAACGAATGATGAGAGCTTTAATGATCTTTATAGATAAAAGTGGCGTTTCCAATATGCAGCTGCTACCCAAGAAATCGGTTGTGGTTGTCATGTTGGCTTTTGCTGCAATCCCTGTATTTGCACAAGATACCGCATCTGAAAAGGATGACACGGTCACGTTGGAAGAGGTCAAGGTAAAAGCATCGGCAGATGCAAACGCTAAAGGCTTGATGAAGCCATATGCTGGCGGCCAGGTGGCCAAAGGCGGCCGGGTTGGCGTGATGGGCAATCAGGATGCTATGGATACGCCTTTTTCAATCAATGCTTACACCAATGAACTCATTCAAAACCAGCAAGCTAAAAGCGTCGGTGACGTGCTATTGAACGACCCTTCTGTGAGGGTTGCACGTGGCTTTGGTAACTTCCAGGAATCGTATTTTATTCGTGGTTTTCAATTGTATTCAGACAGCGTTGCTTATAACGGCTTGTATGGACTGTTACCCAGGCAATATATTGCGGCAGAGCTTTTTGAACGTGTAGAAGTGTTGCGTGGTGCTTCTGCATTCTTAAATGGCGCCAGCCCCAATGGAGATGGTATCGGTGGCTCTATTTCATTATTGCCAAAGCGTGCGCCAAATGAGCCGCTAAGCGTGGTGAATGCTGGCTGGAGTTCTGGTAACCAGCAATTAATTTCTGCCGATGTTGCCAGACGTTTTGGACCAGATGATCGTGCTGGTATTCGACTGAATGTTTCCAAGCGTGATGGCGGTACAGCGGTTAATAAAGAACATGCTGATGTGGATCTGGTTTCACTGGCGTTAGATTGGCGCGGTGAAAAATTACGCTTGTCCGGTGATATTGGTTATCAGGATAACCACTTGAAGCAAACGCGCACCAATGTCACTCTAGATGCTGCGACCGGTGTACCTCGTGCACCAAAGAGCGATTCAAACTGGGCTCAGCCCTGGTCCTACTCTAACGAGAGGGATACTTTTGGTAGCTTACGTGGTGAATATGATCTCTCTGAAAAGATCACTGCTTATTTTGCTGGTGGCTTTCGAGAGTCACATGAAGCTAACTCTTTGGCAAATATGACTGTAAGTAATTCAGCGACTGGTGCCGGTAGTTTCTTTAGATTTGATAATACCCGCGAAGATTCTGTTAGAACGGGTGAGGTAGGCTTAAAGGGTAAGTTTGAAACTGGCTCTATCAGCCATGATGTAGTTTTGAATGCAAACTTGTATCATTTTGAAAAGAAAGCCGCTTATGCGTTTGGTAGCTCTTTGGCTACCAATTTGTATTCGCCTACTTATTACGCCCTGCCAACAGCAGGATTTGGTGCCGGTGTTCTAAGTAACCCAAGTACGACAGGTAGAACTATTTTGCGAAGTGTGGCATTAGGTGACACAGTCTCTATGTTAGATAGTCAGTTGTTGGTAACCTTAGGTTTAAGGCACCAAGAGATTGTCGGGACAACTTATAGCTACACTGGCGTGTTTACTGATTCTTATGATAAGAGTAAGTTGAGTCCAGTTCTGGGCGTAGTTGTCAAACCTTGGGATGGTATCTCGTTATATGCCAATTACATTGAAGGCTTGTCGCAGGGAGCAACAGCGCCTGGAACTTCAGCTAATCCAGGACAGACGCTTGCTCCATATGAAACAAAGCAAAAAGAAGTTGGCGCCAAATTCGACTTCGGTAAAGTTCGTGTCACTACGGCTTACTTTACTACTGACAAACCGCGCGGTTTTGTAAATGCGGCCAATGTCTTTACTTCGCAAGGTAAGGAAGAGCATCAAGGACTAGAGTTGATGACTTATGGCCAAATTTTGCCAAGTTTAAGGGTGCTAGGGGGTATTACCTGGTTGGATACCAAGCAGAAAAATACAGAAAATGCTGCCTCTGAGGGCAAGCAAACGATTGGTATTCCAGATCGACAAGCAAATTTTGGCGTAGAGTGGGATGCATTTATGCTACCTGGATTAACTTTCGATGCGCGAGTGATTACAACGGGACATTTTTATGCCAACAGCTCGAATACACAACGTGTTCCAGGCTGGACGCGATTAGATATCGGGGCTAGATATGCAACCGACATCAAAGGTCATTTGTTTACTGTACGCAGCCGTATTGATAACGTTACAGACCGTGACTATTGGGCTTCTGCTGGTGGCTCTGCAAGTGATACCGGTAATTATGGCTATCTTGTATTAGGCGCCCCACGCACTGTGACGATTAGTGCACAACTTGATTTCTAGTTTGAGGTGATGTGATTTGCGTTCGTCTTTGTTATTGATTCATCGCTGGCTAGGCCTGGCAAGCGCCTTATTCTTATTGCTTACCGGCCTGACTGGCGCAGTGATTTCCTGGGATCACGAGTTAGACGAGTGGCTGAATCCCGCCTGGATGCATAGTGAGTCACAAGGTTTGCATCAATCGACACTAGCACTTGCAAAACAGGTGGCTGAGCGCTATCCACAAGTGCAAGTCAGTTCTATTCCGCTGAAGGTGGAGCCGGGGCATACGCTGGCGATTGGTGTGCGGCCGCTACCGAACCCTCCCAATGGACTTGAGCCAGTCACGTTTAACCAGGTGTTTATCGACCCTGTGACTGGTGACGAGTTAGGCAAGCGCGAGTGGGGTGCCGTGTGGCCTGTGGATCGCACCAATGCAGTCTCGTTTCTGTATAAATTACATTACAGCCTGCACCTGCCCGAAATGTGGGGCATAGACCGCTGGGGCATCTGGTTGTTGGGTGGAGTGGCGATCATCTGGCTCATTGATAGTTTTATCGGCTTTTACCTGACCTTGCCCAAGTCTGCCAATAGGCCTAAAACCAAGCTGCATAAAGCACAGCGACATAGCCATCAAGCAACATTTTTGCAGCGCTGGTGGCCAGCCTGGAAAATGCGCTGGAACAGCAGTACGCATAAGCGCTATTTTGATATGCATCGGGCATTTGGCTTATGGACATGGCTGTTGCTGATTATTCTGGCATTTTCGGCGTTTGCGCTGAATCTGCGGCGAGAAGTGTTTATGCCAGTCATGAAGTCTGCTTTCACGCTGACGCCTACGCCTTCGGATGTGCGTCCACGTTTACCCGGGCCGCAACAATTGCCGCCGAAGGTGGATTATGAAAAGGTGCTGGATCTAGCGATCAATGACGCGCGTGCGCAAGGTTGGCAAGAGCCTGCGGGGCGTATTTCATATAGCGCAGCTTACCAATTATTTAATGTGGATTTTTATCACCCTGATGCCGATCATGGCGTGGCAGGCGCTGGACATAAGCGGTTGTATTACGATGGGCTGGATGCACACTATGTTGGCAAGCGTATTCCCTGGGAAGGTGGCGTTGGGGATGTGATCGTGCAGGCACAGTTCCCGCTGCATTCTGGCCGGATTCTTGGCTTGCCAGGCCGCATCCTTATTTCAGTCATGGGGCTGGTGGTTGCAATGCTTTCTGTGACCGGTGTTTATCTCTGGTGGAAAAAGCGTAAAGCCAGGAAAGTATCTTCCACTATTGTGCAAGGACAGGCACCTGCACCTGGCCGCATGCGTTCTGCCACACGCTGACCTGAGATTTCGAAGACTTCGACATCGCTCAAGGTCAACTCTCATTATCCAGTATTGATCAAGTATTGAGGTAAGGCCGCCGGGCCGCCTCAATAGCATTAGTTTTTTCTATGGCTGATATGCAATAATTTAGCCTTTATCCCCGCCACTGTTTATTTCACAAGTGAAAGTCAGTCTTACCAAATGGGCGGCCAGCTAAGGAAGAACTCACATGCGTATTTTGGTCATTGAAGATAACAAGGATATTCTGGCGAATATTCTTGATTACTTTTCAAAAGAGCATAAGGTCGATTGCGCACAGGATGGCCTGTCCGGGCTGCATTTGGCGGTGACGCAGGAGTTTGACCTCATCATCCTTGATGTCATGTTGCCCGGAATAGATGGCCTGCAATTAGCCAGCCGCTTAAGAAATGATGGCAATGTGTTCACCCCTATTATCATGCTGACTGCGCGTGATACCTTGGCCGACCGATTGAAAGGCTTCGAATCTGGCTCCGATGACTACTTGGTGAAGCCTTTTTCACTGGCTGAATTAGAAGCCCGCGCACTGGCGATATACAGGCGCAGCAAAGGCATTAATAACAATATACTCATGGTGCACGACCTAACCTTTGATATGAAGGGCTTGGTCGTCAGGCGTGCAGGAGTCATCCTGAAAATTCCGCCTTTGGGGCTGAAGCTTTTGGAAACGCTCATGCAGCACAGTCCTAACACCGTTAAACGCGGTGACCTGGAAGAGCAGTTCTGGGGGGATGCCGTCACCCGCGGCGATAACTTGCGCGCGCACATACATCAGTTGCGTACTGAAATTGACAAGCCATTTGATGTGCCATTAGTGCACACCATTCACGGCATTGGTTATCGTATCGGGCTTGAAAATGAATAAGGTCTCAATCAGATGGCGGATTGTGATCGCTTTTGCGCTGATCACTTTATTTGTCGCTGGCGCCTTTACCCTTGGCATTTATAAAATTGTCCATGCCATGGAGGATGAATTGCTCTCGCAGGAGATGCATGCAAAACTCGGACTGATTGTGGCTAACCCAGCTCGCTCGGATGACACTTTGAAAACGCTGGGCCTGCATTTATTCAGTGCTGATACGCCAGCAGACCCTAATATTTCTAAATATTTAGTGAATCTTAAACCTGGCTTTACTGAGGTTGAGGCCAGCCCATACAGTTATTATTTCTATCGACAAATAATTGATGGGCAAGATTACATCCTGGTGCAAGACCAAAGCATGTATGAAGATGGATTCGAACGGAATTTGTTTCTTGCCTTGAAGTCAGGCTTCTTTCTGACTATTTTGCTGGGTATTCTGGTTGGCTGGTTATTGGCCCGGCAAATCATCTCACCAATCAGCAGGCTCTCCGAGTTATTTTCTCGCCGGACATTGGACTCGCTTGATGACGAGTCAATCGCCAGCAAGTTTTCGCAGGATGAAATTGGACAGGTCGCCCAGGCGTTCGAGGATGCCTATGCCAGAGTCAAGGATGCATTATGGCGTGAACGGCTATTCACCAGTGATGTGAGTCATGAGTTTCGTAGCGGGCTGATGATTATTTCTTCCAGCTGTGAATTGTTAATGCAATCCAGGGCGAAGGACACCGCTGATTACGCAAGAGTTGAGCGCATTGCCCGTGCGAGTCTGGAACTGCAGCAATTGATCGAGTCATTACTGATCGTGGCGCGCGCAGAATATACCGCCATCAACCCCACCAAAACGCAAACGCTGGAACAAATTGCGCAGGAAGCATTTCAACGCTGGCAACCCGGGTTTGAGGAAAAAAATATTATCTTTAGTTTGATCAAGAAGCAGGCGCCCGAGTCTCGTCTATTGAACGCTGATTTATTGTTGACTGCCTTATCAAACCTGTTGAAAAATGCATTGAATTACACCCACAGTGGTAAAGTGGAAATCATCATTAATCAAGCGTCTATTTCAGTTGTAGATACAGGCATCGGCATTGATTTTGATCAGCAAAGCCAGGTCCTGAGGCCATTTATACGTGGCAACGAACTCCCGTTGGATGGGCTGGGTATGGGGCTGTCTTTAGTCCAGCGGATCTGTGAAAACCAAGGTTGGCGTCTCAGTTTGTTTTCTGAGCCTGGACGCGGGTCTACATTCACGATCAATTTGTAGCTTATTCACAAAAAAATCACAAAATACCCACGAAATACTAATGCTGCTTTATTTATCATGACTGCTTATGAGAAGTATTCTCATTAACAGATAATTAGCATTACGCATAAAAGGGATATGATGACACGAAATAATACGCTACGCATGCGGCCGATTGCCGTCATGGTTAGCTTGCTTAGTTTGGGTGGGCAAATGGCATATGCTGAGGGCGATGACCAAAAAAGCCAAACACTGCCAGAAGTTGAAGTTAAAACTCAACGTATTCAAGACAAGCCAAATAAAGGCTATCAGGCGACCAAAACCCGCGTTGGTAAAACTTACCAGGATCCACAAGATGTACCACAAGCGGTGACCACGCTGACCAGGGAATTGCTGCATGATCAGCAAGTGGGCTCATTGCGTGAAGCTTTGCGTAACGTGGTTGGTTTGTCTGTCAATGCTGCTGAGGGCGGCCGTGCTGGCGATAACTTCAACCTGCGTGGTTTCTACACTTTCGGTGACTTGTATCTGGATAACATGCGTGATACTGCACAGTACAACCGCGAAACATTTAACCTGGAGCAGGTAGATGTATTACGTGGTTCTGCAGCCATGTTGTTTGGTCGCGGCCAAGCGGGCGGCGTGATTAACCAGGTTTCCAAACTGGCTGAATTGCGTGATAAAAATACTCTGACCGCAAGTGGCGGTGAATACAACTATCACCAGTTTACCGGTGACTTTAATAAACAACTGACTGAAACAGCAGCCATTCGTGTCAATGTGATGGATAGACACGATGAAACTTATCGTAAGAATCCTGCAACGGGTGATCACCCATCATTTGACCGTCAAGGGATTGCGGTGAGTTTTGGTGCTGGTATCGGAACAGAAAATGAGTTCTACCTGAACCATATTTACACGCAAACTCGTGATGTGCCGGACTTCGGTATTCGTTTCTTTAACAAGCGTCCGTTAAACGATGCTGCTAATGGTCGTTCTGATAGAACTTTCTGGGGTAGCAATCAAAACTTTGATGACAGTGATACGCGTATGACTACGGGTATTTTCACGCACAAATTTAGCGATGATACACAGTTGCGCACCCAATTGCGCCATGCGAATTACAAGCGGGCGTATTGGGCCAAGACACCATATAACAACGGTACACTTCCTTTGCCATTTGAGACGAATGCTAATAATGTCACACGTTACATGGATTATGAAACCATTAACTTGCAATCTGACTTTAGTACCAAGTTTGAGCTGGCCGGGATGAAGCACTCGGTGATTACTGGTATTGAATATTTGAGAGAAGACTCTTTCAGATCCTCATTGTTGGATACAAATCCAAGCGCGACTATTGCTAGCTTTTCACGCCACATCAAAAACTATGCTGCACGTGTTACATTCGAAGCTAATAACTATGCTGCCTATGCACAGGACAGTATCGAGTTTATGCCTAACTGGACATTGCTGGCCGGTGTTCGTCGTGACTATATGAGCTCAGATAACTACACGGCAAACAACGACACCATGCGTCATTTGAAGTTTGGTGAGAACAGCTACCGTACAGGCTTGTCCTGGCAGCCAAACCCTGACCGTCATTATTACCTGACATATAGTGATTCTTTCAGCCCAACAGCTGATTTGTATCAGTTGTCAGTTAAAGCGCAACCGCCTGAGCGTAGCCGTTCTTATGAGTTGGGTAGCAAATGGCTGTTCCTGGATGGCGACCTGTCTTTCCGTACGGCTTTGTTCAGTACAACAAAAGACTGGGAGCGTAACCAGGACTTGGAAGCAACGGCTGCAATCCTGACCAACCGTCGCCGTACCAATGGTGTCGAATTTGAAATGACCGGTAAGTTGACCGATCGTTGGGATGTGTTTGCAGGCGTTGCTTTCCTGGATGCACGTATTATCAACGTAGCGCAGATACTGAATACCACGACAGGTGCGGTGACTTATGCAGACGAGCGCCTGGCTGGTCAGCGTGCACGTAACACCCCAATTGGTACGTTCAACTTGTGGACAACCTATGCATTGAACGATGCGTGGAAAGTCGGCGGCGGTGTTGAAGCCAAAGGCGAGCGTTATGCTTACAACCCGAGTGCAGCGAACGCCAATGCCAGCTTTACGAATGGTCACTTCAACCCGAATGCTGCACCAGGTTACGCTCGCGTTGACTTGATGGCCGCATACGAGCAACCTAAGTGGGCCGTGCGCTTGAACATCAAAAACTTGCTGAATAAAGAGTATTATGATGCCGTGTATGACAACGGTGGTTTGGTGACTCCGGGCAATAAACGCCAGGCGATCATCACTACCGAATATAAATTCTAGGAGTTGATTTGCTGCTGACGTTACCGGATGTATTGCTGGAAGATGAACTAACTACCATCCGAGGCCTGCTTAAACAGGCGCAATGGATAGATGGTCGCAATACTGCCGGGGCGCAGGCAGCACAAGTCAAAAATAACCAGCAACTGGCCGAACAGGATCCGTTGCTGGCAAACATTCGAGGGATCGTGTTGCAGGCATTGCATCGCGATCCTTTATTTTTTTCGGCAGCCTTGCCGGATAAAATTTTGCCACCGTTTGTGAACCGTTATGCGGGGCAAAACAATCACTATGGCTTTCATGTGGATAGTGCGATGCGTAGCATGCCGGATGGCAGTGCGCGCGTGCGGGCAGATGTCTCTGCCACCTTGTTTTTTAATGATCCGGATGAGTACGATGGCGGCGAACTGGTGGTGCAGGATGTGTTTGGCGATCAGCGCATCAAGCTCAAGGCCGGGTCTATTGTGATTTACCCTTCCAGCTCAGTGCACGCGGTGACGCCTGTCACGCGTGGCGAGCGCTTGGCCAGTTTTATGTTTATCCAGAGCATGGTGCGTGACGCCGCACACCGGCGCATGTTGTTTGATATGGATATGGCGTTGGTCAGGCTGCGTCAGCAGCATGGTGAAACGGCTGAAGTGGTTCAGCTCACTGGGATTTATCACAATCTTTTACGGCAGTGGGCTTTATAAACACGCATGCAAGCACTTCCCTTATTGCAACACTACGCGCAACAAGCGCAATCTGGATTGCCTGCTGATATCTGGCATTATTTACAATCTGATGCAGGCAGCGGGCAGCAGAGCCTGGCGAATGTGCAAGGCTGGCAGTCGATCAAGCTTTACCCGCGACCGCTGGCGACTTTAAACCATCCTAATACCCGTTGCGAGCTGTTTGGTGAGCGTTGGGAGCACCCGATTATGCTGGCGCCGGTGGCCTATCAAAAGTTGTTTCATGCTGACGGCGAAGTAGGCACTGCGGTGGCGTGTAATGCCCAGCAGGGGCAAATGCTGGTGAGCAGCCTGGCTAGCCAGCCACTTGAAGAGATTATTACGCAGGCACAGCAACCATTATGGTTTCAGTTGTATTGGCAGGGTGGCCGTCCGCGCACATTGGCCTTGCTGCAAAAAGCCCTGGCTGCCGGATATAGCGTCGTGGTGTTTACTGTAGATGCGCCAGTCAAGCAGGCGGTGATGGATTTGCCCGAAGGTATTGCTGCTGTTAATTTGAGCCAACCCTTGACGCCTAAGGCGATTGGGCCTGGGCAAAGCCAGGTGTTTGATGGCTGGATGTCGCAAGCCCCTGATTGGGAGGATGTCGCCTGGTTGCGTGAGCAATGCCCCGTGCCGTTCTTACTTAAGGGCCTGATGCATGTCGAAGACGCCATACAGGCCGCAGGCCTTGGCTGTGAGGGGCTAGTTATTTCCAACCACGGTGGGCGCGTACTGGATACGACGCCCACCGTGGTGGACGTATTGCCTGCGATTGCGGATGCTGTCGGCGGACAATGCAAACTGATTGTCGATAGCGGTATACGTAGTGGGCAAGATGTATTTAAAGCGCTGGCATTGGGTGCAGATGCAGTCTGTATCGGGCGGCCTTATGTCTGGGGGTTGGCAGCAGAAGGGGCGCTGGGTGTCGCTAAAGTCATCCGCACACTACGTGATGAACTGGAAATGACCATGGCATTGACCGGGGTTGCCAATTTAAAAGCGCTACACAAAGTAGCCCTGTTTTAATGATTGAAAGGAAGTAACGTGAATACATTATTCATCCGCATAGTATTGGCTGCAACACTCTCTATCTCAGCCACGAGCGCGTTTGCCGCGGCAGACTGCAAATCCTACCCTAAAGAAGAGTGGGCTTCTGAAGATACGCTGAAAGAGGCGATGGAAGCCGAGGGTTATACCATTAAGAAATTCAAGATTGATGGTAACTGTTATGAAATTTATGGCCGTAGCAAAGAGGGTAAAAAGGTCGAGATTTATTTTGATATGAAAACGCTGGCGATTGTGAAAGCGATTGGCCTCAAAGACTAATATTTTCATGCAAGCACGCGCGGATATCTTGTGGCCCTGGTGGCTGCGGCTTAGTCACTGGCTGGTGGCCGCTGG
>Ga0123389_111225_pt1 | contig 12601 bp, 13 predicted proteins | sample T0HHNH4metaT_FD_89917 | JGI IMG/M metagenome (GOLD analysis project Ga0123389, IMG submission 89917) | Methane-oxidizing artificial microbial communities from Washington, USA to study methane cycling - T0-HHNH4 metaT (Metagenome... | ecosystem: Engineered > Modeled > Simulated communities...
GCCAATTCAGTCTTAACAATAACTACCCTTGGGGGGAACAACAATGAGTTTTACTAAAACCAAATTAGCGCTGGGCGTTGCCGCAGCGACTTTGACAGGCAAAATCATTGCTATTGCTAATCAAAAAGGAGGCGTTGGAAAGACTACTACATCAGTAAATCTTGCTGCCTCATTAGGTGTTTTAGAGAAAAAAGTATTATTGATCGACGCTGATCCTCAGGCCAATGCAACATCTGGTCTTGGAATTGACGTAGAAACAGTTGAAGTTGGAACGTATCAAATTCTGGAACATACTGCAACACCAAAAGAAGCCATTTTAAAATGTACAGCTCCAAATGTTGACGTGATACCTGCTCACATCGACCTTGTTGCTATCGAAATTGAATTGGTTGACAAAGAAAACCGTGAGTATATGCTTAAAAAAGCATTAGAAGAGGCAAAACAAGAATATGATTATATCATTATTGATTGTGCACCATCTCTAGGTTTGTTAACCTTAAATGCTTTAACAGCTGCGGATTCTGTGGTTATTCCTATTCAATGTGAGTATTTTGCACTTGAAGGATTAGGAAAATTATTGAATACTATTAAAAGTATTCAAAAAATACATAACCCGGATCTTGACATCGAAGGTTTATTATTGACGATGTACGATTCAAGACTGCGTTTATCGAATCAGGTTGTTGAAGAGGTTCAAAAACACTTTAACGATATGGTTTTTGAAACTGTTATTCAGCGAAATGTAAAATTAAGCGAGGCGCCAAGTTTTGGAGAAAGCATCATTAATTATGACGCAACAAGCAAAGGTGCGGTGAATTATATTCACTTAGCTCAAGAAATTATAAAGAAAAACAGCAAATAGTTTTTATGACAAAAGCAATTAAAAAACAAGCCTTAGGTAGAGGATTATCAGCATTATTAAAGGATCCGGAAAACGACATTAAATCAGTAGACGATAAAAATGCTGATAAAGTTGTTGGAAACATCATTGAGCTTGAAATAAGTGCTATCGAAATAAATCCGTTTCAGCCTAGAAGCAATTTTAACGAAGAATCATTACGTGAATTAGCCACTTCTATCAAAGAACTTGGTGTAATTCAACCTATTACTGTTCGAAAATTAGAATTCAACAAATACCAGCTAATTTCCGGAGAACGCCGTTTGCGTGCTTCAACATTAGTGGGGTTAACTCATGTTCCGGCATATATTCGTATTGCTAATGACAATGAATCATTAGTAATGGCGTTAGTAGAAAATATTCAGCGTCATGATTTAGATCCAATTGAGATTGCGCTTTCGTATCAGCGTTTGATTGACGAAATACAATTGACACAGGAACAAATGAGTGAGCGCGTTGGAAAAAAACGTTCTACAATTGCCAACTATTTACGTCTTTTAAAATTAGATCCGATTATCCAAACCGGAATTCGTGACGGTTTTATTAGCATGGGACATGGTCGCGCAATCATCAATATTGAAGATTTAGATGTTCAGACTGATATTTATCAAAAAATTGTAAGTCAAAATTTATCTGTTCGCGAAACTGAAGCTTTAGTTAAAAATTATCACGAAGGTCAACAACCAAAAGCAGAAGGAAAGCCAAAAGCGGAATCTTCTTTTGTGGTTAGAGAAACTCAAAAAAACACCTTCAACGATTATTTTGGCTCAAAAGTTGATATTAAAGTGGCTGGCAATGGAAAAGGAAAAATTACAATTCCATTTAATTCTGAAGCCGACTTTAACAGGATTATAAAATTAATTAATGGATAGTGAATAAGATTGTCCCCATAAGTTTATTGTTCTTTCTCATAGGAACCGCTTCTATTTTTGCCCAGGCAAAATCAGATGCGGTTTTAGTCGCTAAAGACACTACTAAACTTCAAGAAATAGACCCGCTTACACCAGCAAAAGCTGCATTTTACTCTGCAATTTTACCCGGATTAGGTCAAGCATACAACAAAAAATACTGGAAAATCCCCCTCGTTTACGGAGCAATTGGAACTAGCCTTTATTTCTACATTGACAACAACAAAAAATACCATGATTATCGAGACGAATACAAACGAAGACTCGAAGGCTATGGCCCTGGAACTGGTGGAAAATACGATTTTCTAGACGACAGCCGACTTATTGCTGGTCAAAAATTCTATCAGCGAAACAGAGATTTATCTGCCCTTTTTGTAGTTGGCTTTTATGTCTTAAATATTATTGATGCCAATGTTGATGCCGCTTTGATTCAGTTTAATGTAAACGAAAGATTATCAATGCGTCCAGAAATATACCCCAACGATGTAACATTCAGACCAAACGTTGGACTAACTTTTAATTACACTTTTAAATAGTACAAATACTGTTTAAAATTCAAAAAACATACACAAAATGAAAATTGCGCTTTTAGGATATGGCAAAATGGGTAAAGTAATCGAAAGAATTGCTTTAGAAAGAGGCCACGAAATTGTTTTAAAGAAAGACGAATTTAACACATACGAAGGACTTTCAACTGCTGATGTCGCTATTGACTTTAGTGTTCCAACTGCTGCTGTTGATAATATCTCAAATTGTTTTCATGCCAATGTTCCTGTAGTTTCCGGAACAACGGGATGGTTAGAACATTATGACGAAATGATTTCGCTTTGCAATGAAAAAAAAGGAGGTTTTATATCTAGCTCAAATTTTAGTCTTGGAGTAAATATTTTCTTCGGATTGAATGAATATTTGGCGAAAATCATGAACCAATTTGATTCTTATAAAGTTTCAATGGAGGAAATTCACCATATTCATAAACTTGATGCTCCAAGCGGAACTGCAATTTCTCTAGCAAAAGGTGTTATTGAAAATAGCAATTATTCTGAATGGACTTTGGACGAAGCAAAAAACAATCAAATTCATATTGAAGCAAAAAGAATTGGCGAAGTTCCTGGTACTCATACAGTAAATTACGATTCAGCTATTGACAGCATTGAAATTAAACATACCGCTCACAATCGTGAAGGTTTTGCTCTTGGAGCAGTTATTGCTGCTGAATGGTTAGCAGGAAAAACAGGTATCTATACCATGAAAGACGTATTAAATCTAAACTAAAACTGATTTAAAGTTTAAGATTTCAAATCCGACAATCTTAAACTTCAAACTTTAAACAAAAATATTATGACACTATATCTTTGGTTTGTATTTTTCCTTGCCGTTCAGGTGATTCATTTTATCGGAACATGGAAATTGTATCAGGCAGCTGGAAGAAAAAGCTGGGAAGCTGCAATTCCGGTTTACAACTCAATTGTTTTAATGAAAATAATAAGCCGTCCAACTTGGTGGACTTTGTTGCTTTTTATTCCAATCATCAACCTAATTATGTTTCCGGTTGTATGGGTTGAAACCTTGAGAACTTTTGGAAAAAGATCAACTTTAGATACTATTTTGGGAATTTTTACATTAGGATTTTATATCTATTACGTAAACTACACTCAAAAACTAGAATACCGTGCAGACCGAGATTTAACTCCAAAAACCAAAACTGCAGACACTGTAAGTTCATTGCTTTTTGCCATAATCGTAGCAACATTAGTACACACTTATGTGGTACAGCCTTACACAATTCCAACATCTTCTCTTGAAAAATCATTATTGATTGGAGACTTTTTATTTGTCAGCAAATTAAATTACGGACCAAGAGTTCCAATGACAACAGTTGCTTTACCAATGGTTCATGATTCTATTCCATTAACAAAAAGCAAATCATATCTAAAATGGCCACAATTACCATATTTCAGATTACCTGCATTTGAAAAAATAAAACGAACCGATATTGTCGTTTTCAACTGGCCTGCTGATACTGTTCATTATTTTTATGAGCGAAAAGGCCAACCAGGTGTTATAAAACCTATTGATAAAAGATCAAATTACGTAAAAAGATGTGTTGGTATTCCTGGAGACAGTTTATCAATTAAAGATGGTTATGTATTCATCAATGGCAAGAAATTAATTCTTCCTGAAAGAGCTAAACCACAATATTCTTATACAATAGCATTTGACGGAAAAACTCCTGTTGATTTACAGTCTTTAGTAAAAGAATTGGATATCACTGATGGTGGATATTTCAAAAATGAAGAAAAAAGAGACACTCTTGTTTTAGGCGCATTAACAGAAGATGGTGCTGAAAGATTTAGAAATACTCCAGGCGTTACTGCAGTAATCAGAAAAATTGACAAAGGAAACGATAATGCTATTTATCCGCATATTAATAAAGGAAGCCAAGATAATATGGGGCCAATTTATATTCCTGAAGCTGGAAAAACAGTAGCATTGACAAATGAATCTTTACCATATTACAAAGATATTATCACCAATTACGAAGGGAATACATTAGAATTAAGAGATTCAAAGTTTTTCATCAATGGAAAACCAACAACTACTTATACTTTCAAACAAAACTACTATTGGATGATGGGAGACAACCGTCACAATTCTGAAGATAGCCGTTATTGGGGTTACGTTCCGGAAAACCATATTGTTGGAAAACCTGTTTTCATCTGGCTAAGCTGGGACACAAACGGAAAAGGCATAAACAAAATTCGTTGGAGCCGCGTTTTCACAACTGTTGATGGTGAAGGACAGCCTCAATCCTATTTCAAATATTTCTTGATTCTTCTTGCTCTTTACTTCGTTGGAGAATTCTTTTGGAGAAAGAAAAAAGAAAACAAAGCATAAAAAACGTTAATTCGTTAAACTAGTAAATCGTTTAATCGTTTCTCAAAAAAAGGACGATTAAACGATTTACCGATTAAACATAAAAATGACCATGAATTCCTTATTACTTCCTACTTATTTCCCTTCCATCAGTCACTTTGCAGTAATGGCTCAATCTGAGACGATTACTTTTGAAATGGAAGATAATTTTCAGAAGCAGACTAATAGAAACAGAACTTATATTTATAGTCCAAACGGAATTCAGTTATTAAATATTCCTGTAAAACATTCAAAATCGGCTCACCAAAAAACAAAAGACGTTTTGATAGAAAATGAATTTGATTGGCAAAAACAGCACTTCAAATCTTTAGAAGCTGCTTACAGAAGTTCTCCGTTTTTTGAGTTTTTTGAAGATGATATCACTCCTATTTTCGAAAAAAAGCACACTTTTTTAATGGATCTAAATTTAGAAGTTTTAGAGATCGTTACAAAATGCCTTAGAATGAAACTAGAATTTGGAAAAACTTCTGAATACTTTCATGAAGTGGAAAATATTTCGGATTTCAGATATTTAGCAAACGGCAAAAAAGACGCTAATTCATTCGAAAAATACACTCAGGTCTTTGATGACAAACATGGTTTTATCAACAATTTAAGCGTGTTGGATTTGCTTTTTAATGAAGGTAAGTTTGCGATGGATTATTTAAAAACCCAGAAATTAATATAAGTTTTGCTTTACTTTTAACTTCTAACGTTCTTGTGCTACCGTGGGTTAGGGATTAAATTAAGCCCATTATTCGGATTTGCCAAATCATCTAAAATACAGAACCAACTTTCCAATAATTCAATTGCCAAATCTATTATAGAGATTGTTGGTAGTAGTTTTTTATTTACAATATTTTTCTATAGTATCCCGACACCTTTGTCCATTTATAACCCATAGCTCGTCAGCTTTATTTAAGTCAAAACAAGCCCCATCTCTATCTCCTATTCTTAATTTAGCGATTCCTCTATTATAATAAGCTTCTGAAGCCATATCACTATGTATTTCTATTGCTTTCGTGCAATCGCTGATTGCACCTTTGTAATCTTTTAAATAATATTTAGCCAAGCCTCTATCAGAATAAGCCGCCCATGAAGTTGGCTGAAACTCTATAGTTTTTGTAAAATCATCTATTGCTCCTTGATAATTAGCTAAATCATTTTTTACAAGCCCTCGATGGTAATAAGAGTAGCAACTATGAGAATCTATTTCTATTGCTTTAGAAAAATCTATCATTGCTCCATTATAATCTCCTAAAATATGCTTTTCAATTCCTCTTCGACGATAAGCCTCTACAAAAGTCTTGTCTAATTCTATTGCTTTAGAAAAATCTAAAAGAGCTCCTTCATGGTTTTCCAACTCACTTTTTTCTATTCCCCTATTATAATAATTAGACTCATCCATACAAGAAACAGTGGCAATAAAAACAAAAACAATTAGAATCCGTATTAACTTCATTATGTAGTCGTTTTGTTTTTAGTATTGTCCATTTTTCACTTTCTCCATTAGCTTTAGCTCACGGCAATTTGGCGAATTACTTGCCAACTTTCCACTAAAACTGATCTATCGAAAGTCTTGTCATTATTGGATAATGATCTGAATTTTCAAAATCAGAAAAACTTTCGAACTGTTTTACTTTCATTTTGGTGTCAGTAAAAATATAGTCAATTCGCGCAGGATAGTATTTAAATTTATAAGTTGCTCCAAAGCCTTCCCCGGCCTCTTCAAAAGCATCTTTAAGTTTTCCTTTAATATTTCGGTAAACGTATGAAAACGGGCTGTTATTCATGTCTCCGCAAATAATAATTGGATATTTGCACTTTTTGATGTGTTCTTTAAAAATTTCAGCTTGTTCTTGTTGCTGCGTAAATCCTTTACTGATTCTCGCATAAATGCGCTGTGATTTCTTCTGATTTACATTGTCAATATTATCCGAAATATCACTTACGTCTGGAGAAATCTTAATAGACTGCAAGTGCATATTATAAACACGAATAATGTCTTTTCCGCGTTTAATATCTGCATAAACCACATTATTATCTGATTTAGGAAAAACAATATTTCCTTCATCAATAATTGGAAATTTTGAAAAAATAGCCTGACCCGTTTTGATCTGATTTCCATCGATAAAAATATAACGATGCGGATATACTTTTAAATCCAAATGTGCTGAATTAGAATATTCCTGAATACACAAAATATCAGGATCCTTATCATCTATAAAAGTTTTAATATTCTCAGGAATGTCGTCACGATCCAGCCATTTAAAAACATTAAACAAACGAACATTATAACTCATAACCGAAAAATCCCTTTCATCTTTTACATATTCTTTCGCTGAAAATTTATAGAATTTACTAATGAATGTAATCCCCATCAACAAAACCAAACCAGATAAAATAAGGCGTTTTTTAAACTGAATTGCCCAATAAACAAAGAAAAGCCCATTGGCAACAAAAAAAGCTGGCATAAACAGCGTTAGCACCGATAAAAGCGGAAAGCTCTTAGGTGCTAGAAATGGTAAAACATAGACGCTAAATGTGAGAACAGTCAGCACTATATTCAGAAAGAACATTATTTTGTTAAACCACGAAAGGTTTTTCATATTATTTGCTAAAAGGATTATTTTCCAGCTCTAAATAGAAACTCTTTTTCTTCTTTTGTAAGACAGTCATAACCAGATTGGCTAATCTTATCCAAAATTTCATCAATTTGTTGCTGCGTTTTGTCTTTCGTAACAATTCTTGACGAAGTTTTTTCCGTAGGTTTTTTGTAATTTTTATGAACTTTTGTAAATGGGGTCGTTGGGGATTTTCTAAAAAGATTAGCAAAAAAGTCTAAAACTTTAGAAACAATGATACTCAAATCGGTACCATTTTGAAGCAATTTTATAAATATAAATCCAAAAAAAGCTCCAGCTAAATGTGAAATATGGCCACCCATATTCTCTAAACGAAACTGCATTAAATCTAAAAGCAAAATAACGCCAGTAATATGCCAAAGCTTAACATTACCAATTATAAGCAGTCGAACATCCATTAAAGGCCGATATGTTGTTGCAGCAACCAAAATTGCCATAATTGCCGCCGAGGCACCAACAATTGAAGCAGAATTTCCTAAAAAATAATAACTTAAAGCAAATACAATTCCTGAAAATATAGCTCCTAAAATATACAGCCCTAAATATTGCTTTTGAGAAAAAAAAGTCAAAAATAAATTACTTGCGAAGTTCAAAACCAACATATTAAACAACAAATGCATGAATCCAAAATGAAAAAATGCATAGGTTAAAAATGTCCATGGCTTAAACATGAAAACCTGAGGGTCTGAAGATAATGCCAGCCAATTCGGAAAATCAAACTGACCAATTGAAAACTGATAGAAAAAAATCAAGGAAACAAGAAAACAAGCAATATTCCAATAAATGACACGCATTGCGATGCCTCCCAATCTGTATTGCAGTTTTAAATCATCAAGAATATTCATAAAGTCTTCGTTTCGTTTTTTAAAGTTAATAAATTAAAGTTAAAAATTAATTCCAACGATTGTTATTAAACTGATTTTTTTTCCAGTATAACATCATTAAGAAACCAGCAACAGCACCTCCAAGATGTGCAAAATGGGCAATTCCAGTTCCGCCGCTTCCAAAAAGAGAACTTCCTTTTAAACCTAAAAATAAATCAACTAATAAAAGTCCTGGCACAAAATATTTAGCCTTAATTGGAATTGGGATGAACATTAAAGCCAATTCTGCATTTGGAAACATAAATGCAAAAGCCGTCAGTAAACCATAAATAGCCCCTGAAGCACCTAGAACTGCACTTCCATATGCTGTTGTAAAATTTTCAAATTGAGTAACTGTCAATATTTCTTTCCATTTAACTGCTATTTGATTTTCACTCAAAAGCTGTAAAACATAAGATTTTGAATATCCGTTCGCAATCAAAATATTTAAACCTTCCTGAAAAGAATAATAATTTACTGCAAAATTCAACAAAGCAGCACCTAAACCACATGAAATGTAAAAAAACAAGAATTTTTTACCGCCCCAAAAATGCTCCAGCATAGATCCAAATGAATATAATGCAAACATATTGAATGCGATATGCAACAGATTTGCATGCATAAACATATGCGTAATTATCTGCCAGATTTTAAAATCTGGATTTTCAGGAAAATACATAATCAGATAATCATAAGATACTGGCACTAACTGAGAACCAATAAAAAAGATAATATTAATTATAAGCAGTTGTTTGACAACTGGAGTAATATTCATCATAAGGCAAACTTTTTATCTATATCTTCTACACGCATGGTGATGAAGGTAGGTTTTTGAAAAGGTGAAATATTTGGATCTTTACAGGCAAATAACCCATTTACTAAATTATCTTGTTCTTTTTCGGTTAAATATGATCCGGTTTTAACCGCTAAACTTTTCGCCATCGATTTGGCAATTGTATCATTCTGACTGTAACTATTTGCCGGAATTCCGTCCTGCAAATCACTCAACAACTGATCGATAACTATTGAAACTTCACTTTCAGTAATATTTACAGGAATTCCTGAAATTACAATATGATCCGTTTTGGCATCTTCAAAAATAAATCCTGTCGTTTCCAGCGAAGGTTTTAATTCCTCAATCAATTTCATTTCGACAGTCGAATAAAACAAATCTAACGGAAAAAGCAATTGCTGACTTGAAGCCTGATTAACAGTCATATTCAACAAAAATTGCTCGTATAAAATACGCTGATGCGCACGCTGCTGATCTACAATAATCATTCCTGATTTTATTGGCGAAACAATATATTTTTTATGAATTTGATAGGTTTTCTGACTTGCCTGCTCTACTTCATCATCATTAAACAAGGAAGAAGTCACTTCTTCATTTTCAAATGTAAACGGAGAACTTTCAATCGTTTCCGGATTTTCTAAGTCTAAACCAACATATAAACTTTCCCAGCTCGCTGTTGGTTCGACTCTTTTTGAATAACCAGAATATGATGATCCGGAATAAGAAGAGCCTGATGAAGAAGATGAACCCGAGCTATAGCCAGATCCCGAACTTCCTTTTGTATAATGCTGATTTGTTTTATCATCTGTAAAAGGATTAAAAGTTCCATCTACCTGAATGGTTGGTGTTTCAGCTTCTACATCTTTGTAGTGATATGGCGTATCTAAATTAGAATCTCTTTCAAAATCCAAAACAGGCGCTACATTGAATTGTCCCAAACTATGTTTAATAGACGCTCTTAAAATAGCATACAAAGCCTGCTCATCATCAAACTTAATTTCCGTTTTTGTGGGATGAATATTAATATCAATTGTATTTGGCGGAACCTGCAGATATAAGAAATAACTTGGCTGTGAACCATCTTTCAACAAACCGTCATAAGCCGCCATAACAGCATGATGCAGGTAACCACTTTTGATAAAACGATCGTTTACAAAAAAGAACTGCTCTCCTCTGCTTTTTTTAGCAAATTCAGGTTTGCAGACAAATCCTTGAATATTTATAATTTCGGTATCTTCATTTACCGGAACTAATTTTTCATTGGTTTTGCCAGACATAATTCCGACAATTCTCTGACGATATCCTGATGATGGAAGATTATATAATTCACTTCCGTTATGATAAAAACTAAAATGAATATTTGGATGCGCTAAAGCAACACGTTGAAATTCATCCATAACATGGCGAAACTCAACTGTGTCTGATTTTAAAAAATTACGTCGGGCGGGAATATTGAAAAAAAGGTTTTTAACCGCAAATGATGTTCCTTTTGGCAAAACTGCTACTTCCTGTGAAACAAATTTACTTCCTTCAATTACAATATGCGTTCCAAGTTCATCCTGATCTTGTTTGGTTTTCATTTCCATGTGCGCAATCGCTGCAATAGAAGCCAGTGCTTCTCCACGAAAACCTTTTGTACCAAGTGAAAATAAATCTTCAGCCTGACGAATTTTTGAAGTCGCATGGCGAGCAAAACACAAACGCGCATCTGTAACCGTCATTCCAACTCCGTTATCAACAACCTGAACTAACGATTTGCCGGCATCTTTTATAATCAATTTAATATCAGTTGCCTTCGCATCAACGGCATTTTCTAACAGTTCTTTTACAACTGAAGCTGGTCTTTGAACCACTTCTCCAGCAGCAATTTGGTTAGCAACGTGATCTGGAAGCAATTGAATAATACTCGACATTAAAAAATTTGGGTTAAAGGTTTCTCTTCGACTTTATTTACTAAAAATCTTAGATTGATAATGTTAGTTCTCTTTGATTTTAAAAAACCAAGGTGTACAAATTTAATGAATTTTGATTGTGATTCAGAACATCTATACTCATAAAAAAAACAAAAAACCTATACTATTTTTACACAGTATAGGTTTTAGTATTTTTAAAACAATTGTGTTTTATTCGTTCTCGATTTTTCTAGGTTTATCTTCAATTTGAAGCGCACCCGAAGACAATAATGGCTGATTAAATGGATGTGACATTGAAGCCTGCTGACGAATATATGCCATTTTGATTGCCGCTATTGCTGCTTCAGTTCCTTTGTTTCCGTGAATTCCTCCACTTCTGTCAATTGACTGCTGCATTGTATTATCTGTCAAAACACAGAAAATAACCGGAATATCTGTTTGAACATTCAAATCTTTAATTCCTTGTGTTACGCCTTCACATACAAAATCAAAATGTTTTGTTTCTCCCTGGATTACACATCCAATTACAATTACTGCATCAACATTTTGAGTCTGAAGCATTTTTTTAGCGCCATAAATAAGCTCAAAACTTCCTGGAACATTCCAGCGAATAATTTGATTTAACGGAACATCACAATCAACAAGCGCATCATATGCACCATTGTATAGTCCTTCGGTTATAGTGTCGTTCCACTCAGAAACAACAATCCCAAATCGAAAGTCTTTCGCATTTGGGATTGTGTTTTTATCGTATTCTGATAAATTTTTATTTTCGGTAGCCATTTTTAATATTTAAGATTTAATTCCGGTACTTCGGAATTTGATTTCAGATTGTAAAAATACAAATCTAAAAACTAAATCTGAACTCTAAAAATTAAATTATTGTGCTAATCCAATTAATACATCAACAGAAGCAGCTTCTGGAGTAGCATCAAAATTATCTTTGATATCGTTTAAATATTTTAAAGCATCTTCTTTCTGACCTAAAGCGATTGCTGTTTTAGCCGCTTTTAGCAAGAAACGAGGTGTAGTAAAATCATTTTTATTAACACCTGCAGCTTTAACATAATAGCTTAAAGCCTCTTTTTGATTGTTTTTTTGAGAGTAAGCATCACCGATAGCCCCAGTTGCCAAAGCACCTAAAATAGCATCTTCAGATTTAAATTCTCCTAAATATTTGATAGCATCATCAAATTTACCAGTATTCAAATAAGCCATACCAGCATAGTAGTTTGCTAAGTTTCCAGCATCTGTTCCAGAATATTCGTCAGCAATTTTAACAAATCCGAATTTACCTTCTGAACCGTTTAATGCCAATTTGTACAATGAATCACTTGCAACACCGTTTACAGCTTTATCAAAGTTTTGTTGTGCAACGAACATTTCGTTTGCAGCCTCATCTTGCTTAGGAGTTTCTACAAATTTTTGGTAAGCCAAATAACCAATAGTAGCCACCGCAATACCAGCAACTAAACCAATAATGATTTTTTGATTTTTAGCCACCCAATCCTCAGTTCTTGAAGCAGTCTCATCTAATTTAGAAAAAACACCAGCAGTTGCGCTGTCTTTTTCGTCAATAACTACCTGTTGTTCTTCAGTAACTTCTTTAACTTCCTTCTCTTTTGGTGTCTTATATCCTCTTTTATTGTAAGTTGCCATTTAAAA
>Ga0123389_114197_pt1 | contig 12272 bp, 12 predicted proteins | sample T0HHNH4metaT_FD_89917 | JGI IMG/M metagenome (GOLD analysis project Ga0123389, IMG submission 89917) | Methane-oxidizing artificial microbial communities from Washington, USA to study methane cycling - T0-HHNH4 metaT (Metagenome... | ecosystem: Engineered > Modeled > Simulated communities...
CCCAATCAGTCAGGTGTTCCGATTCGATCCATTTTTCGCCGTCAAATCTGCCGCAGCCTACGATGCTGTCTCACAAGCCAATGCCGATGTGATTGTGGGTCCACGCTATATTATTGAAATCGACGATTACTTCATCTTCAGCAAGACCAAAGCCACGGTAAATGGATACAAAGGTACGATCAAAAAATTTAACAACTCGTTTCATTTTGACCCATCTAAGCTTGTACGCTGAATGCTTTGAAAACAATTACGCAAGGCCTCTACTGGCTTCTTGGATATAGCGTTTCACAAAAGCCGACGTATCAAAAAAAACACGCATGAACTTACCCGGTTATGCGTTTGACTCGCGCTCTTGCAGGATCAATTGGCTGACTGCAACCCCATCCAGCACTAAAGGTTGAGCCTTCCGTCGTTTCCATGAAGGCACATCCGCCATCACCGGAACGATATCAGCGATAGGTTTGCCATTGCGAATAACCCTAACGGACTCACCTGACTCAACAATATCGAAGTACTGTTTGGCGTGGTTACGGACTTCGGTAAAGGTCGCTTGTTTCATAGCCAGACTCCTGATGTACATTTATTTGAAATAATAATGTACATGCCGCCCATGTTATCGAGCTTTTACAGCTATTGGTGGATGTCGTCTTAACCAGCCGTTCAATATGTTGCCATCCGCTCCAAGCAAGGCAAAACTGCTTCCAACCTGTGCCTTCACTGTTTCTGATACGTTCCAATCAGCTCGGCTTGTTCAAGAATACGACCGTGAGAGCGCAGCATGGGCATTCAGGATAGAGATTACTACTGGGAAAAACATAAATCAGCGTCAAAATCGAATGTCAGTGACTTTTACCAATTTATCAAGCGCAATAAATACACCAAGAAATCCTCCAAAAAGAACTCTGGCGGTTTTAAATATCTTTTGATGCCGGCACTGATGCTGTTCGGGCTTTGGCAGGGTGCAGATAGGTTGCTGAAACAAAGAGCAGATCATCGCCCAACATCGCCAACAATTTCCATTCCTGGTGGTCCTAATCCTGTTGCTATTCCCATTTCAGGCGGTCTTGAAATAACGGCCGACCGGCAAGGACATTTTCGAGGGAGGGCATATATCAATGACGTTCCAATGCCTTTCTTGATTGATACCGGCGCAACCATAACCTCAATTCCTGCCAGCTTAGCCTATGCTGCTCATCTGCCCGTTGGTGCCCAAATAAACGCACATACAGCCGGAGGCCAAGTTGTAGACCGGCTTACTAAAATAAACCATCTGAAAATCGGCAATGCGGAAATCCAAAATCTTGATGCGGCCATCAACGAGCATCTGGAAGAAGTGCTGATCGGCATGAATACCTTGAAGTATTTCAATATCACCCAAAGCGGCAACACCATGACACTGGTGGCCAATGGTTTCAGCCTAAAAACAACGACAGATTGATCGTGATATGACGACAGATTGATCGTTGACCGTATATGCTTAATTTCCATCGCTTCCAGAACCTTTATTTCTGTTGTTATCCATGACCATATGACGACAGATTGATCGTTAAAACAACGACAGTTATTTTTATTTGTCGTTATTATGGAAGGGGCGTATAGTTAGACATCGTTTACTTCATGTCGTCATATTATCTTGGAACAATCGGCTCAACTCACCGTTGTCAAATCCAACAAGGTTGTCGAAGCTAGCTATATGCTGACGCTGGCCGAGCAGAGGGTTTTGCTGGCCTGTATTGCGCAGATTGATTCCAAGGCTATTTTGACGGAGAACTATCGTTTTGAAATAACGGCTTCCGGCGTGGCTGATTTGGCGGGTTTGGAAAATCTTACCAACGCCTATCGTGATCTCAAAAAAGCCACTGAAAAACTTTATGAGCGCAGCGTCATTATTGATGATCCCGATCCGGATAATCCCCAAATCAAACAGCGAAAAACACGCTGGATAAGTAGCATCGACTATGTGCCAGGCGAGGGCAAGCTGGTTCTTAGTTTCTCTGTTGGTATCATCCCTTATTTGTCGCAATTGTCCCGAGAATTCACCAAATACAAGCTCAAGCACGTTGCCAGGTTCGAAAGTGTGTACTCAATCCGCCTATACGAATTGTTAGTGCAATGGAGTTCGGCAGGTGAGCGAGAAATTGAAGTCGAGTGGCTAAAACGCCAGTTCCAGGTGGCCGAGAAATACGATAGGGTGGTTGACCTGAAAAAGCGGGTTATCGATCCGGCTGTCGAGGAAATTAATCAGCATTCCAATTTGTGGGTCAAATATGGCCAGCGTAAATCCGGTCGAACCATCACGCATTTTCAGTTTCAGTTTGGTTTGAAAGACAGCAGTAAATCTAAGTCGTTAGAACGTAAACAGCTTACCGAAGATGAAATCAACAAACAGGCAAGGCCAGGGGAAACAAGGGCGGCTGTGATTGCACGGTTGACGGGGACGTCGTTGTCGGAGATAGCTAAGCCAGGGGAGTCGTTTGATCAGGCATTGGAGCGGAAGCGGAGCTTGGCCGAGGTTAAGAAGAAGTTGAGGTGATTGCATGACGGAAGACGAAGACGATATTTACAGCGATCCGGAACTGGTCGAGGATTTTTTGCAAAAAGTGCTTTGGCCAATCCTTGAGTTTGGGCCAAACAGTGAAGCATTTCATTCCCTTGGTGTTATGAGTTCTGCACCTCTTAAAACTATGCCTTTCTGCGTAACACGATCAAAGCTGAAAACATGCTCTCTTGGGCTGTCATAACAGCGACCGACCAAGCGCAGAGGGAAATCAGGCTCCCCGTTCCCAAGATGAATTGTCGCACCACAGATAGGGCAGGGGGCTGAATACCGAACAAGACGTAGTAGTCTTAAATCTCCATCTCGAAATATCTCAATTTGCGCTGATTTTTCTTCAATCGATACCAATAATTCGGGTGCAACCACAATACGTTCATCGAACAAACGAAACCAAGGTTTGATGACGAAAAGCCATGTTCCGTAAGGGATGATGAACATACTCAAAAACATGCTTAATTCCCTTGTTGTAACAGTGCGAGGGGTTGTAAGTACGATCCAGTTTGCGAGAGATATGAGTGCAGCGATTCCGCCTATGGTTATCAACCAGATAATAATTGCCCGCGTGGACAATCGCACATCACCGTTACGAAGCAACCACTTAGCTATCCAGGCTGGTTTAACTTCTCCTTTATCGGCTAAATCATAATGGATAATATTATGTTCACTCGACGCTTCGATATTCGATGATTCATTGTCATTAACAACTTCGGGTAAAGGCTTTTTTACTATCCAATAACTGGATGGCCTACTCCTTCCACCATCAGATATATAAAATTCAATATCAGGATATGAATCCAATCCTTGGTTACGTGCAAGTTCTATAACGTGCCGTTTTTTGATATCCCAATAGGGTAATACAGTATTTTTCCAATTCACCCATTTATTCGGTGTGTCCTGTGTTTCTGGCTTAGCGGCATCAAAAATATCCCTGTTTGTAAATCGTTTAACCTCTTTCTGATTTGTATCTTGACTAAGCGATCCTATCGCTAAGATACGAAGTATTTGATGTGCTTTATCATCACTAGGTACATTGTCTAACCATTTGATAAGACATTGAATTACCTCTTTCATAAACTATCCAAAATCTGGTTTACGGTGGTTTGAGCCTTTTTTGGCCGGAAAAAATTCATCAAACTGAGTTCTCCTTAATTTCACTCAAGAGGTAAATAACTATGAGTACTCAGTTCGCAATAGACATATCAAATCGCATCACTCACATTTCAGAAACTGAACGCGGATTAAGCTGTAACTGTAACTGCATAGTCTGCGGTGAAAGAATGGTAGCTAAAAAAGGTGGAGAGCGTGAGCATCACTTCGCTCATGAATCTAACAAGATTGCCTGTGTGGTAAATCATGAAACCCTTTTGCATCAGTTTGCCAAGCGGGTTATCCAGGAAGCGGGCGGTCTTAATGTGCCATCAGTGTTACATACGCGATTGTCTCAGCAACTCAAGCTTAGCAGCGTTAACCAAACCTGGCTTATGTTGGAAAGAATCGAGGTTGAAAAACAACTAGGTGACATCGTTCCAGATTTGATGGGTTATTCTGGCAACACCCAGGTTTTGATAGAAGTGGCCTATAGCTCTTTCGTGGACAGCGAAAAACAGGCTAAGTTAGATCAGCTAGGTCTTTGGGCATTGGAAATCGATTTGAGAGAATTTCATCCAGAAAACTTTGATCCTGACGAAGCGAAAGAAGCTATTGTTAATGGCGTCGATCTGAAGAAATGGCTGGTTAGCGAAGACATTGTTGTCGAGCAGAAACCCCGCTACGTCGAGGAAGTTGTAACCATCAATGGTATTTGGGTTTCTCTGAGAGAATTACCTTTTGGTGGATTGGCGATCAAAGTCATCGCCTATAATCCGGAAGTGAATGCGATCGTCAAAGCTATTGCCAAACGTTACTACGGTAGATGGCGGAATGACTATAAAAACTGGATTGTTGAAAACCGTTGGCTGCAAAATGCGAAAAATGACCTGAAAGCTGTCGCCGATCAAGGGTAATTTTATAATTAGGCTAATTAACGAGAGAATAGCGCATGATATTGAGTCATATCATACCATTTCATATTTAGTGATTAGGTAGTCAACTCATGTCAAGAAGACGCCTGCATTGTCCACTAGACCCGCCGATAGTTCGCGATATTCGGCTAGTTCACGGCTTTTAACTTAGAGAGCAAATCTCCAGCTTTAGCGCTTATTGATAGATAATTTGGGTGTGTACGGATAATTTCCAAGCCGTATAAAACAGATTTTTTGTGTGTTGGCATTAAGCTAAGCATGAGACTGATAATCCATAGCAATCCGTGTCCCATGCCGCCACGCTTTTCTATCTCAGTGCATAGCAAAGCATTCTCAGATATTAATGGGTAGTTTCGGTTGTTGGCAATTGTTAGAGAAAAGCACTCTGTTAATGAGTAGCCTAGCTTTTGGCTATTTATATTTTGCGCATATGCTAATTCTTCGGGTGATAGATCCGCTATACCAAGCCCTAGATTACGTAAATAGGGGCCATTTTCACCCTGGCTATTTTTGCCCATCCCCTCGAAAAGGTAAAAATTAGCAATGGCTAATATTAAGGGTCGCTACCTTCTTCCACAGACTTACGCCAGAAATCAGGATCGTTATATCGTGCCGCCAACGCATCGATGTCAACCTTGGCGTTTTCTTCCGTAAATTCAAACTTACCGATCAGATTCACATTTTGCCAGGCGACGGGCGAAGTGCCTTTAATGATCTCGATAGCATCCTGGTCGTCGGCTGCCAGTTTTTGCTCATACACCCGCGACAAGATCAGCGTGTTGTAATGAATGATGGCGTTGGCAATAAGCCGGGAACAATCGTTCCAGATTTGCTGCTCCGCTTCGGTTTTTACCCGGAATTTACCGGCATTGACATAGGAAATCGCTCGTCGCATACGGTGATACGCCTCGCCGCGATTAAGTGCCTTTTGAATGCGCTGCCTGAGTATCGGGTCGTCGATGAAATCAAGGATATGAAGCGACCGACAGATATTGTCCAATTCCCATAGTGCCTTCTTGGTCTGGTTCTGCCGCTTATAACTGGCGAGCTTACGCACGATGGTTGCTTGAGTCACGTCTTTTTGAGCAAGCGAAGCCAGAATGCGCTGGATATTCGGCCACTCCTTGCAGATTAAGGTATCAAAGACCTTACGCGAGGGCTTAATCAGGATATCGCCATAACGGCTCGGGTGCTGGAATCCAACCAGGCTATCGATCTTTTTATGCAGGTCACGATAACGCGGCGAAAATTGGTAGCCGAAGACGCGCAAGGTAAAGAAGTTCACTTGATTGGTGCCATGCGTGTCCGTCGAATGCCTTTCCGGCTTGATCTCCGTGGTATTGTTGTACAGGATGTCGAACACGAAATGTGATTCGTGTTCGTGCGCACCGATAATCTTGGCATTAATCGGGACATGATTCATGGCCAAGGTAATGGCGTTTACGCCTTTCTTTAGCGCGAAAAATTTGCTGGAGTGCCGGGCATTGATCGTGTCGATCTGCGTGACTATATGCTGGCCATCACTGCTAGAATGTTTCTGATGGTGGATGTCGTACGCTTGGAAAACAGGTAACGCCGCCGTAGCGTTGGAAATGGCGTCATTCGCCGCATGCAGTGTTTCCGCTCGTAGGAAATTGCGCGCCGTCGTCAGCAACGCAGAATAACTAAGCCCCGAGACTTCCGCCATTTTCCATAAGCCCATATTGGTACCCATGGCAACAATACAAGCCAGGATCAGTTTCGGCTCGGTATCTTGTTTGACGTAGCGCTCCAAAACGTGGGCAAATGACTTCAGGAATCCTGTTTTTTCAGCGACAAACCAAAGCAGGTCGGCCACGCCGATACTTGGCAATTGAGCATAGAAAGGACTGTTGGTTGACTCTTCCTCGGAGGGATAAACCAATGTCCAGCGAAGCTTGTCCCCGCTGCCGGTGATTTTGATATGTTTATTGTCACCGCTAGCAATGCGCTGGTTCACTGATTTGTACTTGGCTTCCAGTTCCTGCTTCAGCGCGGCTAACGTATCCTGAATTGGCGTCAACAAAATCGGTGCGCCGATTTCTTGCAATATCGCGTCTTTATCCTTATTCCAGCGCTCGGCGTTGATCAGGTCGTCATCAAAGCTGCGAAATTCGTTACTATCCCGAACAAATACGTCACAGGCTTCCAGCGCCTTCCGTAGCTCGCGGTATACCAGGAACTCATAGCGGTCAACCTCTAGGGTTTTCTTTTTTTGTTCTTCCGCCCTGGTATATAAATACCGCTGCAAATTCTTTGCGATGATTCCGGTCGGGAAGTTGGCCGGGTTCATTTGTCGTGGTGTCTTGCCCTGGCGCAGCAGCTCCTGTAGAAACAAAATGGCTTCCAACAGTGGTTCATCCGACACCAGGCAGACGAAATCGAGGTTACAGAACAAATGTCGTAAATTGAGCTTGAATTTGTGGCGTAGCGTGCCGTAATACGACCATTCAAAAGCGGTTTTATCGAATTCGATGTTACGCATAAAACCGGATACGACTGGAAAGCTCTCGACGTTGAGTAGCTCGAAAGCCTTTTCCTTGATGGCCGCAAACGGTGTTTCGTCAGGGATTGAATTGTCGATGAACAGTTCCAGAACTTGGCCTGCCGCCTGTAGATTCGCGCCGGCCTCGTTGATGGCTTGCTGCATGGCCTCGTCGGCGGCAAGTTTGGCTTGTTTCTCGTATTGGCCAATGAGACAAATCAGGGCTTCGATCAAATTATCGTTGATTTGCCGAAAGCGATGAAAGGCGAAACACAGCAAATACAGGCGTGTTGTGGGTTCCGCCATGCGCCGCAGCTTGTAGACGGAGTAGAACGGAACCAATGATGCATAGTATTTTATACTCTCATTGGACAGGCCGGCAGTACCCAGAAAGCTTTGCCCGAATTCATACAGCGGCTGAAAAAATTTGCGGCGGTCAACCTCCTGGCGTAACTCGCGGTAACTGAAATCCTTAGGCTCGTGTTTGAGTAGGCTGATGCGATACATGCCTTCCTCGGACTCAAGCAAGGCTTCGAGCTGCTTGTCGACATCCGGCGTCATGGCTTTTTTCAGTAAGTCCGTAATTCGCCGACGTTCGCCAGTCACTACTCGGCTCACCATGTCCTGTAGATAAGTGTAGCCAGGAGCAATTAGGCGTTGGTTTGTCAGGTATTGTAAGGTTTCGCGTAGGATGTAAATCGGCTGTGTCGACAGCATGGCGACCCGCTGCGCTTTCTGTTCCAGTGCCGCCTTGGCCTCGCCGTCGCATAGGCGATAGTCGAATAACTGGAGGATGATTTGTTGCTGTTCGAGCCGGGTCGGCTTGGAAAGGGATTTGATCTTATCTAATGCCTGGTCGGGGAAATACCGCTGGAGAATATAGTGTAGGTCGTCGAGCACGGCCTCCCGCACGTAAACAAAAAACTGTTGCTTGGCCTTGAAATACCCGATTTGAAGGATTAAATGGACTGCCGATGAGCGGGCATAAACGGCGTCGACGGCTTTCTGTTCAACCGCGCTTAAATCGAAGAAGACACTGCGGTCGTCATCGCTGAAACGAGGCAACCCGTATAGATCATCGATTTCACTTTTCGTCAGGATAGACAGGCGGCGCGAATTGACATTCATTCGGCGCCGCTTTTCGGCGAGTGCAGAAAGTACACTTTTTGCACTCTATGTTCACCGATCCTTTTCAATTTCAATTCCTTCAATTTTTAGTGCAAAAACCTTTGCCAAAATCATAATGCATTTAACCCTACTATGTGATAACTTTTTGCACCATGCAAACCAATACGACTACGCCATTTCATCGAATCGGCTATGCCCGAGTCAGCAGTACCGGCCAAAATCTGGATTCTCAGATTGATGCGTTGCAAAAAGCCGGGTGCGGCAAAATATTTTCCGACAAGATGACCGGCTCGCACATGGATCGACCCGGCTGGGATCAGCTTTTAGAATATGCTCGCCCAGGCGATACCTTGGTCGTCAGTGAACTAAGCCGCATGACGCGCTCGTTGATGGATTTACTGACAACGGCAAAGGTGTTGGAACAGCGGCAAATTAACTTAGTGTCATTGCGCGAAAATATCGATACTACATCCGCAACTGGCCGTTGTTTCTTGTCGATGATGGGCGCTATTCACCAAATGGAACGGGAACTTCGCGCAGAGCGGGCGGCTGCCGGCCGTTCGTCCGCTAAAGCGCGGGGCAAAACGGGTGGAAGACCTAAAACTGACCCAGAAAAATTGGAGAATGCCAGAATCCTCTATGAAAACTCAGACAAAACTGCCGCCGAGGTTTGTGAGATTACCGGCGTAGGGAGGCGAAAATTCTTCTCCTACGTGGCAGAGAAACGGAATGGTTCTGGTAAAACGTAAAATTACATTTGAATTGGGGCGCAATCGAACGAAAAACCGAGTTAGCACCTAAAATAAGGTGCTAATGATTTTATATGGCTCGTCTGGCCGGCAATACCCGACCCAAACCGGCCATCGGATCTCAATAATTGACCGTCAGGTTCCCCTCGGATAGCTGCCAGTCAATTTAAGACAGCCAACTGGATCGATCTGCCGATCCATCAGCGGAAGCTGGGCCTTTCGAGTACTTCTCTAATAAGAATTCGCAGAGCCGGAAGCAGCTCAATTGTAAACCACGGATTTCTGCGTAACCACAGATTATTGCGTGGGCTGGGGTGCGGCAACGGCACTACGCCAGGCCAATGCTCGCGCCAATTTTGAACAGTTGCTGTTACTGATTTACTGGCATTCGGCAAATGATACCCTTGTGCATACTGACCAATGACCAGGGTCAGACTTAGGTTTGGCAGCAGCCCCAACAAATCCCCACGCCATTGGGTGGCGCATTCCGGTCTTGGTGGAAGATCACCCGATTTGCCCGTGCCGGGAAAGCAAAAACCCATCGGCAGAATGGCGACTTGTTGTGGGTCATAGAAAGTTTCACTGTTTAAGCCCAACCAATCCCTAAGCCGATCACCGCTGGCGTCTGAAAACGGCACTCCGGATTCATGGACTTTTCGCCCGGGTGCTTGGCCTGCCACCAAAATCTTTGCATCAGGATGCAATTGGAGGACAGGACGCGGACCTAGCGGTAAATGTTCTGAACAGAGTATGCAAGAGCGCACTTCATAAAGTAATGATTCAAACCCCGCCATAACTCGCTTCCTTAAGCAACGCAGTGACCATCCATTAGGTCATTGACCATTTGTTTTATATCAATTGGACAAGGCTTTTTCATCACTTGGGCAATTGCCCCCATGCCTTCCAGCAACACCAGCAGTTTAAAAGCCAAATCATTTGGATACATGACAGGAAGCCCCTTGGTTAACTCACGGAAAACATCCAGCTCCCACGTTTTAAATACAAGGCAGGCATTTTCTATCTTAGGATCTTTGCCGGAAAACTCGCCCATCGCATTGACCGCCAAACAACCGTGAAACTGCCTGTTCTCAAACCAGTTACCCGCATCTTCAAAAATGGCTATTATTTTTTCGCGGCTGCTTAAGTCATTTCTGGCTAACAAATCAGTTAAACCCTGATCGTAATTGGCACGGTAAAATTCCAGCACGGCGACGATCAAATCGTTTTTGGTCGGAAAATAAATGTACATCGTGCGTTTGGAGACATTAGCCTGGCGCATGATCAAATCTACGCCGGTGGCATAAAAGCCATTTTCGGTAAACAGCTTGAAGGCTGCCTGGATAATTTGTAAACGTTTAATGGATTTTTTAGGTACCGCTTCAATTTCGTTAGTCATAGTTCGCATTATTAGTGTGGGTGAACGTAGCTTAACAAATGCCCATAAAAAGTAAACAGATAAGTTTACAATTTAGTTGACAAGATAAACAGATCGGTTTACACTTTGCAGCAAGTAAACTTATCGGTTTACTTATCACGCTTAACTTTAATTAGGAATTTACCATGCAAAGAATCAAAGCAGTTACCCACGCCGAAGGCAAAGCCAAAGAATTGTTAGATGGCGTTAAAAAAGCGATGGGCTCGACGCCAAATATTTTCACCACGTTTGCCAATGCCCCGGCAGCATTGGAAGCTTATCTTAACTTCAACACCGCGTTAAGCAGCGGCGTACTGGACAAAAAACTGAGGGAACAATTGGCGGTCACCGTGGCTGGTTTTAACGGCTGTAATTATTGTGCTTCCGCCCATGTTTTCTTGGGGGGTAAAGCCGGTGTTGATAGAACCGAATTGGTTGCCAATAGCAAAGGCCATTCCAGCGATGGCAAAACCCAAGCGGCGATCAGCTTTGCCCGCGCTTTGCTGGAACAACGGGGCAAAGTCAGTGATGACGATTTAATAGCTGTCCGCGCGGAGGGCTTTACTGAGGAAGAAATTATCGAAATTCTGTCCCACGTCGCTTTGAATACGTTTACCAATTATTTCAACGAAACCGCTTTGACCGCTATCGATTTTCCTGTGGTCGATTTAAAAACCCTATAACGGAGAAGAACCCTGTTCAATGCAAAATTAGTGGCCATTATTTTTGGCTTAACGTTCGTTGTCGTCGGTTTGATGGGCTTTGTGGAAAATCCCATTGCTTCCGAATCCGGTTTTTTTCAAGCAAACTGGGCGCATAACCAAGTGCATTTAATCACCGGAGTGGTTTTTTTGTTGGGTGTCATAATTATCCAGGCCAAGAAAAACGCTTTGTGCTTTATTCAGGGTATTTTTATGGCTTGGTGGCCTTATTAGGCTTTGTTTGGCCAGGCGACATGTTGCTGGGTTTTATCCATATTAACGGGCCTGACCGCTGGCTACATTTAGGCTTGGCGATTGTCATCGTGGCGGCAGGAGTTCTTTCCACGCCTGTCCAAGCCCGGTTAAAAGCTGAATACAGCTAATTGAAAACAGGGCGATGTCTGACAAAAAATCAGATTCGCCCTTTTGCTAAACGCTTACGCCTTACTGTCAGCCGCACCCCTTTTGGCACCGCGACAACAGGGTCGAAAAAATGTTTAAAAATAGTTTAATTTCAAACTTTGAATAGACCAAAAGTGTATTTGCTCTTTGGCATCCAGATTTTTTGTAAGTCTGAAAATAGGTGCTTGGGATATTTTTTATAATCGAGGTTGCAACACATGTACTGGCTAACAAATGATTGGCAGCAATTTTTGCCCCATCCCTGGTTGGAAATCGCCTTAATAGCAGTTTCAGTGCTGTGCGGTTCACTGATCGGTACCGAACGCGAGCGTAAACTTAAACCAGCGGGACTTCGCACCATGATCTTGATTTGTCTAGGGTCTACGGTGTTCACACTGATATCGCCCGTGTTAGAAAGCAGCTCTGGTGAAAGTGGCCGTGTGGCTGCCCAAATCGTCACCGGCGTTGGCTTTTTAGGCGCAGGTGCCATCCTCCAGGGTAGCAGCGGTGTGCGTGGCTTGACATCCGCCGCCCTTATCTGGACGACTGCCGCCATCGGCATGGTTATTGGAGCCGGATTGGGTGGTGCAGGGTTAGCGTTAAGTTTGTTATTGCTTATAATTCAGACAGTCGTTACAAGAGTGGAAAGCCGTTATATTGGCCCCTGCGTTCATCGCCAAATTAAAATGATTTACGATCCTAGAGGCGGTAAAACCGCTGTCAAAATCGACCATATCCTTGATAATTATCAACTGCTCCATAGCATGGGCCAGGTCGAAACAAGTGAGGAGAAAAAA
>Ga0123389_113063_pt1 | contig 12096 bp, 15 predicted proteins | sample T0HHNH4metaT_FD_89917 | JGI IMG/M metagenome (GOLD analysis project Ga0123389, IMG submission 89917) | Methane-oxidizing artificial microbial communities from Washington, USA to study methane cycling - T0-HHNH4 metaT (Metagenome... | ecosystem: Engineered > Modeled > Simulated communities...
CAGGGGTTTCCAGGCACGGAATCTGGGTTAAAATGCAAGCATTACATAAATTGCTGCGAATATGCAAACTCACAAATCCATCGTGCTGGGCATTACCGGGGGCATTGCCGCTTACAAGGCAGCTGAACTTGTCCGTCTGCTGGTTAAGGCCAATATAGAGGTACAGGTTGTCATGACCGAAGCCGCCTGCCAATTCATCACTCCGGTCACGATGCAGGCACTCTCAGGCAAACCGGTATTTAAAGACATGTGGGACGCATCGATTGCAAATGGCATGCCGCATATCGAGTTAAGCCGCGCCGCAGATGCGGTGATCATTGCACCGGCAAGTGCTGACTTCATTGCAAAACTCGCACATGGCCACGCCGATGATCTACTCTCGACCCTGTGCCTGGCACGTGATTGCCCATTACTGATCGCCCCGGCCATGAATAAGCAGATGTGGGAAAACCCGGCAACGCAGCGCAATATTGCGTTGCTGGACTCGGATGGCATCGGCATCCTGGGGCCAGGCAGCGGTGAACAAGCCTGTGGCGAAACCGGCCTGGGACGCATGCTTGAGGCCGATGAGCTATTGAACCTGATCCAGGCGCATTTCCAGCCCAAAATACTCAAAGGCAAGAAAATACTGGTGACCGCAGGCGCCACACTGGAGATGATAGATCCCGTACGAGCCATCACCAACCTGAGCTCCGGAAAAATGGGTTACGCCATCGCTCAGGCAGCACTGGAAATGGGCGCGGATGTTACGCTGGTAAGCGGGGCCAGCGCACTAAAACCGCCATCCGGTGTAAAACTCATCTCCGCGACCAGTGCAGAATCCATGTACCAAAGCGTCATGAAGAACATTGCCGCACAGGATATTTTTATCAGCGTAGCAGCGGTTGCCGACTATTCCCCAACTGAAACCAGCACACAGAAAATCAAGAAAAGTAAGTCACCACTTACAATAGAACTGAAAGCCAACAAGGATATTCTAGCCGAGGTCGCCAGCTTGCCAAGCCCGCCGTTCTGTGTAGGGTTTGCTGCAGAATCTGAAAACCTGCTCGCATACGCAGAGGCCAAACGCACATCAAAAAAACTGCCGCTGATCGTTGCCAACCTCATGAACGACAGCATGGGACTAGACACCAACAACGTGACCCTGCTTGATGATGCAGGCGCACACCCACTGCCCATGCTACCCAAGAAATCCGTAGCTGGATTACTGCTGCAGCATATCAGCGCTATGCTGTAAATAAAGCGCAGGCCAGCAGCCTGCGCTACACGCGGTAATCAATCGCCTGATGCAGAATCAGTCACCATCAACAGATTTTGCATTTTCCCGTCTCATTAACCATATTATTTTCATGGAAATACTGATGTTATATTTGCATGAATCGCTTAAAATCCGCGCAAACCAAGTCTTAATCACATTAATTACCTAAGGTTAGTCTATGTCGCACCCTAACAATTACAAAAGAAAAATCATATCTGCTGCCGTATTGAGCACACTCAGCGCCAGCTATCAGGCGTTTGCTGAAGAATCGGCACCTATCGCCAAAATCATAACCGCACCCGTGGTTGTTACCGCCACGCGCGTTGAACAAAACAGCTTCGACCTGCCGGTAGCGATTGACGTGGTGAAAAAAGAAGACATCCAGGATGGCCAATTGCAGATGACGCTTTCCGAAAGCCTGATCCGCGTGCCCGGCGTCACAGCGCAGAACCGCACCAACCAGTCACAGGATCCGCAAATATCCAGCCGTGGATTTGGTTCGCGCTCCAGCTTCGGTGTGCGCGGCATACGCGTTTATGTAGACGGTATTCCTCTGACAATGCCGGATGGACAAGGCCAGCCAGGTGTCGTTGATTTATCAGCCATCAAATCTATTGAAGTGATGCGTGGCCCGTTCTCAGCGCTTTATGGTAACTCCTCCGGCGGCGTCATCCAGATGTTTACGGAAGATGCGCCCAAAAACCCAGTCGTCGGCGCGACAGTGATGTTTGGCAGCTACGATACCAAACGTCAAATCATCAACGCTGCCGGCACAGCAGAAAATATTGAATATTTGCTGAATGTGTCCAACTTTGAAACAAACGGTTATCGCGATAACAGCGCAGGCAGCAAACAGCAAGCCACCGCCAAATTCAAAATCAATGTCAGCGACGACACAAAAGTGAATGCGCTCGTAAACTGGTTTGAACAGGACGCAGAAGACCCATTAGGCCTGCCTAGAGTTGCAACGGCAAACGACCCATCCGCTTTCAATGACCCTAAAGCAGCACCTAACAGCGCTTACAGGGCAAAAACAAGAGTCAGTCGCGACCACACCCAGGTTGGTTTTAATATCGAACATGCGCTCAACGCAAACAATAAAATCAACCTGATGACCTACGTCGGAAATCGCAAGAACCTGCAATACCTCTCTACCAGCACCACCACAACCGCAGGCAGGGCAAGCTCGATAGACCGGGATTTCTGGGGATCGGACTTAAGATGGGACAACAATGGCAACCTTTTCAGCATGCCATACAACCTCTCCGTGGGCTTGACTTACGGCAAAATGAATGACAAGAGACTCGACATCAATACCGATAGCGGCATTAAACGTCCGCTCATAGCCGGAAACGGCAACTTTGCACTAAACCGGGATGAAGATAATATTTCTACAAACTTCGACCAGTATATTCAAGGAAAAATATCACTAAGCGATAACTTCGATATCCACGCTGGCGCCAGGCACACCAAAGTCAAACTCGAGGTGAATGATAACTTCCTGACCGGTTCAGCCAATAACGGCAACAACAGCGGCTCTGTTGAGTACCAGAAAACCACGCCGGTGATTGGTGCCATATGGAAAGTGACACCGACCTTCAATCTGTACGCAAACTACGGCAAAGGCTTTGAAACACCGACCTTTATCGAAGCCGCCTATAACTCCGTTAACAATGGCGCGCCAAACCTGGCGCTTAAACCCAGCGAAAGCACCAACTATGAACTAGGCCTGAAAGCGATCATTGCAGATAACCATCAAGTCAACTTCAATGTATTTAAAATTGATACCGACGATGAAATCGTGACAAAAGAAACCAATGCTGCCAACAGAAGCGTATTCGGTAACGCAAACAAGACCAAGCGTAAAGGTGCTGAGCTGTCTATTGATTCGCAGTTCAGCCACAATATATCGACATATTTTTCTTATTCATTATTAGACGCCAAGTTTGATTCCGACTTTACCTACATACCGTCTTCCGGCATCCCCACCACCATCGAATCCGGTAACAAAATCCCCGGCACGTATAGCAGCCAGGTTTATGGTGAAGTCGCATGGAAATACAATCCGCTTGGCTTCAAAACCGCTTTGGAGGCCAGACATAACAGTAAGGTGTATGTAAACGACATCAACACTGATTCTGCGCATTCTTATACCATATTCAACATACGTGCAGGTTTTGAGCAGAACCTGGCTAACTGGCGTTTCAGTGAGTATGTGCGTGTAGAAAATATGTTTGATAAAGAATATATAGGCTCTGTGCGCATCAACGACAGCAACCTGAGATTCTTTGAACCCGCTGCTGGCAGAAACTACCTGCTCGGCCTAAGCGCTCAATATAAGTTCTGATTTACAACGTTTACAGTTTATAGCTGCCTGACCGATCAGGCAGCTTTTTTATTATGTATATTTGGTGTCTAATATGCATTCATTCCAACCAATATAAAAACCACATCATGTCTATCCTCATCGACCTTAAAATACTAGACGACCGTCTGCGCAGCCAGTTCCCTACTTATGCCACACCAGGTTCTGCCGGCCTTGACCTCAGAGCATGCATCGATGCGGCCATCACCTTGCAGCCGGGCGAAACCACACTCATCCCGACCGGCATGGCTATCCATATCGACAACACATATTATGCAGCCCTGATACTGCCACGTTCCGGCCTGGGTCATAAGCACGGCATCGTGCTGGGCAATCTTGTAGGCTTGATAGATTCAGACTACCAAGGGCAGCTCATGGTATCCTGCTGGAATCGTGGCAATACGGCGTTCGAACTGAACCCCATGGAGCGTATAGCCCAGCTGGTCATCGTACCGGTAGTGCAGGCAGAGTTTCATGTTGTCGATGATTTTGATACGTCTGAACGCGGCGAAGGCGGATTTGGCAGTACCGGTAAACATTAATAAACAACATGCATTAATAATCACATATTTAGCTTGAACAAAGTTAAGTTTATGGTCTATAATGCCGCTCTTTCTCAAAAATAGAGTTCTTGGAGATAACCATGGCACGTGTATGTCAGGTAACAGGCAAAAAGCCGATGGTGGGTAACAATGTTTCTCACGCACAAAACAAAACAAAACGTCGTTTTTTACCTAATTTGCAAAACCGCAAATTTTGGGTTGAAAGCGAAAACCGCTGGGTAAGCATGCGTATTACTAACGCCGCATTACGTACAATCGACAAAAACGGTATTGATGCTGTTTTGGCTGATATGCGTGCCGCTGGCCAAAAGATTTAAGCTGCTAACTTAAATTTAGCAAATAAAGGAAAGTAAAATGCGCGAAAAAATCAAACTGGAATCAAGTGCTGGTACAGGTCATTTCTATACCACTACAAAAAACAAACGTACTATGCCAGGTAAATTCGAGATCAAGAAATTTGACCCTGTTGCACGTAAACACGTGATGTACAAAGAAACAAAATTGAAATAATCATTATTTCAAGCATAAAGAAGCCCGCTTTTCAGTGGGCTTTTTTATTAGCTAAACCTGCTATCCAAACCTGCCATCTAGCCGACTAAATCCAGCCATATCCAATAATGGTTAATTTTTATCATTCAATATGCGCACTTCACGCTGCGGATAAGGGATAGAAATAGCGTTCCTATTGAATGCCTTCCATATTTCCAGATAGATATCCGATTGCAGCGCCCCGCTCCCCTCTTCCGGGTCTGGAATCCAAAAGGAAAGCATCAAATCAATACCGCTTTCAGCAAAGCCTTTGATCTGCACAGCAGGCGCAGGCTCCACAAGCACCCGGGGGTTACGCACAGCAATATCCACCATCAGCTGCATTGCCAATTCAAGCGGACTGTCATACCCCACCTGAACCGGCATCGATATCTTACCTCTATGGTCAGTAAAGGAATGATTGATGACAGGTGTGGTAATGAGCGTTTCGTTAGGAATAATGACTTCCGTACCATCCAGTTTGCGCAATACCAGGTAGCGCGTACGCAGGTCACTGACAACGCCATAATGGCTATCAATCGTTACAATATCGCCTATTTGCATGGATTTATCGAGCAGGATAATGAAACCGCTCACATAATTGCTGGCGATGCGCTGCAAACCGAACCCCAGGCCAACACCCAGCGCACCGCCAAACACGGAAAGCATTGTGATATCAAGCCCGACCGCGGACAGGGCAATCAGGATTGCCAGAAACAGCAAAAATACGCGCAGCAGCTTAGACAGTACAACTCGCAGATTCATGTTGATGTTCTGAACACGCATCAGCTTGTTTTCAATCATCCGGCTAAACCACAGGGCAATGAAAATCGTGACCAGTATCGTCAGGATTCCCTGCAGGGCAAGCAGTAAATTTACTGGGTTTTTTCCGATATTAAACTTGATATCTTCCAGGGCATTCAATATCTCCGGCAGCAGGCCGCTCAAGTGCAGTGCCATCAGTATCCAGATCAGGCCGGCAATGCTGTTTTCAAGCGTTTTAAGCATGCCTCCGGGCTCAATGATGTAACGCACGGCATAAACCACTAAACGGATCGCTGCCATCGCCAGCAGCAGCTTGCTGGCCAGCAGCAGCAAACTGGTATGCTGCCAGTAATTCAGGATGAGTTTCCCCATCAGGACAAAGATCAATGTAGATAGCGGGAACAAAACGCGATTAATGCCACCGATCCCAAGCTTCCAGTGCTCAGGTGCATGACGCATCACGCTGGCACGCAACAAGCCGTTAATTGCCCAGGCTGCGCAGCAGGCAGCCACTACAATCGCCAGCTGCCACAAACCTGCAGGTGTAGAGATATCGTCAATGACCTCCTGCAGGATCATCTGAATACTGTCATGATTCATATTTAAATCAACCCGATTAACAATAAGTCAAAATAATGCATCAAATTCTAGAGCAAGAATATTGTTGCAAGACCAAGGAAAATAAAGAAACCGCCACTGTCAGTCATCGCAGTAATCAGCACGCTGGAACCCACAGCCGGGTCACGGCCAACCTTATTCATCACCAGCGGAATCATGACGCCCATCAATGCCGCCAGCAGCAAATTGAGGGTCATGGCCGCCATCATGACCAACCCTAATTGATAGCTACCATAAAGCACATAGGCGATTACGCCAAGCACGCCGCCCCAGAGCAGACCATTCAGCAGGGAAACACCAAGCTCTTTGGTAATCAGTGATTGCATATTGTGGCTGGAGACCTGCCCAAGCGCCAAACCACGTACAATCATGGTGGTCGTCTGATTACCCGAGTTACCTCCTATGCCCGCTACAATCGGCATTAACGCTGCAAGCGCAACAATTTTCTCTATCGAACCTTCAAACAGCCCGATCACACGCGATGCTACCAATGCCGTAACTAAATTAATCGCCAGCCATGCCCAGCGGTTCTGCACCGATTTCCATACAGATGCAAAAAAGTCCTCTTCTTCACGCAAGCCGGCCATGGAAAGCATATCGCTTTCCGCCTCTTCACGGATCAGGTCCATCACAGCATCTACGGTCACCCGACCTATTAGTTTATTATTTTCATCGACCACAGGCGCAGTGACCAGGTCATAACGCTCAAAAGCCTTTGCCGCGTCATCGGCAATATCTTCAGGATGAAAAATAACCGCATCTTCCGACATTACATCAGCAACATTGTCATCCAGGTCACTGACAACCAAACGTTTGAGCGGTAATACACCGCGCAATATATCGTGCCTGTCCACCACAAACAGCTTATCAGTATGATCAGGCAGGCTACCTAGCCGTCGCATGTATCGCAATGCGACTTCAAGTGAAATATCTTCACGGATCGTCACAATGTCAAAATCCATGATTGAACCTACGGCATCGTCCGAGTATGACAATGCTGATTGCAGCCTCGCACGGTTTTGTGCATCCAGGCTATCCAGCAAGTCCTGGAAAACATCTTTAGGGAGATCAGGTGCCAGGTCGGCAAGTTCATCGGTATCAAGCTGTTCAGCAGCAGCAAGCAACTCGTCGGAATCCATGTCCGCGATCAGCGTCTGTCGCACGGCATCGGATACTTCCAGCAAGATTTCGCCGTCACGTTCGGCCTTGACTAGCTCCCAAACATCCAAACGCTGCTCGAGCGGCAAAGCCTCAAGGATGTAGGCAACGTCAGCCGGATGCAAAACATCCAGTTTTTTCTGTAATTCCTGTAAATTCTGCTTATGTACTAAAGACTCTACAAGCTCGTGATTTGGCATCTCCTGACTATGCAGCAAATTCTCAACTAAACGATGCTTGTCAAGCAAAGAAATAACCTGCTGCAGGTTCTCGCTTAGACTATCTTTGGACTCTTGATTATCTGCCATAATGTCCTGAAATAACGACGTTTGATTTTATGTATGCTAGTACGCCATTATGATTTATTTTTGATGGAAAATAGAATTTTATTAGTATAAATATACGTCTATTCCAAGCAAATATAATGCAGCAAATACTAAAACCAGGGGCTTGCTAATTAATGAAACAACTCGTTCTTTATACAACTTCGCACTGCCATCTTTGCGAGCAGGCTGAGGCGATGCTAATACACTTGAAAAGCCGCCATGAAATTAACTGGCTTATTCAAGAGATCAGCGATGACGATGGCTTGATCGAAAAATACGGCATCAGGATACCTGTTATCGCGCGTGTAGGTACCCAAGCCGAATTGAATTGGCCATTTACAGAAAATGATATCGTCATGCTTATCAAAGCTTAGCCATTGGCGATTTCCGGAATATATGCCGGAAATTAAAAAGCCAGCTAAATGCTGGCTTTTTAATTGTAAAACTTAATGAATTACTTACTCAGCAACAACAGCTTCTGCAGATGTATCTGGACGATCAACAAGTTCAACCAATGCCATAGGTGCATTGTCGCCATTGCGAAAACCGCATTTCAAGATACGTAAGTAACCACCGTTACGTGCGTTGTAACGAGGACCAAGTTCGCCAAACAGCTTACCTACGATGTCACGATCACGTAAACGATCGAAAGCTAAGCGACGATTTGCTAAAGTTGCAGTTTTACCTAAAGTAATTAAAGGCTCTGCGAATTTACGCAACTCTTTTGCTTTTGGCAAAGTAGTTTTAATGATTTCATGACGCAACAATGACGCAGTCATGTTACGGAACATCGCCGCACGATGGCTGCTAGTACGATTTAATTTACGATTGCTATTACCGTGACGCATAGTAATTCCTTAAGGTTTCTATAACTTCAATATCAAGCTTAATTAAGCTTTTTCCAGACCAACTGGTGGCCAATTCTCTAACTTCATGCCTAATGTCAAGCCACGAGTTGCCAGAACATCTTTAATCTCATTAAGTGATTTACGACCGAGGTTAGGCGCCTTTAACAGCTCATTCTCTGTACGTTGGATCAAGTCACCAATGTAGAATATATTTTCTGCTTTCAGGCAATTTGCAGAACGTACTGTCAATTCAAGATCATCAACCGGACGCAGTAACACTGGATCCACCTGAGGAGCTGATTTAACTTCCACTTCACTTGGAGCACCTTCCAGATCGGCGAACACTGACAGTTGACCCATCAGAATTCGAGCTGCATCACGGATAGCTTGCTCAGGTTCAATCACGCCGTTGGTTTCAACATCCATTACAAGCTTGTCCAAGTCAGTACGCTGCTCAACACGCGCGCTATCAACATAGTAACTTACCTTGTTGATCGGGCTGAATGATGCATCAACCATAATAAAACCTAAAACACGGTCTTCATCATTCGCTTTTTGACGTACAGGAACTGGCTGATAACCACGACCCATTTCTACTTTAACTTCCAGATTCAGTTTGCCGCCTTTTGTCAGGTGTGCAATCACATGGTTAGGGTTCACGATTTCAGCATCATGGCCTGTTTCAAAATCACCGGCAGTCACAACACCTTCAACTGACTTATTCAGCTTCAGAATTGTTTCTGATTTTGAATTCAATTTAAGAGCAACGCCTTTAAGATTCAGCAAGATATCAACAACATCTTCCTGAACGCCATCAATCGTTGAATACTCATGAACAACACCATCAATCTTTACTTCAGTAATAGCGAAGCCAGGGATTGATGACAGCAACACACGACGTAGCGCATTACCCAATGTGTAACCAAAACCACGCTCCATAGGCTCAAGTGTTACTCGTGCACGCAATGGAGATAAAACCTCAACATCAACTACGCGCGGTTTCAAATACTCGGTAGGACTGTTTTGCATAGTTATACCTTTAATTTTTTTAATAATCTTACAGGCCCGTGGCCTATAAACGCTGAAGTTAGCAAACCCATAAGGATCTGCTAACTGCGCGATTCACAACTTAATTACTTAGAGTAAAGCTCAACTACCAATGATTCATTGATTGTTGGTGGCAATTCATCACGTTGCGGCTTAGCTTTGAAAGTACCTTTCAAAGCTTTAACATCAACTTCCAACCATTCTGGGAAACCGCGTTGTTCAGCAGCCTCTAAAGCACCTTTAATGCGCAACTGTGATTTAGCAGCTTCAGCCACACTGATCACATCACCAGCTTTAACTTGGTATGAAGGAATGTTAACGCGCTTGCCATTTACTAAAATACTGTTGTGACGAACGATTTGACGCGCCTCAGTACGTGAACCGCCCAGACCCATTCTGTAAGTGACGTTATCTAAGCGGCACTCAAGCAATTGCAGCAGGTTTTCACCGGTAATGCCTTTTTTACGGTCTGCTTCAGCATAGTAGCTACGGAATTGAGCTTCTAAAACGCCGTAAATACGACGCACTTTTTGTTTCTCACGCAATTGAACGCCGTAGTCTGACAGGCGTTGATTTCTACGTTGGCCATGTTGACCAGGTGGGAAATTACGTTTTTCAATAGCGCATTTATCAGAAAAGCATTTTTCAGCTTTTAAAAACAACTTTTCGCCTTCACGACGGCATTGACGGCATTTAGGATCTAAATTTCTAGCCAAGATAGTTCTCCAGTAATCTTTTTCGCTTAAATGCGACGTTTTTTAGGTGGACGGCAACCGTTATGCGGAACTGGCGTCACATCAGTAATGCTGGTAATTTTGAAACCAGCAGCGTTCAGTGCGCGCACAGCAGATTCACGACCTGGACCTGGGCCTTTAATACGCACTTCTAAATTCTTCACACCACTCTCTTGTGCTGACTTACCAGCAACTTCTGCAGCAACCTGCGCAGCAAAAGGAGTACTCTTACGAGAACCTTTAAAACCCTGACCACCAGAAGTCGCCCAAGACAGAGCATTGCCTTGACGGTCTGTAATTGTGATGATGGTGTTGTTAAAAGATGCATGCACGTGGGCAATACCCTCAGCAATATTCTTTTTAACTTTCTTTCTTACGCGTACATTAGCTTTTGCCATGTTGCATTTTTCCTTACCAATAAACTTACTAAAATTTGTAAACTATCTAAGCCTTAACAGGATTATTTAGATTGTTTAATCGCTTTAACTGGACCCTTACGTGTACGGGCATTTGTTTTTGTACGTTGACCACGCACCGGCAGACCACGGCGATGACGAACACCACGGTAGCAGCCCAAATCCATCAGGCGCTTGATGTTCATTGATATTTCGCGACGTAAGTCACCTTCAACTTTGAACTTGCCTACTTCGTCACGTAATTTTTCTACGTCCGCATCATTCAAATCTTTAATTTTTGCAGTAGGCAATACACCAGCTGCGGCACAGATTTTTTGTGCTGTATTACGACCAATACCGTAAATTGCAGTCAATGCAATTTCCGTGTGTTTATTATTCGGGATATTTACCCCTGCAATACGCGCCATACTTTACTCCAAATTAGGCTTTACTGATTCACTTGCTTTAAAAAAGCCGGTGATTTTAACAGGAAAACCATTTTTTATCAAATAGCTAATCTTCTGATCAATCAAATTATTGACCAACTTAAATTAGTATGCAGCCGAAGCTTTTACTAATTTGGATTAATTGAAGTTAATCAATTAACCTTGACGTTGTTTATGACGTGGGTCTGTGCAGATGATACGCACAACGCCACGACGACGAACAACTTTACAATTACGGCATAAAGCCTTTACTGATGCACGAACTCTCATATTTCACTCCAATACAACTAAACGGTATGCACAACACTTATTGTTTATTTCGCGCGGAACGTAATTCGCGCACGGGATAAATCATAAGGCGTCATCTCAACGGTGACTTTATCACCAGGTAAAATACGAATGTAGTGCATGCGCATTTTCCCAGAAATATAGCCTAAAACAATATGACCATTTTCTAACTTAACTCTAAAAGTTGCATTTGGAAGATTCTCAAGAATCTCCCCTTGCATTTCAATTCTATCTTCCTTAGCCATCTTAGAATTACTTAGCGCCCAAGCGCATTACCTTTAAAATTAGCTTTTCTAAGCAATCCCTCGTATTGATGAGACATCAAATGAGACTGCACTTGCGTCATAAAATCCATGGTTACCACAACAATAATCAGCAAAGAAGTACCGCCGAAATAGAATGGTGTATTAAACTTCAAGATCAGGAATTCAGGTAACAGGCAAACCAAAGTGATATACGCTGCACCAACCAAAGTCAATCTACCCATAATGCGGTCGATGTACTTGGCTGTTTGATCACCAGGCCTGATCCCCGGGATAAAAGCACCACTTTTCTTCAAGTTGTCGGCTGTATCTTTTGGATTAAACTGCAATGCAGTGTAGAAAAAACAGAAGAATACAATCGCAGCAGCAAATAATAAGATGTAGATTGGCTGACCTGGGGACAAGGCAGCAGCAACATCTTTTAGCCAGAACGTATGTTCACTTCCGCCAAACCAGCCAGCCAGCGTTGCCGGGAACAAGATAATGCTTGAGGC
>Ga0123389_112084_pt1 | contig 12079 bp, 10 predicted proteins | sample T0HHNH4metaT_FD_89917 | JGI IMG/M metagenome (GOLD analysis project Ga0123389, IMG submission 89917) | Methane-oxidizing artificial microbial communities from Washington, USA to study methane cycling - T0-HHNH4 metaT (Metagenome... | ecosystem: Engineered > Modeled > Simulated communities...
GATACCTTGTCCAACTCGGCCAACGCAAAGGTCAGGTCGATGCCTTTGAACTTCTGGTGGGCATAGTCGTAGGCTGCTTTCCAGGCACCTGCCGCCTTGGTACGACGTACCAATTCCGCTACGGCCTTTTGCACCTTGGGATGGACTTGCGACAAGTTGATCACCTGAGGCGTGTGCTCGGGTGATTCGGCAAACCGATCCCCTGCATCGCCTTCCCACACAGTCGCTTCGCCATCAATTACGGTAGCGTCGGTGAGGTCGTCGAGCGTTTTGCCATCCATTTCCTCGGCCGCATAACCGCATTCCTCCGGAAAGGCTGCACGTAAGGACGCCGCTTTTCCGCATTTAGCCAATTGCCCCTTGGGGCGTTTGATCCACATGGCGGTCGGCACTTGCGAGTTTTTACCGCCGGCCGTGCTATAAGCCTCCAGCCAGTAGACTTCCTCGGTAAAGGCGCATCGTTTGCCGCCGACGATCCGATACACAGTAACCGCCACCCATTCGGGAAAGGTCACGGTGACACTGGATTCCTGCCATTGCTCGTTGTCGTCCTTATAGCGACCGGTAAAAGTCTTGGTAACATCAGGGCCCCAGACGGGCCTGTCCATGCCAGCCCAAACACCGGTCCGCGACGCGGTGGTCTGAATTTCCATGATGGACGGCCAGACGGTTTCGACATTACGCCCCAAAGCAGCACTCCACATCGGCACCACATGCACGGGTTTTTTGAAAATATCCAGCTTGCGGGCTTTGCAGTAATCCAGAGCCATTAGGATGGCTTCCGGGGTTTTAGCTGTGGGGAAAGTCACTTCGGTAAGCACTTTCCAGGATTGCTCGGAAAGGCCATAGACCTGGTTAGCGTCAATCGGCATCAGCAGATTGCGGGTTTTGGGTGGGTAATTCGTACGGGATTGATTGCTCATTGCGTGTCTCCTTAAAAAGTGAGGACGCAATGCCCCAGTCGGGGAATGACGTCCCCTTGGGGTAAAAAACACCGAGATTGCAGTGCTATTCGGCAAATTGTGAGTAGTTCAAGCCGGTTGGCCGGAAGTCACTCAATGCTGTTGATTAGAAAAACGGAATATCATCAAAATCCTCATCCATACCAGCCACATCCGGTGCAGAGGATGATGAAGATGACTGATGCGTGCCATTGGTGCCTGACGTATCGCTCGCGCGATCCAGCATTTGCAGTTCATGAGCCACGACTTCCGTGCGGTAGCGCTTTTCGCCGTTTTTGTCCCATTGCCGGGTGCGAAGCGTTCCTTCCACGTAAATCTGGCTACCTTTCTTCAAATACTCGCCAGCGGTGTCGGCCAGTTTTTTGAAAAAAACCACTCGATGCCATTCGGTACGTTCTTGTTTGGCGTTTTTTGTATCTTTCCAGACTTCGCTGGTCGCCAAAACGCACCGCAACCACTTTGCCGCCGTTATTGGGTAGATACCGAATATCCGGATCGGCGCCAAGACGACCCAATAAAATAACTTTGTTCACACCACGGTTTGCCATGATCAAATCCTCCATCGGCCGCGCCCGACAGTAAAGAAATAAGCCCATCTGCGCGGTGATGGGGATAGTCCTGGAGGCATCATCCCGGTTGGGAAAATACATTCCCGGACTGGGTAAAAATATAAATACATCAGGCTTGACGCACCTGACACGACCATGAAAACCATCGCCGCCGCTTAACAACGGAACGCCGGCTAATGCCGGATTCAGTCATCTTGAAAGACAACATGAAGGGTTGGGTGGAGTTGCTAACCTGAATCGGCCTTAGTGAAAAATCTGAACCGACTTGACCAGCCAACAACTGTCGGTGGCATTGAAGCAGAAAAAAATTGGAGGGATCTTGCAGCTAATGTCGTATTCGTCATTAGCTGCAAAGGGCATTAAAAAATCTTGGCTTACTATCGGGTACTATCTCTCATCGTGAACCAGGAACCCATATGGCTGAAACTTCCGCACCGATTAAACCCGCGCGAACTGCGATTAGTCGTCCGGTGTTTGAACGAACTTTCAAAATTAACAGCGAGCAAGCCATTCGGGTCATACGCAATAGTTATGAGCGTTTGATTCGGTCTCTGTATGCCATTGATGTGGTTTTACGGATCGTCGGCCAGGAAGAAGCCGTTGATGAAATTGAAGCTATTGTCAGCATGATGATTACCGAATGCGCCGAACAACTTCAGCAAGAAAAAGCCCGGCTGGAGAAATTGAAAGCGGATAACGGGATTGCTGAAATACCCACCTACACCCATCCCCGCGAATTTGTCGCTCGGATTGCCTCGCCGCAAATTGCCCAGTTTGTAGAGCTGATTCGGCTTCTCGATCAGTTGATGATGGTCATGGATACCTTGTGGCTATGCCAGGTCATCGACAATAAGCATTGTGTGGATGCCCGGTACCATTGGCAGCAAAGGTTACAGCGATTGGCGAATCGAATTGTCACCATAGAACGGCAAGCGCATCGAGAGGCGTATGCCCAGGGACATGGTGAAGAGGTACGGTTGGCACGGCAAGAATCTGGGCTCCAGGATGAGCCGGAAACCGTTACCGAGGACGAGTCAGTGATTGATGAACCCGATTCATTGCAAACCACCGGAAGTGGCGGGTCAATATGACTACTAATCTGGATAAACTATGCTAGTTGTGGTGGGATTATCCGATCATAAGGTTTGGAGTAGGTTCTAAAGCGGGTTGGTTTGCAATATGTCTTAATAATGCTAACTAAGATAGGGCTTACCAAATGATGACGGGAGCAGAGTTTGTTAAAAGCAACTTGGCGAACATTGGTTACAGACAAGGCGGTAATACGCAATCTGGCAGAGTTTGGGGAAAATTGGATCAGGCCATAATGGGCTGCAACGTGGACTAGTCGGTTGAGAAGTGATCAACATACTAATGGCTGGGTGACGAAGCTCACTACTTAGTTAAAATCAATAAAGGCTCCCAATTCGTTACGATTGAGCAAAATGATTTGTTGAGTGATGGCTTCGCGTTTTAAATCGTCGTTGCCAATACGAAGTGCCAACAAAAAATACGGCAATAGTGCCGCTCTGACTGGCGTCGAAATGCATCCGTTTATCATCCCAAAATCGCGTTCGACTGCTTGCTTCTGGGATGTACTTAGGCCAGGATGTGGGCCTATATTAACATTCAGTAATGTTTCCCAAGCCGTATCAACAGGGCTGGGCGAATCCGGTTTACCTTTTGACGTGGCCACACAAATTCTCGCCAGCACGAAATCGCGATACTCGCCATGGGTCAGGCTAAAAGCCCGCATATGCCAACGCAAACCATCGAATACTAATGTTTTGGGTTGCACCAGGCGCTCAGCCAGCTCGGGCCTGGTCATGGATTGATATTCGATTTCAAGAAGTAAACCGAAACGCGCCGCCTGTAAAATCGGTCTTAAAACGGCAATATCGATCAGGCGCATCGGGGCTGAGACAACCTCAACAGCTGGTAAGTTACTGATTAAAGTGAGTATCGATGCTGACGAGTTCTGTGTTGCCTGCAGCACATGCAAACACTCATGCGGGTGACCAGTGATCAAGAGCGGAACAAATTGGTCAGTAATCAGATAGCGCTTCAATGAGCGGTCGTAACGTAGATTGTCCGGCCGTAGCGATATGTAAAGTGCGATGTCTTTGGTAGCCTGCACCCGGCTAATGGCAAAAGTTTCGGTCAAAAAGTTCGTTACCAACTCTCCTGTCCAGAAAACGGTGGCTTCCAGCAACGTCAAGCGCTGGCGTACGTCCCACTTGAGTAATAAATCCTGCTCGTTATCAGTCATGAGTATATGCAAACTTTATTTGCATGACAATTTAGTTATGAGGTACAGTTTACCGCAACTATTAACTGGTAAATCGGTTACTTTCGGATGAAGGCTGACAAACGACTACACTATTTGGCGGCGGATAATGTCCGCAAGACATGGATTTTCAAACAAACCAGGGATTGAGCGTGACGGCATCGTATTTCCAATATTGGGGTAAAGCCAAGCCAGAAACCGATGACGGCCCGGCTTACCATTTGCTGCCTTACCATTGTTTGGATGTGGCGGCGGTGGCAGATATTTGGCTGAAAGCCAGCTCTAGTCTTCGCCGCAGCTTTGCTGCGGCGAGCAATTTAGACGACCAGCATACTCGAGCTTGGATGCTGTTTTTCATCGCCTTGCACGATTACGGCAAGTTCGATCTGCGTTTTCAGCGAAAAGCCGCAGAGGCTTGGAAAGCAGTCAATCCTCAGTTATCGGAAGTGCCCGCGCAGTTGAATGGTCTTGAGATTAAGGAATACAACCACGGCCCGGCCGGTTTGTATTGGTTCTATAAAGACCTCGAAGAGCGTTTTTCGGCGGGCGATGGCGATTTTTGTTTCGAGGACAACGACGATTGGGAGGCTTGGTGCAGTTGGTTATCGCCAGTCGTCGGGCACCACGGCATAGTGCCGGATAGTGGCGACAAAGATAGGCCTAAATACGCTTTACCGTTAGCCGTCTCTAAGCAGCTAATGGATACACTCAAACAAAGCCGAATGGAATGGCTGCAAGCTTTGGAGCAACTGTTTTTAATACCCGCCGGATTAACGCTCAGCGACAATCCTCCCGAATTGAAAACCAGCAAAAACAATCAATCGCGAGCAATCATGCTGGCCGGTTTTTGTTCGGTGTGTGATTGGTTGGGTTCTTCTGATCACTTCGAATACAACGACCAGCCTTGCGACGACATCGATGCGCTAAGAGCTTGGTATGTCAATCGACTGACCGTTGCCGAAGATACCTTGGCTGATGCCGGCGTGATCGGACAGGTTAAAGCCTACCAAGGCGTTAGTTCATTGCTCGATTCGGATAGCAGACCGCGGCAGGTGCAATGTCTGGTCGATAAACTCCCGCAAGCGCCAGGATTGACGATCATCGAAGCCTCCACCGGTTCCGGTAAAACCGAAACCGCGCTGTCCTATGCTTGGCAACTGTTGGCAGCGGGTTTGGCCGACAGCATCGTGTTTGCGTTACCGACGCAAGCAACGGCCAATGCGATGTTGAGCCGTCTGGAAAAAGCTGCGCCGCTGTTGTTTGTCGATCAAACCAACTTGGTCTTGGCCCATGGTCGAGCCAAGTATCAGCAGGATTTCATCGATTTGAAACAAGCCTGCCGACCGCAAACCGCGCAAGGTCACGAAGAAGCCTGGGTGCAATGCGGTAACTGGCTGGCGCAAAGCCGCAAACGGGTCTTTCTTGGGCAAATCGGCGTTTGTACCGTCGATCAGGTGTTGGTGTCGGTGTTGCCGGTCAAACACAAGTTCGTGCGCGGCTTCGGCTTAGGCCGCAGCGTGTTGATCGTCGATGAAGTTCACGCCTATGACAGCTACATGTACGGTTTGCTGGAAGCCGTACTGGAGCAACAACGCTTGGCCGGCGGCAGCGCGATATTGTTGTCGGCAACCTTGCCGTTCGAACAAAAACGCCAGTTAGCGGCAGCGTGGAATTGCGCTTTGCCGAACGACAACAAGCATTATCCGCTGATCAGCCATTGCCAAGCCGGTCGAGTCGAATGCTTCGATTTGTCCGAACTGCCCGAGCAACAACCCAAAGCGACGACCGTCAATATTGAATTGCTGAAAACGCCGGCATTGTTGCCGGACCAAAATTTGTTGCAACGCATGCTGAATGCCGCGGAACAAGGCGCGCAAGTTTGCTTGGTTTGCAATCTGGTCGCCGTGGCTCAGCAGATTTACCAAGCGTTGCGGCAACAGATGCAACAGTCGCCGACACTGAACGAAGAACAACTCCTGTTGTTTCATTCCCGTTTTATCTTTGCCGACCGTCAGAAAAAGGAACAAACCGTACTCGAATGGTTCGGACCGGAATCTTCCGCACGCGGTCAGCAAGGCCGTTTGCTGATTGCGACACAAGTGGTCGAGCAGTCGCTGGACTTGGATTTCGATTGGCTGATCACCCAGCTTTGCCCGGTCGATTTGTTGTTTCAACGCATGGGGCGCTTGCATCGGCATGCTAAAAATCAAACCGGCCGGCCAGTTGGTTTCACTGAGCCGGTTTGCACTGTCTTGCTGCCGGAAAACATCGATTACGACTTGCATGCGGTGGTTTACGGCAACAGCCGGGTGCTTTGGCGGACGCAGCAATTGTTGGAGCAGGCCGAGCGAGAGAACGATGCGCAGATCACTTTTCCGGGTGTTTACCGCGATTGGATAGAAAAGGTTTACGGTGAGAATCCTTGGGATGATGAGCCAGAATTGATCAGCAAAAACTACGAAAAATTCGATTTAGATTGCAACGCAAGCCGCTATAACGCACTAAGGAATTTAAGAATGAATCCTGGTTTAGACGATAACGACGCGAACGTTGCTGTGCTGACACGTGATGGCGAGATGAGTTTGAACGTTTTGCCGATCTGCCTAAATGCTGATGGTCGAGAGTGTCTTTTGAACGGTGTGTGTTTGAACGATCTTGACGAAAGCGAGAAAGCGGAAGCTCTAAACCTGAATACTGTCGCCGTGCCAAATAGCTGGGGTAAATCCGCTAGTTTTCCCTCGATTGAGACAGATGGCTTCGTGCGATTGATGCTCAATAAAGGGACGGACCATGCGTTTTTTGCTGAATATGGCAACAAACGATATTCCTATCAAAGAGACATCGGGTTTGAACGGATAGATGTGATGAACAGAAGTGCGGGGGATTTCTCCCCCGCAAGCCCCGAGGGTTCGGGGAAAATGGCTGTATCAGAAATTAACTGATACCAAATAGCGGTTCATCCCTGTGGCTACAGGGAGTAAAGATTTTAACATGCTTTTTATAGAGTTATTTTTTACTTATACCTAATAGCTTGTAAAAAATTTTTTTCAGAGTATGATGCGGCCTTTCTGAGCTTTGGAGGTCTTATGTCGCCTGAAAATTTTTCAAAATTGATTGAGGGCTTGAACAACTCGTCTGCCATGGCGGTCGCTGTATTGGCTTTGCTTGTCGCGTTGTCAGTGATTTGGAAAAGATAAAAACGAGGATCGGAATGAGCTTTAACTTGCTGTCATCGAATTGGGTACCCATTCAACACCAAGGCCGTTATCAAAAAATCGGTCTGCAACAACTGCTCTGCGGAGAAGTGGACGGCGAACTGTGTTTGCCGCGCGACGACATGGAACTGGCGTGCTTGCAATTGCTTTGTGCCATCACCCAAGTATTGTTTACGCCCAAGGATAAAAAAGAGTTGGGGCGATTTGTTCAGCAACCATTGACGTCGGAAAGCTACGCGGAGGCTTGCAAAGACAAATTGGATTGGTTCGATTTGAATCATCCGCAAACGCCGTTCATGCAGATTCGCGGCGTCAACGCCAAAGAGCCGACCTGCATGGATAAGCTGTTGGCTGGCGTTGCCGATGGCACCAATAAGGCCTTCGTTAATCCGCCGGGTTTGGGCGATGCCTTATGCGGAGGTTGCGCGGCAATAGCGTTGTTCAACGTCGCCAATAATGCGCCGAGCATGGGCGGTGGCTTTAAAGGAAGCCTGCGCGGCAGTACGCCGATTACGGTTTTGATCAAAGGCAAAAATTTGAGGCAGACGCTTTGGCTGAACGTCTTGACTGCGGAGTCCGCCGAATCGGCTATGCCTTGGTATCAGGAAACCAAAGGTCAACGCCCGAATTACATCGACACCATCAAGGCAGAGCAAAAAATCCCGGCTTCATCGATTGGCTTAAATCGTGGTTTGCTTTGGCAGCCTGCGCATTTCGAATTGTTACCGGTCGAGGATATGGCGACGTGTAGCTGTTGCGGCTGCGAGGAGCCGGTTTACCAAGGCTTCAAAAAAGCCAAATTCAATTACAGCGTGGAAGGTGTTTGGCCGCATCCGCTTTCGTCTCGCATATTTGCCGTCAAAAAAGGCGAAAAAGAAGAGAAGTTTCCGTCGTTCACCACTACCGCGCCGACCTGGACGCATTTGAGTAAGTTAGTGGTCGATCAATTGGACGACAAACAAGGTCAACAAGCCGCTCCTGTACTGCAACAGGCCAGAACCTTCATGGCGGCCGACAAAATTCAATTGATCGTCGGCGGTTACCGCAACAACCAAGCGACCGTGTTGGAGCGTCGGCATGAGCTATTCAGTTTGGCGCATGGTTGGGCGGAGCATGGATTGGTGATTCATAAAATCATCGAAGGCGGTTTGGCTTATAAAACCGCCTTGCGCAAAGCACTCTATCTGTTTGCGGTTGGCGTAAAGGATAAAGTCCACGGTTCCGGGGTTAATTTGTGCGACCCGGTCGAAGCGAATTATTACCAGCAAACCGAAAACCTGTTGCATCAAACTTTTGCCGGCGTGAATTTCGCGGAGCCCGATTCTACGCTGCAAGTGCTGAATAGGAAGCTCAGAGCTGCCGCACTCGATTTATTCGAGCAAGCCACCGAGCCTTACCGACAGGAACCCAAAATGTTGAAAGCGCTGGCATTAGCCAGACGCTCGTTACACAAATCGCTTAACGAACTGGAGCCACAAGGAGTTAACCCATGAGTGAAGGACAAAAATATGAGCCAGATTTAATGGCTGTGTATGAGCGTTACGAAAAAGTACAAAAGCAAAAACCCGGATTGCAAGCAGAGCTAAGGCGTGTTGCGAGGCCTGAAGACTTAATTGAAGTGCCTGCTTTCTATCGGCTAATACAAAACATAGCGACCAGCAAAGACATTTATCGCTTTCAACGCGTGGTGTATTGCCTTCCGCTGATTGCTCATCAAGACGGCGGCGATTCGTTAGGAAGAGCATTGGCTAAAGCCGACATCAACGAAAAGCGACTGTTCATGGTGATTCGATCCGAAGAACCAAACGATTTAATCCAACTGCGGCGCTTGCTCAAACAAATTCAACCCAAGCTGGATTGGTTATCTGCCGCCAAAACCATTTATTACTGGAACGACCGCGCCAAACGCCAATTGCTGGAAGACTTTTTCTTCTATCAAAACACCAAAACTAAAGAATCTGCTTAACGCCGCGCCAACCGTGAACGAAAGCGTTTGCTGGCGCCCAAGCTCCAGTTTGGGCGCTCGGTCTTGGAAGCTCTTGCTTCCCGAGCAGGAAAATGAAAGCTGGAACTTTCAAGAATCCGTTCCCAAACAGGAGTTTGGGAACCAGAACCATACGAATAAATTGGCCTAACCCAAAGGAAACCACCATGAACGAAAACTTTATCAACTTCCACGTTTTGATCTCTCACAGCCCGTCTTGCCTGAACCGCGACGACATGAACATGCAAAAATCGGCGATTTTCGGCGGTAAACGCCGGGTACGGGTTTCCAGTCAGAGTCTGAAACGGACGATGCGGCATAGCGATTATTACCGTGAGCATTTGGGCGAGCCTAGCGTTCGCACCAAACATTTGGCCGACTACCAAAGCCAAGCGGTAGCCGCGTTATCCAATCGTTACGACGAAGCCTTGATCAAACAAGCCATCGATTACATTTCCGGCAAAGACGCTAGTGCTAGCGATGCTAAAGATGATGCGGTAGCGCCCTGGGTACTGGAGGAAGTAGCTTATTTCTGCGATCAAATCAAAGCGCTGGAAGCCGAGGGTGTCGATGCCAAGAAGCTGCAAAAACAAATCGAAAAAGACGGATTAGCTTTCCGTCAGGCTTTGGCAACAGGTTTGGATATTGCCCTGTCGGGTCGTATGGCAACTTCGGGCTTGATGAGCCAGGTAGGCAAAATCGATGGTGCGCTGGCCGTCGCCCACGCCATCACCACTCACGCCGTCGATGCCGACATCGATTGGTTCACGGCTGTCGATGATTTGCAGGAATTGGGCTCCGGGCATTTGGATACCCAGGAATTTTCTTCCGGTGTGTTTTACCGTTACGCCAGCCTTAACTTGAAACAGTTGCAGGTCAATCTAGGCTTGTTGTCCGACATCAAGGCCGAGGAAACCGCCGAAGGTCGCGCTAAAGCCCTGGGCATTGCCGCCCATGTGTTGCACATGCTGGCAACCGAAGTGCCAAGCGCCAAGCAACAAAGTTTTGCCGCGCACAATTTGGCGGATTTGGCCTTGGTCAGCTTCTCTCATCAGCCGGTTTCGTTGGCCAACGCCTTTGAAAAGCCGGTTCAGGTCGATTACAAAACCGGCGGTTTCCGGGAACCGTCGATCACTGCATTAAATGGTTATTGGGACAAAATCCATCGCGGCTATGGTTTGCAAGAACGTTGCGCCGAATTTGCACTGGATGATGTTAGTTTGCCGGAAGGTATCAACTCAAAACTATCATTGCCCGAATTGGAAAGCTGGGTCAGAGCCAACGGCCAAGGATAAACGCCATGCGCGATTATTTGATTCTTAAACTACAAGGGCCGCTACAAGCCTGGGGTCGGGAAAGTTTCGAGGGCTTGCGGCCTTCGGAATTATTTCCGGGCCGAAGCGCGTTACTGGGTTTATTGGGGGCGTGTCTGGGTATTGACCGCATCGACCGCGAAGGCTTGCAAGCTTTGGCGTCCAGTGTGTCGTTTGCTGTTCGTGTCGATCAGCAAGGTCAAAAAATGACCGACTACCACACCGTTAAAAATTCCCGCGAGGATTACCGAGGCTTAAAAAGCCACGATACCATTCAAACCTGGCGGGAATATTGGCAAGACGCGTTTTATACCGTGGCGATTTGGAATAATGACGAAGCATTAATCAGCCTGGACGAAATCGAGCACGCCTTGAAACGACCGTTATACACGCCGGTCCTCGGGCGCCGCAGTTGCCCGTTGGCGCGGCCGCTATTCGATGCTCGCGTGTCTGCCGATTCGGCGCTGTCGGCATTGGCGTTGAGCGGCGAAACCGGCGGAACGGTCTATAGCGAGGAATATTTAAAGACGGCCATGCCGCTAAAAAAGCGCGATGTGCCTATCATTCACCAGCCGAGGCAATTCGCTAGCCGTACGGTTTATGTAACGGATGGACAAGGAGGGCAGCATGTTTCTGAGTAAGATCCATATCCCTTGGCAGCAAGCGAAAAATCCGTATCAATTTCATCAAGCCTTGTGGCGACTGTTCCCTGGCTGTGAAGACGCGGAACGGGATTTTTTGTTTCGGGTCGAGCAAGTTCAGTCGGGCGTTGGTACTCATGTGCTACTGCAATCGGCAATCAAGCCGGAAGGCGGTGAGCAAAGCCCATTGCTGCTGGCGCAACGCGAATTTGCGTTGGCTATTCCCAGCGGTCAACGTTTACGCTTTCGGTTGCGTGCCAATCCAATTAAAACCATCAAAGACAGCAGCAAAGGTACGGTCGAAAAAAAGGGCAAGACCTTTACTAAAACCGTCCGCGTGCCGTTGTTGCATGAAGAGCAGCAACAAGCCTGGTTGGAACGCAAGGTTCAGGATTTTGCTCAGTTGGAAACCTTGATTGTCCAACCTGAACCGGTCACCTATTTTCGTAAAGCCAAGGAAGCGCGTAGCGGCAAGATTCAAACGGTCCTTTTCGATGGTGTTATGACGATAATCGATCCGGCGGAATTCGAATCGCAAGTTATACGTGGTATCGGCCCGGCCAAGGCCTTCGGTTGTGGCCTGTTATCTATCGCCAGGTTCTGAGGAAAAAAATCATGCAATTCCAAGCTTTCATGCTCACAACCCATGAGTTCTGTGATGGGGTCAAAGCCTTCGGTTGCGGCTTGCTGATGGTAAAACGACTGGGCAATGGGTAGTTTTTGGGGTGTGTTCCATCGTTTTGTGGGGGCTTACAGAGAGTTTGTCGGTGCGCACAAGCGTTTCGGAGGTGCCGCCCCGAGTTCTGTGGCTGCCCCCAAACGGTCTGTGCGTGCGTCCAGACCTGCCGGGCGTGCCGCCAGACGTTTCGGGCGTGCATCCGAGCCTGCCGTGTGTACGATAGAATGCTTACTAGGTGCGATCGAACCTTCTGTGGCTATCCATGAAGGCTTCGGAAGTGTCGCTGTTTCCGGGTCGATTTTGCCCGTACCGCGAATAAGAAATGAACTGAAACCGGCGATAAGCGCTTTTTGCCGGCGGGGTATGCGATATTGGATGGCCAACGCAACCAGAAAACCCCAGCCTAGCGATTGATTGGCGCCGACTACTTAC
>Ga0123389_107308_pt1 | contig 12062 bp, 10 predicted proteins | sample T0HHNH4metaT_FD_89917 | JGI IMG/M metagenome (GOLD analysis project Ga0123389, IMG submission 89917) | Methane-oxidizing artificial microbial communities from Washington, USA to study methane cycling - T0-HHNH4 metaT (Metagenome... | ecosystem: Engineered > Modeled > Simulated communities...
TGAAACCTGGCAGCATCGTCGTCAACCAGCTCTATCTTATTGATGGTAAAACAAGGGGTTTCATTGTCGGGAATCTCTATGGAGGCTTTTAACGTAGTTTGTTTTAAAGCATCAATGTCATCGCGTACACCCGGCTTGATTTCCTGCTGCTGACGCAGGGATTTCAGGATTTCTTGCTGGCGCTGTTGCTCTTGTGATTCAAGTTGCCGTTGTCGCGCTTGTTCAGTCGGTGTTGTTAAAGCGGGGTCGATGCCAGCTGCATGACACAATGGCGCCAGCAAGGTTAAAACCAGCCATGCTCTTATGTTGATTTTCATATTTTTATTTTGCAAATGGGTTAAATCTAAACATCAATAAAAGGGAATAAATCCCAAATTTTTATTATATAGAATTAATCCATAAAGTAAACATGGTCTAATTTTGCTTTAGCTATGTTGCTTGAATTAAAAATAGAAAATATGCGCCGGATTATTTATAGCCAAAAAATCCAGTAAATTTGAGGAGGAAACTCAATGACTTTTAAATTAAAAAATAGCGGTGATGCTACGAGGAGCCATATTTAAAACAAGGCGTAGGGTTAAGCTAGCGTTGAAACTGAAATAAGGTGATTTTTCACCCGCCTTTGCGGAATGTCAGGTTAATCCTGCATTCGCCAAGGGCTGGGTGATTCGCTGGTTTTAACGGCATTACGCCATGAAACCGCAGCCGGGATTCACCGCCCCAAACCAGCACATCACCATGATATAGCGGCAGTTTGAGCGTTTTATCGCCACGTGCGAACCCGCCCATTTGAAACATGGCTGGAATACCCAGCGAGACTGATACGATGGGCTGGGTAAAATCCTGCTCATCCTTATCCTGATGCAGACCCATTTTTGCACCTGGGCGGTAGCAATTAATCAGGCAGGCATCCGAGTTAAAGTAACCGAAACCTGCCGTATTTGCGGCCTGTTCCGCCAGTTGCCTGAAACTGGACGGCATTGCAGGCCAGGGGGTTCCGGTCTTAGGGTCACGTGCTGCATAGCGGTATCCATTTTTATCAGACACCCAGCCCAAAGCGCCGCAGTTGCTGGTTGTAACAGACATCGGCAATCCACCCGGCGTGATCATCTTTTAGTATTTCCTCTTGCCGTGATTGTTCGAATAAGTCCATCGTGTATTTTAAGTGACTTGAAGACGATCATATTGAATTGACAGTCAGGTTTGTAATTCAATCTATAATTCAACTTATAATTCAACCATGAATAATGCAGATTTTTATACACAGGCTCGGCAATTCCTGATGCAAATCGATGCTGACTGGCAGCGTTTGATTACTGGCGTCGGCCCTTGCGAATTCAGCCCTAAAGCCGAACGCGAGCCATATGAGGCATTGGTGCGTGCAGTGGCTTACCAGCAGTTGAGCACGAAAGCCGGCGATGCGATCCTGAAGAAATTTCTACTGCATTTCGGCGCGTTCCCAAGACCGGAGCAATTAATCCGTGCCAGTTTTGACGATTTACGTGCCGTTGGTTTCTCCGGCAGGAAAATTGAAACCATTCAAGGCATTGCACAGGCAGCGATCAGTGGGTTGGTACCCGACCGTAATGCCGCAGATGGCATGAGTGATGAAGACCTGATCGCAAGACTAGTGACACTTAAAGGCATAGGCCAGTGGACCGTAGAAATGATGCTGATATTTACGCTGGAACGCATGGATATATTGCCTGCCGATGACTTTGGCATTGCTGAAGGCTACAGACGGCTTAAAAAACTGGAAACCGCACCCAAAAAGAAAGTTCTGGCTGAAATCGGCAAAGCCTGGAGCCCTTACCGCACCGTTGCCAGCTGGTACCTGTGGCGGGTACCCAAATAAACAGCGCCGGAATTCAGGTTTTATAAAAGGCAGGTTTTATAAAAGGTTAGTGCGCCTAATCTATATCGGCAGAGTCACACTAGGTCAATGACGACTCATCGGCAAAACCTGGGCAGGCCATCATTCTGCTTACTGCCTTATTCACTGCACTAACGACTACATTCTACAGCCAATCGCTTCTTGCAGCACACGCTATTATTGACGCCGCGCTTAATGGGCGAGGCCGTTTGCACCTATAATACAGGCTATGGAAATTTTCAAATATCACAATTACGCTTTTGCCAAGCTCCTTGCGTTTCGAATTCAGATCTCTTTAGCTTACCAGATCATGGCCGTTGTTGTCGGCTGGCACATCTATGAAATTACACGCGACCCATTATCACTTGGCCTGATCGGCCTTGCGGAAGTGATTCCTTACTTTGCTTCTGCGCTAATAGCGGGGCATGCCGTTGACCATTATTACTCACGCCGCCTGTTTGGTGCCCTGGCTGCAGTGCTGCTGCTGGTCAATGCGTTTACGCTCACCGCGCTGGCAATCGGCTGGCTGAACGGTGCGGCTACGTTATGGATTTATGCATCAATTGCTTTTACCGGCTTTGCGCGCGCTTTCATCGCACCCAGCTACAACACCCTGTTTGCCATCATCGTGCCCAGAAAGCAGTTTGTCAAAGCGGCCAGCCTGGGTACAACGGCGTTTCAGGCCGGCCTGGTCATCGGGCCGGCTATTGGCGGTTTCCTGGTGGGGTTCACCAGCAAGGCTGTTGCTTATGGCGTTGCCACAGCGCTGTGCCTGGGCGCGATGAGCGCGATGCTTTCAATCAAGATTGACGAGCCGAAGAACCCCACCGGCGCACCTTTATTGACCAGCATAAAAGAAGGGTTGAGCTTTGTCTTCAGCAACCAGATCGTGCTCGGTGCAATGTCCCTGGATATGTTCGCGATCCTGTTCGGTGGCGCAGTTGCCATGCTGCCGGCGTTTATTCATGATATTTACCAACTTGGCCCGGAAAGCCTGGGCATATTGCGTGCCGCACCGGCAGTGGGCGCAATTGCAGCCGGCCTGTGGATCACACGCCACCCGATCAACCTGCATGCCGGGCGCTGGCTGTTGAGCGCAGTCGCCGGGTTTGGCTTGTGCATCATCAGCTTTGGCTTAACCAGAAACTATTGGATGGCCGCAACCATGCTGCTGCTCTCAGGCATCTGCGACGGCGTTTCTGTCGTATTGCGCCAGACCATCATGCAGCTGGCCACCCCGGATAATATGCGCGGCAGGGTATCCGCCATCAACGGTATTTTCATTGGTTCGTCAAATGAGCTGGGGGCTTTTGAATCAGGCACCACTGCACGCCTGATGGGGCTGGTGCCATCGGTTATTTTTGGCGGACTCATGACATTATCCGTAGTGGGCATCACCAGTAAACTGGCGCCAAAACTGCGCAAGCTGGAGCTGCATCAGCTGCATTGAGGTAGATAATAAGCCATGCGTGATATCGACGAACTGTTCGCAGCCTTAGCCCGCTCTACATTCCGGGCCGGGTTCAAGCTGAACAGTAAAGATATGGCTTATCTACAGCAAAAGGGGTTATCTACCGTGCTTGACCATGCGGAAGATTTTATACAAAGTCGCCTGGCACCGGCGGTGATTGAGAACGACGGCAAACAGACCCCCATGCGCGGCCACCCGGTTTTTGTGGCACAGCATGCCACTGCCTGCTGCTGCCGCGGCTGTTTGCGGAAATGGCACCAGATTCCGCAAGGGCGCGCACTGACAGTGGCGGAGCAGGCCTATATCGTGGTGGTGGTGGAAAAATGGCTGCGTGAAAAAACCAAAACCGCCTGAGCAGCAGCTCATGGCCGCCTGACAGTGATCCGGCAATTATCCATAAGTCCCATCAACTCTGGGTTTGCATAAAATCGGTGCATAGATCACCAGGAATACCGTAAACCCGATAATCCAGAATACAGCGGAAGTCACTACCCAGGCAGTGTAATTCTGCATGGAGAACAAAGGCATAACGATACGGAATACCGCACTGGCGCCAATCGCTGCAAAAACCAGATTCAGCCATGATGAGGTATCCCTAATATTGCGACCGGTATGCCCCAGGGCCACGCGCGACATCATGCCAACCGTCATCAGTCCTACGCCGCCTATGGTAAACAAATGCAAAGTCAGAATTGATGGAATGCCAAGCTGGTTCTGCAAGCCATAGAACAGGAAGCCGAAATTGATCAGCCAGGATGACAGGTACAGGCTCCACAGCAGGGGAACGCGCCAGAGCGCCGGGATATGCCAGTTATATAAACGAAAGCCATTCAGCACAAACAGAGCCATCGCCAGCATGGACGACAGCCCAGCCACCTGCATGAAAATCTCGTTCAGAAACAAGCCGATAAACAGTACCATAATGCTGAGATCCAGCCATTTATATTGCTTAAGCTGAAATACACCGGCAACCAGGTGTGAAACGCCGCGCTCGATAAAAAATGGAATCACACGGCGGCCTATCATTAAAATCAAGCCTATAAACAGGAATACCGCCCCGTTAATGGCATACAGCATGCCGTTATTGATCAGGTTGTAACATCCGAGATAAAACACCAGGTTACCAACCCACAGCAGCAGTAACTTAGACACCACCGCAAGCTGCTGCCACTGCCTGGCTTTAACGATGGGCTGGGCAACGGCGGCCGTCAGCAGCAGGCCGAACAGCAAATCGGCCAGCGCCGCCCAGGCCAGGAAAGCGGTACCGAACAGGAGCAGCACCCGTGCCGCACACCAGAGTGCGAATAAGGCCAGCAGGGGTTTGCCGTGCGGGGTTTGTATGCCGGTCCAGTTTTTTACCGCAGTGAGCAGAAAGCCTGCAACCACTGCCATGCCGTAACCGTACAGCATCTCGTGTGCATGCCACTGGCTAGGGATGATATTGCTGATCTCGACAACACTATGTGAGGTATAGACCGCTATCCAGCTGACTATCGACAATACCGCAAAAATCGCGGCGCCCAGAAAAAACGGGCGAAAGCCTAAATTAAACAAGGCCAGGCCTTTTACCTGCCTGGATTTATTCATCTCAATCTGCACTACCGCCATCATCAACCCGCCTCTAATTTAAGCCATCACCCTAGCCGGGGGTGAATCCTATGATCTTTAAAAACCAAATCCGGATACGCGTTTTAAAATACAAGTATCAGGCTTTTTTCAGAAACTCCGCCTTGAGCAGAAAATTGCCTGAATCCGTTTTGCAGTCTACGCCATGGTCACCGCCTACCAAGCGGATACTTTTCACTTTGGTACCCATTTTCAGCACTGTAGAAGACCCCTTGACCTTGAGATCCTTGATCAGCACCACGGCATCACCATCAGCCAGCACATTGCCGTTGGCATCCCTGACGACCGCGGCGACATCATCATCTTCAGCGGCAGCGGCAATCGGCCACTCAAAACCGCAATCGGCACAAACATAATTACCGCCATCCGGATAGGTATTTTCCAGCGTACATTGCGGGCATGCAGGGTTATCAGACATATTGACTCCATTTAAAATTGATGACTTTGCGAGTAGCTATGATGTTGTTCGCCGGCAATCACTGCCTGAGCGATGCACGCTTATGCATTTTATTGGCACCACCCACGATTAACCAAGGCCCGATTATAATCCCTGCACCGAAATCGCATCACCCCTTTTGGTCAAGAAATCCGTTAAACTTTGATACTCTTTTCATGAAGGCAGCCATCATGTTATCCACCTATGCAGCAACCATTCCCCCATTGAAACGCGCTCTCGGCAATCTGGCATCCATCCTTGAAAAAGGACAGCAATACGCAGATACGAAGAAAATAGAACATCAAGTTCTGCTCAATGCACGCCTGTTTGCAGATATGTACCCGCTTACACGGCAGGTGCAGATCGCCACCGACATGAGCAAAGGTGCCGGCGCCAGGCTGGCGGCCATTGAGATTCCGAAATATGAAGACAACGAAGCCAGTTTTTCCGAACTGCAGGCACGCATCAATAAAACCATCGCATTTCTGGACTCGATAAAACCGGAACAGCTGGAAGGCGCAGAGACACGCGAGATTACCATCAGCATACGCAAAACCGAGCTTAAATTCAGCGGACAGGACTACCTGCTGAAATGGGTGATGCCGAATGTATATTTCCATGTCACTACAGCATACAACATTTTGCGCCATAACGGTGTCGAACTGGGGAAACAGGATTTCCTGGGGCATCTAAGCCGGGGTGTATAAAGCTGGAATCTATCAAGCCAAGGCCTGTAAATTCAAGCGCTTTAAATTCAGGAATTTGAATTAAAGCGCAGTCAACCAAGCGCGTAGTTCGTTAACACATGAACCGTGGCTATTCACCCTTGATTGAATTCACACTTCCACCTGTTCGGTCAGCGGCAGGTCCTGTTCTGGGCTTTCCTGCCCGATCTGTAACAGCTGCCCGAACTCCGCTGCTGAAACCGGTCGACTGAAATAGTAGCCCTGTGCACGCTCACAGCCACATTCCATCAGGAATTTTGCCTGCTCCAGGGTCTCCACACCTTCAGCAACCACGTGCAGATGCAGGCTTTTTGCCATCAGTATAATGGTGCGTACCATCGTTGCGTCACTGGCATCGCTGATGACGTCACGCACAAACGACTGATCGATCTTGAGCTGCCGGATAGGAAAGCGCTTGAGATAAGATAATGATGAATAACCGGTACCAAAATCATCTAAAGACAGGATCACACCCATCGCAGAAAGTTCATGCAAGGTAGCCAGTGTGCGCTCCACACCCTGCATCAGTATGCCCTCGGTCAATTCCAGATCCAGCACTCCGGGCGGCAGATCGTATTTATCCAGCAAGCTCCGTATCTGCTGCAGTAAATTATTCTGCCTGAATTGCAGAGCCGACAGGTTAACCGACATCGTCAGTGCCGTAAAACCTGCATCGCGCCATGCGCGGCATTGCTTGATCGCCTGTTCCAGCACCCAGTGGTTGATTGATATAATCAAACCGGTTTCCTCCGCAAGCGAAATGAATTTTTCAGGGTAGATCATGCCCATTTTAGGGTGCTGCCAGCGTACCAAAGCCTCACAGCCGATAATACGTCCGTTTTCCAGGTTCACCTGCGGTTGATAGTACACTTGCAGTTCATTACGCTCCAGCGTGCAACGCAGCGCAGTCTCCAGCTTGAGCCGCTCATAAGAGCTTTCATTCATTCCCGGATGAAAAGTCTGGTAACAGTTACGCCCGCTTTCTTTAGCCTGGTACATCGCAACATCGGCATATTTAATCAGGCTTTCCGAATCCTTTGCATGATCCGGATAGACCGCAATGCCGATACTCGCCGTGATCCGCAAGTCGTGTTCTTCTATGAAATAAGGCTGGATGATGGATTGCAATATCTTCTCCGCAACCAGCTCGGCACCGGCAGTACCCGCATCGCTTAACACCACGATAAACTCATCCCCACCCTGCCGCGATACGGTATCCTGCTCGCGTATGCAACCCAGCAGGCGCTGTCCCACATTCTGAAGCAGCTGGTCTCCCACCCCATGCCCGAGGGTATCGTTAATCTGCTTGAAGCGGTCAATATCCAGAAACAGCAGCGAGAGCTTGGTATCATGCCGCTGAGCCGAAATAATCGCCTGTTCAAGGCGGTCACTGAACAGTACGCGGTTCGGCAAGCCGGTCAGCACATCATAATGCGCCAGCTGCTGAATACGTTCCTGCGCCATTTTGCGTTCCGAAATATCACTGAAAATCGCCAGGTGATTGATAATGGCACCATGTGCATTCCTGACCTGAATGATCGTCAATGCTTCGGGATAAACTTCACCGTTCTTACGGCGATCCCAGATCTCGCCTTGCCAGCTTCCTGTTTCCAGGATAGCTGCCCACATCTGCTCATAAAACTCATGGGACTGTAATCCGGAAGAAAGGATTTTTGGATCCTTTCCGACGACATCCTCTGCCGTATAGCCGGTAATTTCAACAAAACTGCGATTCACTGAAATGATTTTATTACTGGCATCGGTAACGATAATACCTTCTTTACTGTACTCAAACACAGTCGCCGCCTGCTCCAGTTTGATGGCAGCCGCCCGCTGTTGCTGCTCACGGTCAAGATTATCCAGCGCAAAAGTAATATCGTTTGCAAGGCCATTCATCAGGTCAATATGCGCTGACGAAAAATAGTCAGGCTCACTGGAATATACCGCAATACAACCATAGACTTTACCATTGCGCGAGATCGGGAATGCACCCACGGAATTGAAATTGAACTTCATCGCAGCGGCATGCCAATGCGCATTCACATCCTCAAGAAACTGGTTCAGTACCTTATGCGCACCTGCCTGGATAGCAGCAGAAACCGGGCCTTTGCCATGAAAGTTATCGGTACTGATGGATACCCTGATCAATTTCAGGTAATCCGAAGACACGCCGCTAAATGCAACCGGCCTGACCCAGCCCTCGTCGCCGGGTACACCGATCCATACCAGGTCGAACGGAACACGCTCAGCCAGTATCTGGCAGATGCCATTCAGCAGCAGCGTTTCATCTTTCTGTCTTACGATAATCTCGCTGCTTTCAGTCCAGGCTGCATAAAGCCTGTTAACCCGCCCCAATTCACGCTCTGAATGATTCAGCGTATCCAGCATGCCATTGAAACTCTGCGCAAGTTCGCCGACTTCATCTTTCGTAGTCTCGTCAGAACGCTGTTCCCGGTTACCGCCCTCAACCAGCTTCATGACATGAATCAAATGATACAGCCTGCCGGTCAGGCGCCAGGCCAGCACTGCCGCGATCACAAAAGACGCGATCACCGCCAGCAATGAAAACCCGACACCGGTTAACGCCAGCAACTCCAGGTTGGCATTTGATGAGCGCCGTGTCATTTCCACACGCGCCCAGCCTACATGCCGCTTATTTACCATAATGGGCATGGCGACATCGACCATGGCATCATTTTCCAGCAAGGTCGTAAACTCGGCAGGTGCATGCAGCAAACCCCTGCTGACCGCATCATTCACATAGCGCCCGACCAGATCCGGGCTGGTCGCCCCCATTACCTCGCCATGCGCCGACAGCACTAACGCGAACTTGAGGTCTGGCGCATCCGTAAATCCATTCAAAACTTCCTGCAGGCCTGCAATATCGTTTGCCAGCACAGAGGACGTGCTGCCGGCAGCCAATGCCACAGCCAGCCCTCTCGCCCTGTCTGCATCGGTGCCATATAAAAAATCCCGCTGCTGGATATACATCAGGTAGCTGAAACTTGCCATGACCAGCAAGGTTGCCAGCCCGAATGACAATATCAGCTGCTTGCGAATAGAATACACCCAGAGCACCATGATGCGTCCTTGCAGCACTCTGAAAAAATGTAACAGCCTTACCATTCGATCTCCCGCACCGCACTTGAATATACTTGGAGGAAATTGATCACAGGCAGATAGTTTTGGTCAGTGGCTGATTCAGCAGGGCAGTAGAATATCCTTGGCATATCCGGACCTGCCGTATGTAGGGAAACATGATTGACCGGAGGCCTTGCCGGCAGCGGTACCGCCTGTAAATGATGTGCGGCCATAGAAATGCCGGCAAAAGAAATACATGAGGGTGCGCAAGGCACCGGGATAAGCACCGCTAGATTGCTTGGCCACACCAAGCCTGCTATAGGCCGATTACGCAAATTGTTCCCCGTTCTCATGCTATTGCTTTTACATTTACAATACCGGGCAACAGCAACAACTATGCAGCACCATAACGAAGCGCTAGCGATTTGATTAAAGCAATTAGTATGCTGCTTGTCAAACAATCTGGCAGCAAAAACAAGGCTTGTAACCCGTATGGGTAGTACGTTCAGGTTAAATATTCAAGTAATTGCTTTTTAACGGTTTTTACAATGCCGACATCAGGAGTCACGGGGGAGTTTAATGATAGGGATTTTACTGGCTGCCGGGTTTTCCCGCAGATTCGGCAGCACCGACAAACTACTGCATCCATTAGAAGATGGCCGCCCGATCGCACTGGTTGCCGCCGAAAACCTGGTCACGGCCATTCCGCTGACCATTGCAGTGCTCAGACCTGATAATCAAGCGCTGGCAGGGTTATTGGAACGTGCGGGATTAAAAATCGTTTTCTGCGACCCGCAGCAGACTGGAATGGCAGACAGTTTATCCTATGTGGTGCGCTATTCGTCCCGGTTCGATGAATCCGGCACAGGCTTTGTAGTGGCGCTGGCCGACATGCCGTATATCAGCCAGCAAACCATCCGTGCAGTGGCGCAGGAACTGACTGCGGGAGCGGGTATCGTGGCACCCATCTGCAAGGGGCAGCGCGGACATCCGGTAGGGTTTTCGGCAAAGTTTCGCAGCGAGCTTGAACAGTTGACGGGAGATGAAGGCGCCCGCGCTATACTTAAACGGCACGCAGATCAGGTTAAGCTATTGGAATGCGGCGACGCAGGCATCCTGGCGGATATCGACACCCTGGCAGACCTGGCCGTTAAGCCGCACACTTAGCCGGAGCCTGGTTCCGTTTTGACTGCTGTGCCCGTACCTGAATCAGCTCGGCTAGTATCGCGATCGCGATTTCTGCAGGCGTGCGGCTGCCGATAGGCAAGCCAACCGGGCCATGCAGGGTTGCGATCTCAGCTTCACTCAGGTCAAACATGCGCATGCGTTCGCGCCGTTTTTCCTGATTTTTCTGTGAGCCTAACGCACCCACATAAAACGCATCGGATTTGAGCGCTTCCAGCAATGCCATGTCATCAAGCTTGGGGTCGTGTGTCACGGCGACAATCGCAGTGTAAGCATCAGGATCGATTTCGAGCACTGCATCATCAGGCATGGCATAAACCCAGCCGGCGCCTTCCACATGCCACTCCTCGCGCATCTCTACCCGCGGATCACAGATCAGCACGTCAAAGTCCAGCACCTGCGCCATGCTCGCCAGTACGGAACCCAACTGATTAGCGCCGATAATCAGCAAACGCCATTGCGGTCCGAAATAGCTGTGGAACCAGTCATCTTCGATACGCGGCGGCCCTTCCGGGTCAACTTCAGCCAACCTTGCCCGACCGCTGCCGAGATGAACGGAACGCCTGATTAGTTTGCGCTGCTCGATACCCTGCAATAAGGACTTGATCTGTGCAGCATCGTGCAAAGGCTCTACCGCTATCTGCAGGCGGCCGCCACACGGAATGCCGAAGCGCTGTGCATCATGGCTGCTGATACCGTACTCGATCACGGACGGCAGCTGCGGCAACTGCCGATGACGCGCTTTGTCCGCCAGGTCATCCTCTACGCAGCCACCGGATACCGAGCCTATCAGATGGCCATCCTCACGCACCGCCAGCAAGGCGCCAGGCAGACGCGGAGCAGAGCCCCAAGTCTGCACCACGGTGAACAGATGCACTTTGTAGCCGTTATCAAGCCATTCGACGACGCGCGTCAATACTTCCCAGTCCAGCGACTTCAAGATATTACGCCAGCTGGTTGCCAATCGGCAGGCTACGGATACGCTTACCGGTAGCCGCAAAAATGGCATTGGCGACTGCCGGTGCCACAGGCGGCACCGCAGGCTCGCCTACACCGCCCATTTTTTCGGTACTTTGCACGATATGCGCTTCCACCTTAGGCATATCCGCCATACGCATCACTTTGTAATCGTGGAAATTTGACTGCTGCACCATGCCATCCTTGAACGTGATCTCGCTCTGCAGCGCAGCACCCAACCCGTATGAAACCGATGATTCCAGCTGTGCTTTCAGTGAATCCGGATTCACGGACAAGCCGCAGTCAATCGCGCACACTACCCGGTGCACCTTCACCGCACCCTTGCTGACCGAAACCTCAGCCACTTGCGCTACATAACTGCCAAATGACTCATGCACGGCAATGCCGCGGAAAACGCCTTTTGGCAATGGTTTGCCCCAATCCGCTTTTTCAGCGGCAAGATTAAGCGCCGCGAGGTGGCGCGGATGCGCTTTCAACAACGCACGGCGATACTCCAGCGGGTCTTTACCTGCTGCATGCGCCAGTTCATCAACCAGGCTTTCCATCGCAAAAGCGGAATGGCTATGTCCGACCGAGCGCCACCACAGCACCGGGATACCGGCTTTTACCGTATGCAGGCTCACATGATGATCCGCAATCGCTTTCACATAAGGCGAATCCGCCACGCCTTCAACCGAGGTTGCATCA
>Ga0123389_173106_pt1 | contig 12009 bp, 7 predicted proteins | sample T0HHNH4metaT_FD_89917 | JGI IMG/M metagenome (GOLD analysis project Ga0123389, IMG submission 89917) | Methane-oxidizing artificial microbial communities from Washington, USA to study methane cycling - T0-HHNH4 metaT (Metagenome... | ecosystem: Engineered > Modeled > Simulated communities...
CGGAGTTGTTTAATAAGTAGAGGCTTTGGGTGACAAGGCTTGGAGGGTTCTGACGCTATCGTAAGCTCTGCTGCATTCGAATTTTGATTTGTGATTGAACCTTAAATTTGGCTCCTGCCGGCCATTACCGGCCGGTTGGGGTAACTATCCAATTTCAATAGTTCAGGTATACGGTGACTCAGCCGAATGACAGGTATTCGGCAAGCAAATCAACTTCATGACCGCGTCAGTAAATCGAATTGCCGACCACTGCGTTTTGATCGTGACTGACAGTAGTTGGATGAATACCTGACTGTCAAGAGAGCTGAGCCTGAATTCCCATGATCGTAAACGGGGCGACAATTAGACACGAGTTTTAAAAAGGCGTCCATGCTCCCCCTAGATTTGTCGTAAAATAACTTGGCTAATCCAACTATAGATAATTATCATGCCTTCTAAATAATGCATGGTAACGGATAATGAAACCACCTTCCGATTATACGTTTCCGTTACACTTATCCACAGCCGGCCACTCAAAAAGCTGGCTCCATCACCCAGGTGAAATTTTAACCGGTACGGGTGGTCAATTTTCTCCGGGCACCAACAAAAATTTGCCGCTTAAGAGATCATGGGGCAAATCACTAGTACAAAATGAATAACATAACTGCCGAGGGTAAAATAATACTGAAAGGCCGCTTTGTGTTGGAAGAAATTCTTGGTCACGGCGGGATGGGAACAGTTTATAAAGCATTGGATTTATTGGCGGTTGAAGCACGCGATAAAGAACCATATTTAGCAATAAAACTATTAAACTCGGAACTTCTTGGTGACCCTAGGTTTTTCATTGCTATGCAACGAGAAGCTAAAAAGGCTAAGTCACTGGCGCACCCGAATATTATTGCCATATATGATTTTGATCGTGATGGTAGCAATGTTTATTTGAGCATGCAGTTACTCAAAGGCAGCCCTCTTAGCGCCTTTATCAAACAGCACTCTTCGGGCATTGCACTCGACAAAGCTTTACCTATAGTAAAAGACATGGCGTCCGCTTTGGCTCACGCGCACAAAAACGGTATCGTCCATTCGGATTTTAAGCCGGGGAATGTGTTTGTAGACGATCAAGGCCATGTTACGGTTCTGGACTTTGGCATTGCCTGCCAGTTTGAAAGAACTGCACGAGGCAATGACGAGACGACTGTTTTTGACTCACGGTCACTAAATGCGCTATCACCTCCCTATGCCAGCCTTGAGATGCTAAACAATGTGGAACCGGATCCACGAGACGATATCTATGCGCTTGCTTGCGTGACATATGAACTTTTATCAGGCAAGCACCCGTTTTCAAGATCAAATGCTCAACAGGCGTACGATTTAAAAGCACAACCGAGCCAGATTACTTCTATCTCGAATAAACAGTGGAAAGGATTGTTGCATGGCCTCCAGTTAAAGCGCGAACACCGTACTAAAACTGTTGATAAATTCATAGCCGAAATTTCACCTTCACAAAGTAGCAAAGCAAAGCTGTATTTTGTGGCATCAATAACATTTGCTAGTTGCGTGGTATTGGCTTCCTATTGGTCATTTCAGAAGAGCCAGGAACAGAGCATTGATTCGTCAGCGCAAATAAATGCGAATATAAACGAGCCCAAGAAAACGGAAATGACTTCCATTCCAGCGGAAGCACCAACAAGTTATCGGGACAACCAAAAGGCTGACTCAATTTCGAAAAACCCAATAAATCTGCAGCTATCCGCATCAAGTTACAATATAGGCGATCCAATGATTATATTCGTGGAAACGGAAAAACCCATGTATATCACTTTAATACATACTAACTCAAAAGGGGAAGTTTCTACTATTTATCCGAATAGCTATGAAACCTATCAAATAATATCGGCAGGCGATAGGGTACGAATTCCAAGAGAAAATGCCGACTATGAATTTACTGTGTCGGGTCCATCAGGGATAGATAGAATAGAAGCTCTAGGAAGCTCTGAGCCGCTACCAATTACAGAAAATATTATCGATGGAAGCGGAAAAATTAACGCAAAAATTAATTCTCTCCTAATATCAAGAACAGCAGTAACTGTAAAAGTTTATTAAAGTCGGTTACGGCATAGCGGCAATTCTAACTCGTCGATTAGCAGCGCTGTAGGGATTAGCTGGATCGAGTAAGCCTTGTTCTCCGTGACCAGAAAATTGAATTCTTGAAGCTGCCAGACCATGTCCTGCAACGAAAAAGTCCCGTACGGTAGCTGCGCGTCGCAAGGATAAATCTTTATTATATTCATCGGTCCCTTTGGCATCCGTATATCCTTCTACAAGAAACTTCAGGTTTTCCAGGTCACCGGACACCAAAGCTTCCGCAACAGGGGTGAGTTGTTTGACAGCTTCATCCGTTAATTGTGCGGAATTGAAAGCAAATTGAATTTCTAAGGATATTGCTTTAGAACCAGTGTTGGCCGTTTTATCCTTAGGCCGGATACTGATGCCACGTGTAAGACCTTTTTCCCCACTTTCCATTCCTGGTTTAAGCGCTTCAATGATTTCATCTTTTGTAGGCGCTCGGCTTTTAAGATTTATCTCTTCAGCGGCAGCACTTTCAGTAAACACCAGCGAAAGTAAAAGGGTAAATAAATAAATTATTTTAGAGAACCACATATTTAATCCTTTATAACGTTTACAGCTTTAAGTTAAAAAATTAATAGGCTTTGTTAAAGAGGAGCCCTGTTGTTAGCGTATTCATAGCGAACGTCTTTCCATACACTTTCGTATAATTGGGGCATAGACTCATTCCGCACATCCCTCTTTACATATAAGCCGGGTATGTAGAGTTGTGTAACTTTAATGTTCTGAACCGGCGTCCATTTCTCGGTAATAGTTTTTGCAACATTACCCTCCCCAGCGTATGCGTCTAGCGGTGAAGTCAATATTGCACTGACTATTCTATCGACACGCGTCCAATCATAGGGAAGCGCAAGAAATAGACGGGCTGCATAGGTGAATTGCAACTCCATTCGAATTGAATAGTGCCAAATAGTATTGATGTTATCGAAACTCAGCCACCATCCGCCACCCAAGACTTTTTCAGGTTTAGACGGATTACTGAAAAATCGATAATAGCGATGCCCCTGATTCAAATGCACCCTGGTTGGATTATTAATACCCCCGCTACTGATAATATTGTGTTCATTAAACCATTCCTCGGGACTAATGCCTTTAGCTATTAACTGCCAATGCGGTTGAACAAAGCAGATGTCATTTAGTGCATTACTCATTATCCTACTCCCAAGGTATTAGTTAGTATTTTCTGGTAATCCATTCGAAATTGTAGTGCCAAGAAATAAATTTTTACCATTATTATTTTTACTTTGTCAGAAGTATCTGGCTAATTCGAAAGTCATTGGCGTCTGTTTGCCGACTGGTCCACCAGTCTTTGAATTCGAACTCAGGCATTCCGCCCGGTTATCCGTTATCTTGGAGATGTAGGCTATGCGAAACTCCTTACTTTTTATAAAGATCGAGAAAAACGACCTTAGAGCACATTCCAGAGGGTGGCAAATGAAAAGTCGCCTGTTGATAATTCTTCTTTTGCCATTAAACATTACAAAAGCTAAAAAGCCGGCCAGGATTAGGAAGATTGACGGTGGCTCAGGTGCATCATAAAATTCGACCTTACCTTGCAGGGTAAAATGTGTTGGGCCAATTTCTGTTAGGCGGTCAAGTGTTGGGTCTTTAGGTGTTGGGTTCCTTTTTATGCCGTAATCGGTGTTATTAATAATTACTTTAAGAATATGATCGCCTGTATCCAACCATTCAGTTAAATTTTTGCTTGTGCCAAAATCGTAAAGTGAATCCTTCCAATAGTACGTGACAACATCAGGAGGGATGGACGGAGTGTATGAACTTTGAAAATAACCTTCAGAACCCGCGCTCGTCGCGAATAGCCCTGCTGAAGCTAGGAGAGTATTGTCTAAGAAAACTTGCGCCCTATCGTCTGCGGCAAACAAGGAAATATTGATCTCGTACGGATTCAATTCGGGAATCGGAAACTTAAAAATGGCAGTCCAATAGCCATTGTAGTTAGGGTCGGAGTAGTCAAGACTATCGCCAACATAAGTGCTATCCTTCGGACTATCACCAGACATGTCCATGGTGATCCATTTATCCAAATTATTATCTTGCAAGCCGTCGCTAAAATGCCACTTCGAGAGATTCGCTTCAGTCGTGCTGAAGTCTATCGCCACCGTTGCTGCCGATGCGTTCCCCAAGGCGAAGCTGAGTGCAATGGTTAGAGCTAACCTTATATTATTGTTTCTTGAATTAATTTTCATAATTATATCCCAATATTTTGAAGAGATTAATCGCTTATCTCATTAACAAATTTGTCAGCCAAAGCTCACAAGGCTTAACCTTGCCTTTATCCGCATAATCTTTGTCGCAATCGATCAACAAAAACCATCAATAGATTTGCAAATCGCCACCTTTAGGCAATAAACCTCCTCTTCCAATACGCGTAAGGGTACTACCGGAACTAAGACCGCAATAATCCTGACTGAAGATGCTGGTATCGAATTGCGGACCACCAAGATTGGCAAGTACGCCACTCAGATTTAACTGCGGTGCCGTCACGTTTAGCGTTCCACTGACACCGGTTTCTGACACGGCCTGTATGACATTCAAACCGGAAATAAAAGGTTGCCAGGCAGTCGGCGAGCCCCCCATAATCAGGGTGTCGTTGCTAGGAATTAGTCCACCTAAATTAAGTAGGATGTTGCCCCCCGAGCCGCCTATGGCGTTTGCTTGTATCACACCCGTATCCATAATTAGCAAGTTTGCAGTCACCGAAATATCACCGCCATTGCTGTTGGCCCCGTTGACGCTGGTCAGGAAGCCGGAATTTTGCAGGCTAACCAGTTCGCCGCCACTTATAAAAATAGATCCCCCATTGCCAGTGTTGGCCATGGTGCTTATGTAAGATGGATCTAATGTCAACCAGTGGGAAAAAATAAGAGAAATATTGCCAGCCGCAATATTCCCAGTGGACGCACTAGTGATTGAACTATTCCGCATAAGAATATCTGGAGCGCGGATTGCTATGTTGCCGGGATGAATTGTAGAAGCTCGGTTTTCAGGAACGATAGCATCGTTTTGAACGCTGATATATCCGCCATCGGTAAGATGAAGCCAATCGTTGGCTACAATCGATATATTGCCGGTTTCTCCGCTTGAACCGGAACCCAACGATGCGGATGAGATGTAACCACCGCCATGGACAAGTAGCGTATTTGCTGCAATATTCACTACACCAGCCTGACCTAGCGACTGCGAAAAGCTGGATATTGTCCCGCCATTTCGTATATCCATATTGTCAGCTTGCACATTGACAATCCCAGCATTGCCGGTGACGAGATTATTCGACACTATGTTCTGATCGGGTCCAGTAATAGACATAATCCCTGTAGCCAAGGAGGAGCCTCCTTGATCGATTGTCAAACCTCTGACGTGCGACACATTCACTTCGCCGGCATTGCCTCGACTGTGGGTACTAGTCGATATTTGGCCGCCACTGAGTATATTAAGGGTACCGGCCTGCACATTGATCTCACCGGCATTTCCTGATCCAAGGGCGGATGATTCCGATAAAATACCGCCTCTTTGATGGGACGTGCCTTGGCTGCCTATGTTCAAAGCATAGGACGCATTGATGTTTATAGTACCTGCATCGCCAGTTCCGGCAGTAGAGGTTCTAATAATACCGGCATTAAAAATGTCCAGTGTATTGGCGTTAACCTTTATAAGGCCGGCGTTACCAGTACTTAGCTCGAATGCAGACGAATCAATGCCGGCAACATGCTCTGTATTACTTAGGGAATCTATAGTCAAAGTATTGGTGGTAACATTTATATTACCGGCATTGCCAGTACTTAGCTTAAGCGCGGATGAATAAATGCCGGTACCAAACTTTGTATTACTCAGAGAATCTATGGTCAAATTATTCGAAGTTATTTTGATAAAACCTGCATCGCCACTCGAGAAGGCGACATTGGCTATCGATCCGCCATTAAGTATATTCATTGTTCCCGCATTGACAGTTATATCACCCGAGTTACCTGAAGACATGGAATCTGCACGAATCCCCGTTGCGGAATCACTCGTATAATCCCCGCGGTTGATGGTCAGGGTATTGTTGACATTGACCAGAATATCGCCGGATTTGCCTGCATTTCTAGAAACAGTTTCTATTTGTCCACGATTTAAAATTTCAAGCGTATTTGCCCAGACGGAAATATCACCGGATTTAACTGAAGATCTAGCTTCCGAATGAATTCCTGTAGAAATATTGGAACTGCCTCCGTTTAAAGACAAGACATTACTTACTACCTGAATACCTTTTGCTGATGTCGACGCTATGCTACCAGTATTATCAACCCGCCCAGTTCCACCATTGGCGAATGAGACATTATCGCCATAAATCGATATTCTCCCGCCGCCATCGCCGCTAGTAATGATTGCACTTTGATCGATATTAATAACTCCAGCGTTGCTTGCTAATGGAGGGGGCTCCGGCAAAGGCAAATATCCTGGGTTGTTTGGTACAAGACTAACCGAGCCCTGTTCTTGCATGGCTACCATGCGTATTTCACCTGCCTCGGCTGTTAGGATTGCCTGATCTGTAACTTGAATCTCTCCTGCCACGATGTCAAGCTTAGGGTTATTTTGTGAGGGATTAAGATTGAGATTCAATCGGGCATGATGAATATCAATCAAACCATTATTAGCGGAATTTGTCGCCAGAAAACCCAAGGAGACAGGATCGTCATTGGGAAGAGAAATACCGCCCTGCAAATTTGGATCGGCATAGAATATTCCGCCGTTTTTGAATTCAATTTTATCCGCAGTACTGACATGAAAAGCGCCGGGTACATTCAACTGCGCATTTGGGCCTAAAGCGATGCCGTTGGGATTAATAAAGTAAAACGAAGCATGTCCGATATTGGAGCGAAGCGTGCCATCGATACTACTTTGTGTGCCTCCGGTTACGCGCGAAATAACATTGCTGATCGTATCGCTAGAATTTCCTGAAAAGGTGACTGTATTACCAGAGCCTATATTAAATTTTGAAAAACTGAAAAATAAATTGTGACCGGCTAGATTTCCAGAATTTTGTTCAACAATAGTGTTGTTTTGACCGTTTGTTAAAATATAATTTGCCACTGGCACCCTAGGGTCAATAGCAATATTATTAACATCAACAGCCAAGGAAAACGAAACTGGAAACATCATCCCAAAAATGCAGTAGGCCAAAATGCGCAGCCAAGCGAAAGTTTGTATATAGCTAGATATAATTGAAGCCCCCAATACAAAATCGATAAATCTAACTAGAAATATTATTTTCATAACCAATTACCCACCAATATAAACGGTGACCAATAAAACGGATTTTCCAGTCTGTCCTGTTTAATCAAACTAATTTGCGCTTGCCTTAACGCTTGCGCCTTGCTGGTGCCGGAAACGGCAAGGGCTTTATAAAATTCGGCCATCAACTGCGAAGCTGCTTCATCGGAGACTGGCCATAAACTGCCCAAGGCGCTACGGACTTTGGCTTTTAGAGCAATGCCGCTGATACCCAGCGGTGCGCGGTCATCGCCTTCGGCGGTCTGGCAGGCGCTTAAGGTAAGCAACTCCACCGGCTGCTTAACGAATTTATCCGATTTCAGCAGCCGTTCCAGGTCGTCTATGTTGATGACATTGTCATAAGCCATCAAAAAAGTGGTGTCGGCGGAATTGCCGAACACTGCGTGAGAGGCTATGTGCACCATTGAATAGGGCTCCTGCAGCACTTGCTGATTAAAACCTTCCACGGTGAAGTCCTGATTCATCAACACGGTGTTGGGCATTTCCCTGCGTAAAGTATTAATTTCCTCCGAGACACCGGGCAGGCTGAGGGCTTGTTTCATGTTTCTTTGAAAATCCGCGTCCGTTACCAGTCGGGCAATATCCACTTCGCGCGACTTGTCCGGTTTGCTGTTTAAGCCAACCGGTAAGGCACGGCTAAAGGGCTTTTTGGCAAGATCGACGCCGCGTTCGCTGGCCGCGACTAATGCTTCCATAAAGGCAGGTGGTAAATGTGAGATTACCGGGCCGGGTTCGCTCAGACCGACCAGCAGCGCCTTTTGGCTATGATTTAGCGAGGCGGTCGATTCGATGATGCTGAGGCCGGGCGAGGTGGCAATGGCATAGCGTTCGACCAGATAGCGTTCGCCATCGTACAAGGCAGCCACCGGGATCATCCTCAATGCCCCGTCGGGCAACATCACCAGGGTTTGAATACCCTGCTCGCGCAACCAGGGTTCGGCAGGGGCGATCAGCCAGTCATAAAGCTGTTTGGATAAAATCTTGGCGTCCTTCTGAGCATTGCGTAGCCTGTGCGCCAGTTGTTGTATCTGGTTTTCGATCCCGTCGGCCGGGACGGCTTGGGTAAACTGCTTAATCTCGCTACCGCTGCTAATCAGCAGCTCCAGGCGGTCCGGCAAGATGATCGGGTAGATAATGGCGGTGGTGCTTTCAACGTTATCCAGCAGTACATTTTTATAGCTTTGCACTGCGCAGCGCCCACCCAGAAAATCCTCCAATTCGGACTTTTTGATCAATTCCACGGCATCGCGAGCTCTGCGCAACAGAGGGGACTTTTGATCTTCGCTCAGTTTGGCAGCTTGCGCCAGCAGCACATCGGCCAGGCCGAGATAGACTGGTTCCAACACCTCTCGAAACGAAGAGCGACCGTTATGATATTCGACTGGTATGTCGTGACGAATTTCTTCGATCTCATCGATGGCGTTTTGATAATAAACCGTGGCTTCCGGCAATTGTTGTTTGAAGCGGTATAAACGGCCTTGCCGCCATTCCAGGTTAATCAGCAAATCATGGGCTTCAATGCCTTGCGCTAATTGAATGGCTTGCGTATTCAGGCGCATCGCTTCTTCCTGGCGGTTTTGGTCTTCATACAATTGGGCCAGACCGTCAAGGCTTTCAGCCTGAAGTCTCGGCTGTTGATCGCCTAAATTTTGCCGCGCCTGCTGGAAGCTGTCATAGGCCAGTTTCAGCCCCGGCGAGCCTAGGCGTTGTGCTTGCGCGCCAAGCTGCAATAGATAACGGCTGCGAATGATGGGATCGGCGATACCGTCAAGCGTGGGATTAATGGCTGTCAATTCAGCGAGACGTTGCTCGGTCGGCAGCAGGGACGCAAGGCCCAGCCGAATGCCGATCACCAGTTCCGGATTGCCGCCGGCAATGGTTAGCGCCTGCTGGTATTGTTGACGCGCGGCATCGGTTTGATCGCGACTGTTCTGGATATTGGCTAAAGTGACAAGCCAACGGGCGCGGTCCGAGGCAGAACCGGCATTTGAATCGATGGCTTGGCGGAGAAATTCTTCGGCGGCCACGTAATGCCGCATTTGGTAGTGGGTTTGACCATACAGGCCGTTGATTTTTGCATTTTGTTCGTCGCTGGAAGCCGATTTTTGCGCGCTGCGCAGTGCGTCCAAAGCCAAAAAGTATTGACCTTGTTGATAATGCTTTTCGGCTTGACTGAGTAAGTCTGTCAGGTCGCTGTCCGCAGCCTGCACTAGTCCGGACATGAAAAAAAGTCCGAGAGCGAGTGCTAACCTAAGGTTTTTGTAATTGATGCACATGTCATGAATCACCGGATGTCTTTATAAAAGCATTAAGTCCCATATCAACTGAGAAACCTAGAACATATCCCAGCGGGCACTGAAATGAATCCCGCTATCTTGAAGATCGCTCGTTTGTTGTGGTTTAGACGTATTTAGGGCATAACCGTAATACAGCTGAGCAAACATTGGTTTGAATTGCCATTCAAGGCCTACTCCCAGCGAAAAAAGTGTGGTAGCGGCGGAATTGGTCGGCTGATCCACATACCAGGCTTTGCCATAGTCAACAAAAGGAACCAGGGTTAGCTTGTGCTTGGCGTCTGCATCACCGCCGATCAGGGGATAATGCACTTCAGCGGAAATGTTGTAACCATCGTCACGCACCAGTTGATTTTCCCGATAGCCGCGTACCGTGTTAAAACCGCCAATGGCAATCCGCTCCAGGGGTAGCAAGGGGCTGCCGCTGAATTGAGCGTTGCCTCGCAACACCAGTTGCGCGCCGTTATCCATAAATCGCCAGGCGTATTGAGCCTGCCCCAGCCAGGAAAAAAAATCGCTGCTGGGATATCGTGAAAAATAGCTTTGATAATAGGCGGGCACCGGCCGTGAACGGGTAGCGCCTAGGGCATTCATACCGACGTTAAAGCCGGAATGCAATGCCAGGGCGTGATTATCCCAGCGTTGGCTGAAATCCTGAAAGATGCGCCAGACGGTGGCCTGATTGCGGCCGGTCGGTTCGCCGGGAACGAAGGAAAACGGCATGCCCAACAGAGACGTTTCATTTTCGCGGACGGCCAGTAATACGCCTAAACTCAAGCGTTGACGGGGCGTGTTGATGACGGGGTGGCTAATGCCGCCCTCAAAGCTATGCACCAGGCTGGTAATATTCAATACGTTGATAGGCTGTTCCATCACCATTGAATCGCCCTCGTCGAAGCGAAAAAATGCCAAGGTACCTGCGTCGTTAATCGGCAAGCTTATACCGCCCGAATAGCGGTTAGAACCGGCGCTGGTGATATAGGTAAAATCCAGGCTGTCGCCAAGACCCGTCAGGTTTCGAAGTTGTCCATAAACGCCAAAAGCTTCCGCGCCAATAGACGGTGGACGCTGGTTGTTGCCGAAAACGCTGAGCTTGTAGGGCTGAGCTCGGGTGACATCGAGGTCTAGAATGCTGGTGCCCGGCGAGGTGCCGGGGATAATCCGGCCATTGATCCTGCTGATCAATGGATCGGATAACAATAGTTGATAGTTATCTTGCAGGTTCTGCAGATTAAAGGCTTTATCCTGGTCGTCAACCAGGCGATTCGCCACGTAACCGTCACGTAAGCCGTCCATCCCTTTGATGCGGACTTCTTCTATGCGGCCTTCAATGATCTTGATACGCAGCTCGCCATCCCGGTAGGCGTCTTTGGCGATCACCGCGCCGGAATTGACATAGCCGTGATCCATATAATAATGGGTCAGCTTAAGCCGCAATTGTTCCAGTTCTGCGACGGATACATTCCTGCCTTCGTAAGGCTGCACTAGAACGTTTAGCTCTTCTGCGGGAAAGACTTGATTACCTTCCAAAACGATTTGCTTAATATATAACAAACGATGATCAAGCGAGTTGGCCCCAGAATCGGGAATCTTGGGTAAAACAAATTGATCGACGGGCTTTTCGTTTTGGAATTCCGGCGGCGGTAGCGGTTCGGCTCCGGGTCGGTTCATCGAACCGGTGACGTCAATTGCCCAAGCTGATGATAGGAAACAGATCCAACTTAAGCCAGTCAGAAACAGCTGTAAGCTGACCAAAGCCCATTTTCCTAGCGGACGGCGATGAGTTAGATGAAAATGAAATGTCATATTTAAACTATCAATTAAACCGTTGATATCGATAATGCTTAAAAAAAGCACTATGGTCTTTTACGGAAAGCTTCAGGGACTCCGCCAGACACTACGACCCCATGGGGTCTATGACTTTATCCTTGGACTATGGAACAGTTATTTTTAAAATTGAAATCTATTTAAATATTTAAAATTCAATGACTTGTATGAGTCTGCTCTTCCGTAAATGTACTGTTGGATTAAAAGATAGGGAACGAATTGAATCCGCCCAGAATTTTTTCTTCGCCTGGAATTTTTCCTATGAAATATGTGTGATCCTTGTCGCACAATTCATTTAATATTTCAACTGAGTAGATTTATCGGTTTTTTAGTCGTCTTAAATAGCGTGGCAAGAAGTGTTATCGAACAAGTGCGCGGACAGCACCCTGAGAGCTGGCCCCGAAAAATTGAACAGCCGGTTAAGTGAAAATCCCTGCTACTTTTGAACGTCCGTAAGGACAAAACAATGGAGCAGAAGATGTCCAAAAAA
>Ga0123389_136366_pt1 | contig 11800 bp, 11 predicted proteins | sample T0HHNH4metaT_FD_89917 | JGI IMG/M metagenome (GOLD analysis project Ga0123389, IMG submission 89917) | Methane-oxidizing artificial microbial communities from Washington, USA to study methane cycling - T0-HHNH4 metaT (Metagenome... | ecosystem: Engineered > Modeled > Simulated communities...
GCCACATGCTCTACCCACCATTTTTTGTGCCAGCGTATAGCCTTTACCTGTATCTTTTGGTGCGATAGATTGAATAAATAGATCAGATGCTGGCAAACCTAGCGCATTACGTGCATTCGCAGTTAAACCACGGCCAATAATCAATGGAATACGGCCACCGGCACGCACTTCATCTGGCATGGTGGTTGGTGCTAGCTCAAATGTGCTAATCACCTCACCTTGCGCATTTAATACCTGTCCAGCATAAGGTTTAATGGTAATGACATCACCCATGTGCATTTTGGACACATCACATTGAATCGGCATCGCGCCTGAGTCTTCTGCAGTGTTAAAGAAAATTGGGGCAATCTTAGTCCCTAAAATCACGCCGCCTGTGCGTTTGTTAGGAATATTAGGGATGTCATTACCCATAAACCATTGCACTGAGTTGATTGCTGATTTACGTGATGAACCAGTACCAACCACATCGCCCACGTAGGCTAATGGCAAACCTTTTTGCTTCAAGGTTTCAATGGTTTTTAAACCATCTGGCATTTTGGTCACTAGCATTGCTTTTGCATGCAGTGGAATATCTGGGCGGCTCCATGCTTCTTGAGCTGGGCTTAAATCGTCGGTATTGGTTTCACCATCCACCTTGAACACAACCACTTGAATTTCTTCAGCCAGTTTTGGTGCATTGGTAAACCACTCTGCGTTTGCCCAAGACTCGATGAGTTTTTTCGCATGCACGTTGCCTGCTTTCATTTTCTCATCGACATCATGGAATGCATCGAACATTAAAATCGTTTGCGACAAGGCTTTTACTGCAGCGTCAGCCATAGCTGGGTTGCTTGTAGATAGATCTAACAAACCTACTAACGCCTGCACATTGTAGCCACCTAACATGGTGCCCAATAAAGCCACGGCCTGTTCTGCGCTGACTAAAGGTGATACGGCTTTAGCATGTGCAATGTCTGATAAAAACGCTGCTTTCACATAGGCAGCCTGATCCACACCGGCTGGTACACGATTTTCAAGTAAGTCAACCAAGTTCCTCTCTTCACCCGCTGGCGGGTTTTTGAGTAACTCTACAAGTTGTGCAACTTGTTCGGCTGATAATGGTAGTGGAGGAAGTTGTTGTGATGCACGTTCTTGTACGTGCGCTGCATAGGCTTTTAACATAAAGATTTTCTGCTTAAATTTCTAATTGATAAATTCTAGTTAAGTAAAATTGTGTCTATTATAAACTAGCTTAACATGATGATAATGGCGATGATTGATGCATTTGCGATGCATTGGTGTACTTTCTACTCACCCTTCAGCCTTAAATCCAATTATCAGTCAAACTAGTTAGTTAATTGCGATGCTCCGGCAACGGTACCGCAGCTTGCGCCTCTCAGCAAAGCTTCAAACCTGTCTAAAACTTCGCTTTCATAGCCTTTGCCATGCTTGAGCTCTAAAAAAGCACGCACTTCGCCGGCATCGGCAAATCCGTTTTTATCGGTATCCATCAACGCAACATTATCTTCAACCGTAGGTCCTGTATAACGATCCTGAGTATCGGTCAGCACATCAAGCACTGTGGCGGCATGCACAGGCATTACCGACATTAAACCAGCCACCATAGCAGCTAACATAGACAGCTTAATCATTTGTGATTTCATCAACTTACTCCTTTGCATGAGTTAAGAGTAAAAATCTAGACAATAATTCACTCAGTCTATCACTTAACTAATTATTGCTAGGTCATTACCTGGTCATTACCTAGTTGGGAATGAGCATTTAGGCTGGATGAACCACAATCACTTCATTAATGACTTTACGCTGTGCTATTTTTTGCTGCCACTCGGCTGGGCCAGTGGTGTGCACCGAGCTACCGCGGCTATCCACCGCAACCGTCACCGGCATATCCTGCACGGTAAATTCGTAAATCGCTTCCATGCCTAAATCGGCAAATGCCAGCACTTCTGCTTTTTTAATCGCTTTGCTCACCAAATAAGCTGCGCCGCCCACCGCGGTTAAATACACTGAGCGGTGTTTGGCAATGATGGCTATTGTTTCTTCTCCGCGCTCTGCCTTACCTACCATGCCTAGCAGCCCAGTTTGGCTGAGCATGGTTTCGGTAAAGTCATCCATACGTGTTGCTGTGGTTGGGCCAGCTGGACCTACCGCTTCATCGCCCACTGCATCGACAGGACCTACGTAATAAATAAAGCGATTAGTGAAGTCGATTGGTAGCTTCTCACCATTATTGAGCATGGTCACCATACGCTTATGTGCAGCATCTCTACCGGTGAGTAACTTACCGCTTAAAAGCAAAGTCTGCCCTGGTTGCCAGGCTTCAATTTCCTGCTGGGTAATCGTATCCAGATTGACGCGTAGCGATTGGGTGCTTGGTGCCCAGTGCACATCTGGCCAATCATCCAAACTTGGCGCTTCCAGCGCTGCGGGGCCGCTGCCATCTAACTCAAAATGCACATGTCGCGTGGCGGCGCAGTTAGGGATAATCGCCACCGGCAAACTAGCGGCATGGGTTGGGTAATCTAGTATTTTCACATCAAGCACGGTGGTTAAGCCACCCAAACCTTGCGCACCGATGCCTAGATTATTCACCTTTTCATAGATTTCTAATCTTAACGCATCAATTTTATTCTGCGCGCCTTTGGCTTTCAGTTCGTGCATATCAATCGGCGCCATCAGTGACTCTTTAGCTAACAGCATAGCTTTTTCGGCGGTTCCACCAATGCCTATGCCCAGCATACCGGGAGGGCACCAGCCTGCGCCCATAGTAGGCACGACCTCGAGTATCCAATCAACGATACTGTCATTCGGGTTTAGCATGGCTAATTTTGCTTTATTTTCACTGCCACCGCCTTTGGCCGCGATGCTGACTTCCACTTTATCACCAGCAACCAACTCCACATGCACCACTGCTGGGGTGTTATCTTTAGTGTTGGCACGCTTACCGGCAGGGTCGTTCACAATAGAAGCACGCAGTTTATTTTCTGGTAACAAATAAGCACGACGTACGCCCTCGTTTACCATTTGCTCCAATGTAAGCGCTGCTTCAAAACGTACATTCATGCCCACTTTAACAAAAGCCACCACGATACCGGTATCCTGACACAATGGGCGCTTACCTTCTGCGCACATGCGCGAGTTGGTTAGAATCTGCGCAATTGCATCTTTAGCCGCTGGAGACTCTTCTTGCTCATAAGCCGCGGCTAATGCATGGATAAAATCAGCGGGGTGGTAGTAAGAAATATACTGCAAGGCATCTGCAACGCTCGCAATAAAGTCTTCTTGTTTAATCGTAGTCATTGTATTGAGTTATCTGGTATTGATTTATCGTGTTGATTTTGCTGTGGCAATGGTTAAATTGATATCTTTACGTAAGATTTTACCATTCTTAGTGCGTGGAAAATCTTTTGCCAGATAAACCGTTTTTGGCGATTTATAAGCCGCTAGATGCTGCTTGCCGAAATGTAACAAATCGTCCGGCGTGATGCTCGCCTCTGGCTTCAGAATCACATAAATCACTACTAGCAATTTATCCTTCTCTATTTCCTCGCCAATCGCAGCACAATCTGCCACATCAGGATGTCCTTTGTACACGCGCTCGATTTCATAAGGCGACACACGATAGCCAAAACTCTTAATAATGTCGTCTTTGCGTCCTAAGAACCAGATGTAACCATCCGCATCATACTTTGCGTAATCTCCGGTGAAAAAGTAGCCATCATGCTTATATTTTGCTGTTTCTTCATCCAGATTCCAGTAACGTAAAAATAACCCAGGATCGGTATCCGTAACGCAAATCATGCCCTCTTCACCTGCCGCCACTGGCTCACGCGTATCAGGGTTAAGTAATTGAATTTGATGGCCAGGCTGGGGAAAGCCCGCTGAACCGGCACGAATAGGACGGAACTTGCTTTGTGATAGATAGTATGAAAACTCACTCATACCAACCGCTTCATAAATATCTAGGCCAAACCTCGCACGCCATTGGGTTAATACCTCGTCGGACAAGTGCTCACCAGCGCTCATATAATGGCGCATGCTTGGTAATTGCTCTTTGGCTGTCGTGGTTTTTTGTAAAATCTGACGATAGATAGTAGGTACGCCAATAAAAATAGTCGCCTGATGCTTTTGAATTAAATCCAGCCACTTTTGCGCATCGTTTTTACCTTCATGCACAATCACGGTTTTACCCAAATACAAAGGATCCATCAAGCCAGTGCCCAGCACATAAGTCCAGTTGAACTTACCTGAGTGCATGATTCTATCTTGCACCTGCTCGCTGTAATTAAACCAATACTGCGCAGCAGGCTGGCGTCCTAACAGAGCGCGATGCGCATGCAATACACCCTTAGGGTAACCGGTAGTGCCAGAGGTATAAACCAAGTAAGCGGGGTCTTCCGCTTTAGTTTGCGGCATTGCATCCACGGCTTGTACATTAGCCATTGTTTGATGCAAATCATGCACGGCTAATTTGCCAGCTGTCGGCATTTGCGTCAGTTGCGTTAATAACACATGCTTCAAATTAGGCGTGTTGCCCAAAGCACCTTCCAACTGAGATTGCATGCCTGCCCATGCCGCGGCATCGGTCACCAGTACACTAGCACCTGAGTCTTTTGCCAAATAGGCAACTTCTTCTGCGGTAAGCAAAGTAGATGTAGGCACTGAGATTGCGCCCATTTTCATCGCACCTAAGAACGCAATTGGGTAATCCAGACTGTTGGGCAGGCGAATCAGCACCCTATCACCCACTTTAACGCCAAGATCACGCAATATTTGTGCAAATAGATCAGTTTTACGTGCCAACTCCACAAAAGTGATGGTAGAGGTACCTAAGGCATCATCTTCAACGATCATCGCGATTTCGTTCGCTTGCGCCGTATTTAAATGACGGTCTGAACAAGCCACACCAATATTATAATACTCTGGAATTTGCCAATCCCACTTTGGAAAGTCAGTCAACATTATAAAAGTACTCCATATGGCCAGTTTTCTCGCACAACCTGTGCAGGTAGCAGTTGTAAAACGTGTAATGCAAATTCCATATCGCTGGATTTCAGCGCGCGCAATGCATGCGCTCTTAACAATGTTTGTAAAGCTTTACCAAACATCGGCGGATCCAACATCTCGCCCTCAAACTTAATAGCACCGCCCAGCAAAGCATCCGCCTCGATCGCAGCTTTCAAAATACAGACCTTTTGTGCGATTTCGGTTGGCGATGGCGTGTACGCAGTTTTACACAGGTGGATATGTCCTGGGTGTATCACCTGTTTGCCGGTTAAACCCATCGCAGCTTCTTTACAAGCGTGCTTATAAACCACGCGCGACTCATTATCGCCATGTAAATCCAACCAGCGGCGCACATCATGCGGCTCGAGATATTTCTCCGGCATTGGACTGGCACCGATTAACGTTTCCACACCACCAATCACCCCTTTACCGGCGATACGCGCTTCAAACATCAACGTGTTCATATAGAACTGCAGCTCTTCAATCCAGTTTTCAGGCGTAATCTGAATACCCATCGCTTTTGAGAAGTCATGAATACCAAACACCACATGCTTAACCGTACTGTACTGCATTAAATCTGGTGCAATTTTCAACGACTTAGGATGCTCAATAATCGGCTGAATCGTAATATGCGGATTGATGCTCAAGAGGAAGCTAGATAAATCGCGCACCTCGGCTGCGCCATACGCTTCACCAGCTTTGGCCAGCATCACTACATCAATATAGTCGCCCATGTCGCGCACCAATTGCATGTCCTGCTCATACTCATCGGTTCTAAATGAGTTGGCACGAATAGCCACCGTGACACGCTCGTTAGTTTTGCGCAGCAATGGCAGCTCTTTGCGCAACAGATCACGACTCATGGCCTTTTGCCGACAACCATCTTCCAAGTCAAAAATGAGCGTGTGTGCCTGTGTAAAGTGCGCATGCTTTTTCATGCGTGCCGCGGCCTGATCCATGTCTTCATAAATACCCAGACTAGGCGCATATTTCACCGGCGGATAATACAACTGGATGCCAGGCCAATAATCGCCCAGCGCCTTGGCGTCAAAAGTGATAGGCTCTTCACCCATGTGCATCATCATCTTATTTAACCTCCTGTAGCTTGCTTAATCTGGCAGTTTTAATTTTATAAATCATGGCGTTTCTTGCGCTATCATGCTTTCCAGCTGCTGGCTCCATGGCATCAGTGTTATTGAGCAGCACCCAAAACTCGTTATCCGGCAACGCTAGTAGCGCATCGAACACCTGCAGCTCTTCTAAGGTCAGAGTATCGTAGTGATGCTGCACAAAATCCTGCAGCACAATATCAAGCTCTAGCAAGCCTCTTCTGCAACGCCATGCAAAGCGTCTTTGTTCTGCATCTCTTAGATTTTCTGCATTCATCATCACGCCACCTCAAATCGCCTTAATCGGCACTGTTTTTTTCGTCGCTTTCGCCTCTTTTGCACGCTCAATTTTCAAATCTTTAATATTGGCAATCGCTGCATTAGGGTTAAGTTTTTTGGGGCAAACATCCACGCAGTTCATAATGTTGTGACAACGATACAAACGGTATGGGTCTTCTAGATTCTCCAGACGCTCAGCTTCTGCCTGATCGCGTGAATCTACAATAAAGCGATAAGCCTGCATCAAGCCAGATGGCCCTACGAACTTATCAGGGTTCCACCAGAAACTAGGACATGCTGTAGTACAGGCGCCGCACATAATGCACTCGTACAAACCGTCTAATTTTGCGCGGTCTTCCGGGCTTTGCAGGCGCTCAGTTTCCGGCAACGGGTCATCATTAATCAAATACGGTTTGACTGAGTTGTAATGCTCAAAAAACTGCGTCATATCCACTACTAAATCACGAATCACCGGCAGGCCTGGCATAGGCCTAAGCACAACAGGCTGCTCAAGATCAGACAACTTAGTCACACAAGCCAAGCCATTTTTACCGTTAATGTTCATGGCATCACTACCACACACACCCTCGCGGCATGATTTACGCATAGACAAGGTTTCGTCATGCTGCTTGATACGAATCAGCGCATCCAGTAGCATTTGATCTTCATCCTGCAGCTCAATGTCATAATCCTGCATGTAAGGCTTTTTATCCGTGTCCGGGTTGTATCTATAAATAGAAAACTTCATCTTAATAAACCCTCGCTTTAGGTATAAACGGCTCTACAGTTAATGGTTGTAAACGCACAGGCTTGTAAAGCAATTGATGGTCTTTTTTATAGTAAAGAGAATGCGCTAACCAATTTTCATCATCTCGCTCAGAGAAATCCTCGCGCGCATGAGCACCGCGGCTCTCTTTACGGTTATTGGCTGCATGCATGGTTGCCACGGCTACCTCTATCAGGTTATCTAGTTCCAAGGCCTCTACGCGTGCCGTGTTAAACACCTGACTCTTATCTGAAATTGCAATATTCTTAGCACGCTCGGCAATGGCATTGATTTTGGCCACGCCGTCTTCTAATAAATCTGGGAACCTAAACACGCCGCAATGCGTTTGCATGGCGCTGCGCATGGCTGCGCCAATATCAGCTACAGTTTCACCATTGGCTTGCTGGTTTAAACGATTCACACGCGCCATGGTTTTATCAGCCGCATCACTTGGCAATGGCTTATGTGCCTGATTTAAGGCAATCTGTTTCACCATTTTGTCGCCAGCAGCCTTACCAAACACAACTAAATCCAGCAATGAGTTGGAACCTAGACGATTAGCGCCATGCACAGAAACACAGGCGCACTCACCCACAGCATACAAGCCATTCACTACCTTCTCGCCACCTACTACCGGCTCCACAACTTGCCCATCCAGATTGGTAGGAATACCACCCATCATGTAGTGCGCAGTTGGCACAATCGGAATCGGGTCAACCACTGGGTCTACATTGGCAAAAGTTTTGGCAATCTCGCGGATACCAGGCAAACGTTTACTAATCAACTCCTCGCCTAGATGGTCGAGTTTCAAATACACGGCATCCTTGTTTTTACCTACGCCGCGGCCCGCTTTAATTTCCGTGGCAATCGAGCGTGAAATCACATCGCGGCTGGCCAAGTCTTTGGCATTGGGCGCATAGCGCTCCATAAAACGCTCGCCTTCTGAGTTCACCAGATAACCGCCCTCACCACGCACACCTTCTGTAATTAGCACGCCAGCGTGCAGTACACCGGTAGGGTGAAATTGCCAGAACTCCATATCTTGCAACGGCAAACCGGCACGTACCGCCATACCAAGACCATCACCGGTATTAATAAAAGCATTGGTACTGGCTTGGAAGATGCGTCCTGCGCCACCAGTGGCTAACAGGGTTGTTTTTGCCTGTATCACATGAATATCGCCAGTTTCAATTTCTAAGGCAATTACACCCAACACATCGCCATCAGCATCGCGAATCAAATCCAGCGCAAACCACTCAACATAAAACTGCGTATTTGCACGAATATTGCGTTGATACAGAGTATGCAGCATGGCATGACCAGTTCTATCTGCTACCGCACAGGTACGTGAAATAGGTTTTTCACCAAAATTTTGTGTCATGCCGCCAAACGGGCGCTGAAAGATCTTGCCATTTTCCAAACGGTCAAACGGCATACCAAAATGCTCAAGTTCAATAATCGCTTTTGCAGCGTTTTTACACATAAACTCAATCGCATCCTGATCACCCAAATAATCAGAACCTTTAATCGTGTCGTACATATGCCAAAGCCAGTTATCGCCGGACACATTACCCAGCGCTGCAGCCACACCCCCTTGTGCCGCCACGGTATGTGAGCGGGTAGGAAAAACCTTAGACAGCACAGCAACCTTAACCCCGGCCTCGGCCAGCTGTAGCGAGGCACGTAAGCCTGCTCCGCCGCCACCAACAATCACTGCATCAAACTGATGATTTTGTATATTCATATGAGACTTAAATCTTCCATAAAATAATGCTTACCCAGCACAGGTAACCAATCAACAATATATCCACCGTCACTTGCAGCACTGCGCGCAATCTTAGGTTAAATACATAATCTTTAAACACATCGCGCACCCCCAGCCATGCATGGGTCAATAAGCTGACAAAGAATACTAGGGTCAACAAACGCCACCACCAGGGGGACATAAAATCTAGCCATGACGCGTAATCGTGTGGTTGCTTAATTGCCAATACCAACAGCAGTAGCAGCAGATAAATCACCATCGCCACGGCTGAAATGCGCTGCGTTAGCCATAAACGCATGCCTGGGTATTTTTTTGTGAGTAGTTCTATCAACATAACGGTGGCTATTACCAAATATAATATGCAAAGCTAAGCATGGAGCAGGCGCCTAAGCCCAGTACGATGCGGCTGGAAAACTGGGCTTTATTGAGCGTGGTCATCCAATGCACGTCTTGCCCTAGATGCCTTAATCCAGCATAAAAGTGATGAAAAAACGGCCAGGAAAGTGCAATCAACATCAGCTTGAATGCCCAGTGCTGGAACATATCGCCCAGCGCGCTCAAGCTTGCCTCGCTATTTAATGAAGCCTGCAGCGACCAGATCAGTGCCGGCGTAAATAAAAACAGCACCATGCCGCTCATACGGTGCAAAATCGACACCACAGCATTGATAGGCAGGCGAATCGTAAATAAATTAAGATTCTTGGGCCGATTACGAATTGGAGTTTTTTTAGCCACTTATGCTGCCTCAGCCACTGCTTTTGATACACGTGCCAACAGGCGAGGATCAAATGGTTTAGGAATGATGTAATCTTTGCCAAAGGCTAATGACTCTAGGTTATATGCAGCCAATACCTCAGCAGGCACTGGTTCGCGCGCAAGCTCACTCAATGCATGTGCTGCGGCAATTTTCATCGCCTCGGTGATTTGCTTGGCTTTAGCATCTAAAGCGCCCCTGAACAAATAAGGGAAACACAGCGCATTATTGACCTGATTAGGAAAATCACTACGCCCTGTTGCCATCAATATATCACCACGGATGGCATGCGCTACGCTAGGTAACACTTCCGGATCCGGATTAGCCAAGGCAAAAATAATCGGGTTAGGCGCCATATCATTGATTAAATTAGCATCCAGCGCGTTTTTGGCCGAAACACCAATAAATACATCAGCACCTTGCATGGCATCTGCCAGCGTTTTGACTGCGCTCGGAGCTACCGCCAGCTCTCGGTTATTGTCATGCAAATCTGGTCGATCGGCATCCAGAACACCTGTTCTATCCACCATCGTCACGTGCTGAGCACCCATGCTTTTTAGCAACTTGGCACAAGAGCAGCCGGCAGCACCTGCCCCTAGAAATACGATTTTAGCCGCTGCCATGGTTTTACCCTGCAACGTTAACGCATTAAGCAGAGCCGCAGCCACAATCACCGCTGTACCGTGCTGGTCATCATGGAACACCGGAATATCCAAACGTTTTTTCAGCTCATTTTCTATGTAAAAACAGTGTGGCGCTGCAATATCCTCTAAATTGATGCCGCCGAAGGTTGGGGAAATATTCACCACGGTTTCAATAAATTCATCAGGTGTTTTTGCATTCACTTCAATATCAAACACATCAATATCAGCAAAACGCTTAAACAATACGGCCTTGCCCTCCATTACAGGCTTACTCGCCAAAGCACCCATGTTGCCTAAACCCAATACCGCAGTACCGTCAGTAATGACTGCCACCAAATTACCTTTATTGGTATATCGATATGCATTAGCTGCATCTGCATGAATTTCACGTACTGGTTCGGCAACACCCGGTGTATAAGCAAGCGAGAGGTCATCTTGAGTGGTACAAGATTTAGACGATTCCACACTCAACTTCCCTGGTTTGGGAAACTGGTGGTAATCCAGCGCGCGTTTTTTTAAGTCGTTCATTTTTTTAGCCTTAATTTACAACTCAACGTTGTCAAAAAATTCCTCGAAACCTGCAGGGATAGATAAGCCAGTGCAGACAGCACAAGCAGCGAGCCTGACAACACCAACGCTGATTTTAAAAAGTACTTGCTCAAGATCATCCGCCTATTCCTGGTCGCCAATTACTCAAGTTTAGCTACTACTCAAGCTCACTCATATAGTGATGATCATCAGTCAAACATAGCCCCAAGCGCCATTCCATAGGCTTATCACCATAGGTAAAAGAAACGCGCTCTATACTCAACAAAGGGTAACCTTCCTTCAACCCTAAGGATTTTGCCACCTCTTGATTGGCAGCAACTGCTTTAAGGCGCTCTTCCGCACGTATCATGCGCACACCAAACTGTGACTCATACATGCTATACATAGAACCATTGCACTCTTCCACCTTGTTGCTATTGAGCCCTTTAAACGAAACAGCCGGCACAATCAGGTGGTCGTAAATCAATGGACGACCAGAGAAAGTGAGCAAGCGCTTTACCTCTACGGTGGCCGCACCCGCCTTAATCTCTAATATCTTGGCAATATATGCATCTGCTTTTGATTTCACACATGAAATCAACTCGTTTTGCAGCAGCTCTTTTTTGCCGTCAATCGCAGTCAACCTTAAGAACCTAAGCTTGGTAACCTCTTCACTGTGCGTAGCAACAAAAGTACCCTTACCTTGCCTGCGAATCAGAATATTCTCGGCAGACAGACTATCAATCGCCTTACGTACCGTGCCCTGACTTACCTTGTAACGTGCAGCCAACTCTATTTCACTAGGAATCACATCTCCAGGCTTCCATTCCCCACCAATCAAACCCTGGGTGATTAACACCTTAATCTGATCATATAAAGGTCTATAGCTAGGTGAACTCAATTGCTTATCCATAATTTTTCAGCCCATGCATTTTAGTTAACAGCAAC
>Ga0123389_105329_pt1 | contig 11751 bp, 10 predicted proteins | sample T0HHNH4metaT_FD_89917 | JGI IMG/M metagenome (GOLD analysis project Ga0123389, IMG submission 89917) | Methane-oxidizing artificial microbial communities from Washington, USA to study methane cycling - T0-HHNH4 metaT (Metagenome... | ecosystem: Engineered > Modeled > Simulated communities...
ATTAACCAAAAATGAGAAATCCCCCGGCTCTGCCGGGGAGACAGCTGAAGTTTGACATTTAGAGGAGTCCATCAGGACACTCGGACGCGTGAGCCGCCAAGCAAACGCGAAGAGGAGAGCCTGATGGACGAGAACGAGAGCTTAAGTCACTCGAAATGGGAGTGCAAATATCATGTGGTGTTTATTCCGAAATGCCGTCGCCGAACGCTGTACAAGGAGTTGCGTAAACATTTGGGTGAGGTGTTTCGAAGGCTAGCGAGCCAAAAAAGAGAGTCGAATATTGGAAGGTCACTTGATGCCGGATCATGTGCATATGCTGATTTCGATTCTGCCGAAATATGCGGTTTCACAGGTAATAGGTTACATCAAAGGGAAGAGCGCGATTCATTTGGCACGGGTTTATGGTGAAAAGAAGCGAAATTTTGTAGGCCAGCATTTTTGGGCAAGAGGTTACTTTGTATAGACCGTGGGTCGGGATGAGACGATGATTCGGGAATATATCCGGCATCAAGAACAGGAAGACCAGCGAATTGAACAACTGAACCTTTGGCAATGAGTCGCTGCTTATTGGCGGCTATTATGAAAGGGCCGCGTTAGCGACCCTATTTACGGCTTTGAGCGGTTCACAACATAAAGCCCCCGGCTTTGCCGGGGGATACTTTACTGATTCGCTAGTATTTCCCGAGGTCAGTGTCGGCATAATTCCTTTGTGTAAAAGTTAATTACTTCAATATTAGTTGCCAAATTCAAATTACAGAAAAAATTTAAAAAATTATGTTACAGAAATATATCAAAGAGCTTCAGGATTACGGTATTAATCTAATCGATATTGGGAGTAGTGGTTCGCTCGATACCAAATGGACACCCATCAAAGATTTAATTAATTTGGTAGGATTTGATCCTAACAAGGAAGAGTGCGAGCGTCAAAACAAACTCCCCTCACAATATAAAAGTTCTGTTTTTCTACCTTATGCCGTTCACGGGAAGGACGGCGTAGAAACCCTTTATATGACGAAAAGTATTTATTGCTATTCGCTGCTGAAACCGAACAAGCAATGGCTGGACCGCTTTTCTTTTCACGAACTTTTTGACGTCCAAGGAGAGGAGGATATTCAGGTACGTGCAATCAATAACATAGAGGAGCTGAAACAATTCTTGCCGGATGTTATCAAAATAGATGTGCAGGGTTTGGAACTACCAATATTTAGAAAGGCCGGGCGTCTACTTGATAGTGCATTTTATGTGGAAACAGAAACTGGTTTCACTGAGAACTATGTGGGGGAGACGACTTTTTCGCAGCTTGATGTGTTCATGCAGGCCAATGGCTTTTTGATGTTCGATATCAATGTAAATCATCGGGTACCTCGTAACAACCAATTCAAGGATCATCCTACGGGTAAAGAACAGATACTTTGGGCTGAAGCAGTCTGGTTGAAAGACTATGTCGGCCTTGATAGGCAAGGTAAATTTGACCCGCATGGTTTTACTGATCATAAAATTAAAAAGATTTTGACATTGTGCGCGCTTGCGCAATGTTATGACTTCGGTTTTGAGCTTGCTGAGTTTTTTCATTCTAAAGGCTTGTTTTCCAATCTAGATCTGGGAGCTTTAAGCTCGATTGAGGCATGGAAGTTGGATGGATCAGCTGATATTACAGAGAATATTGAGATCAAGTCTGATAGTGAATTGGTCTTTCCAAAGAGCTTTGAAGTAGATCTTGCACCTATCGTCTTGTTTGTATTTAACAGGCCGGACCATACTAAACGAACCCTTATTTCTCTTAAGAGCAATCCGCTGGCAAAAGAGTCGGAGTTATTTATATTTTCCGATGGCCCTCGCGATAAAAATGATGAAGCTGATGTAGATGCGGTTCGGAACTTGATTGATACTTTGGATGGATTTAAAAAAATTACGGTTGTTAAGAAAAATGCAAATTCTGGTTTGGCGAAATCTGTTATTGCTGGAGTAACCGAGGTTATAAATAAGTATGGTAAAGCGATAGTTGTCGAGGATGATTTATTGTTTTCGCCATATTTTTTAAGTTATATGAATGAGGCTCTATGTAGTTATGAAGAAGACGTAAGGATTTTTTCTGTTGGTGGATATAGTCCACCAATTCCTATGCCGGATGATTATAAAGAAGACTCTTACTTGTCTTATCGGTGTTGTACATGGGGTTGGGCAACATGGCGGGATCGGTGGGATAGGGTAGATTGGGATGTAAAAGATTTTGATCAATTTATCAATGATCCGAGTCAAGTGGAGCTGTTCAATCGAGGTGGTGACGATATGTCTCAAATCTTCAAGCAGCAAATGGAAGGAAAAATCAGTTCGTGGGGTATTCGTTGGGACTATGCGCATTTTAAAAATGATGCATACTGTTTTAGGCCATCCCATTCAATTGTTGGAAATACAGGCAATGATGGTTCTGGCGTACATTGTGCGCCGACTGATGCGTTTGACGTTTCTATCAACTTACAATCGACTTTTGTATTTCCGAAGGCAGGGCAGTTGCAATTGGATGAAGAAATCAACGGCAGGTTTGCTACTTTCTACGACGGTAGGCCGAGAAACGGTTCTGTTCTAATAACCTCATTGGTGAAGACTTCTTTGTTTAGAAGGATGGCAAGAAGGGCGCTGAAAAGAGCCCCCGTTCTGAGAAAATTTTTGGTGTGGCGGAGCTAGCGGATTTTAAAATATGAGAGAAATTAATGAATCCCGTTTTACTTTGCCTCTTGTCATTGTTTCTGGTATTCCTGCAGGAGATAGCGGGACAGGTCGGCTTGTAGCTCATTTGCAAGAACGCATTTTCGAACTGGCTGGAAAACGGATTAAGTTGGTTTCAAGGCCAGAACGACCTGCTCTGTGGCAGATTCAACTCTGGCTACGCAATAAAGCTTATCGCAATTGTATGAGAGAGTTGCTACGCTACATTTTATTGCTTGCTCGATTCTGGTATGGATTGTCTTGTGTTTGGGTTAATAATAATCATAAGTTAATTTTGCTCCATCCCCAGAATTTGGGATATCGCCTTGCGCTTCAATTGCTTGAGTCTCGTAAACACGCTTCGCTAATTTATCTGCTTGATAGTTCTTTCTTTTGTATTGCGAGTTATAACCATTTAAAGGGTGATAATTCCTCTTGTCTACGTTGTATAGAGCATGGGTTTGATCAGGTAGCTAAAAATGAGTGTAAGCCATTCCCGTTACTTGATTGGACAGCACTAAAATTCGCTCCACGTTTGTTGGAATTGGTTGGTTCAGGGCGTGTGAATGTAGCTGCACAAAGTAGGCGTCAGGCTGAACTAGCGCAAAGGCACTTTGGATTGAAAGATTTGCCGAGGGTGATCGGATTATGGACTCAAGATTGGGATGAATTGTTTTCCGAATGGGTGAATTTATCGTCGAACACTGTTCCGACAGCATATTCTTGGGACGTTTTATTCCACGGTCATTGTGTTGATGCTAAAGGGGCGAGTTGGACTGCCAAAGTCGCTGAGCTTTCTCCCGAAATAAGGTTTATGTTTCCTTTTTCAAAGCCGGATTGGTTTGCTGCACCGGCAAATTGCAGTTTTAGGCCGTGTACTTGGGAGAGTGGACTTTACGATGAAATCAAAAAATCTAGGTTTGTTATCGTTCCATCGTTATGGTCTGCGCCTATAGAAGGAGCCTTAGTGAAGAGCATTGTGTGCGCGAATGCGGTGGTAGTAGTTGATAATCGAACCAGTTTTTGTGATGAACTTCCCGAGGGGGTTGTGTTGAAATTGTCTGCTGATCCTATGACTGGTGCCGAGGAGTTAAAGAGAGCATGTGCGAGCAATTGGTCTCCCAATACTGACGTGAGAGCGCAATGGATCAACGAATTTGCTTTAAAAAAGATCAATTTTGTATCCGATTTAATAGAGGCAGCGTTAGTAGTCCAGTGAGGCTTGATTATTGTTAAAATGATGGTTTTTAAGTATTTTAGGGGTAGGTTGTTAGGTGTATAGGATATTAATAATTAGTGATTTTTATCGTGCCGAGGAAGATACTTAATGAAAGCAGTTATTCTTGCTGGCGGGTTAGGAACACGTCTTTCTGAAGAGACCTCAATTCGTCCAAAGCCCATGATTGAAATTGGGGGGCGTCCGGTTCTTTGGCACATCATGAAAATCTATTCTACTCATGGAATCAATGATTTCATTGTATGTCTGGGGTATAAAGGCTATCTAATTAAGGAGTATTTTGCGAATTATTTCCTACATATGTCTGATGTGACATTTGATATGGTGCATAATCGTACCGAGATACATCAGAATGATGCAGAGCCTTGGCGGGTTACCTTGGTGGATACGGGCGAATCAACGATGACCGGTGGTCGTTTAAAGCGTATAAGGCAATATTTGGGCGAAGAGGATTTCTGTCTTACTTATGGTGATGGTGTTGGTGACATCAACATTACAGAACTAGTCGCATTCCATCGAGCGAAAAAAAGACTGGCGACATTGACTGGCGTACAACCACCAGGGCGATTCGGTGCATTAAATCTGGACGGAACTCGTGTCGCTAGTTTCGACGAGAAGCCACACGGCGACGGGTCTTGGATCAACGGTGGTTTTTTCGTACTATCGCCTAATGTGATTGATTATGTAGAGAGTGATGCTACCGTTTGGGAGCGAACGCCAATGGAAAGGCTTGCCGAGGAAGGTCAGTTGTCCTCGTTCCTTCATAAGGGATTTTGGCAGCCGATGGATACGCTGCGAGACAAGCTGTACCTTGAAGATTTATGGCAGTCTGGTAACGCGCCTTGGAAGGTTTGGCGATGAATCTCCAATTTTGGAATGGTAAACGGGTCTTGTTAACTGGCCATACAGGCTTCAAAGGGAGTTGGTTATCGCTTTGGTTACAGTCCATGCAGGCCAAAGTTGTTGGTTACGGATTGACGCCACCGACAAAACCTAGTTTGTTCGAAGTAGCTGATGTGGTGAAAGGGATGACAAGTATTATTGGCGATATTCGCGATCTGGAGAAATTGCGAGGAGTTTTCTCAGAATATCAACCCGAAATAGTAATTCATATGGCCGCACAACCTTTGGTTCGGTATTCCTATAATGAGCCGGTAGAGACTTACTCAACGAATGTGATGGGTACGGTCAATTTGCTTGAAGCAGTGCGCTATACCAATAGTGTAAAAGCAGTCGTCAACGTTACCAGCGATAAGTGTTACCAGAACCGCGAATGGGTGTGGGGTTATCGCGAGAACGAGCCGATGGGGGGTTACGATCCCTATAGCAATAGCAAGGGTTGTGCAGAACTGGTAACAGCCGCTTATCGCAATTCCTATTTTCATCCGGATAAATATTCCGATCACGGCGTTTCACTTGCTTCAGCCAGAGCGGGCAATGTAATTGGTGGTGGCGATTGGGCGGAAGATCGACTGATTCCGGACATCATGCGAGCGATTACTCAAGGGCGGCCGGTCAATATTCGTAATCCTCACGCCATTCGTCCTTGGCAGCATGTATTGGAGCCGTTGTCAGGCTATTTGTTGCTGGCCGAGTTGCTCTATGACTCTGGACCAAGCTATGCGGAAGCCTGGAATTTTGGGTCGAGCGAGGACGATGCCAAACCCGTACAATGGATAGTGGAAAACTTGACTACGAGCTGGGGTGAGGGCGCGGATTGGATTTTGGATGAAGGTAATCATCCACACGAAGCACATTATCTCAAGTTGGATTGTGCCAAGGCAAAAATGCATTTGAGCTGGCGTCCTAGATGGGATCTGGAAAAGACATTGACTTCGATTGTCGAGTGGCACAGAGCATATCGTGACAAAAGCGACATGTGCGCATTAACCTTGCAGCAGATTGATAATTACAACAGGGTTTTCAAAAACACCAAGCAGGAATTTTAAGTGGATAAAACAGAGTTGAAGCAGCAAATATTCAATCTGGTAGAGCAATATAGTGAGTTACATTTTGCGGAGAAATCGTTTCTGGCCGGAACCAGCAGTGTTCCGCCTTCTGGAAAAGTACTCGGTGCCAGCGAACTAAAAAACATGGTCGAAGCCTCTCTCGATGCTTGGCTAACGACGGGAAGATTTAACGAAGCGTTTGAAAAGCGTTTTGCTGAATTTGTCGGCGTACCATATGCATTGACGACCAATTCAGGTTCATCAGCAAACTTATTAGCGTTTACCGCATTGACTTCGCCCAAATTAGGTGAGCGTGCCTTAAAGCCGGGGGATGAGGTTATTACCGTAGCTGCGGGCTTTCCCACTACCGTCAATCCGATTTTACATACGGGCATGGTGCCGGTGTTCGTCGATGTGGAGCTTCCGACTTACAATATCGATCCGCAAAAAATTGAAGCTGCAGTGTCGGAGCGCACTCGTGCCATCATGATTGCTCACACCTTGGGTAATCCGTTCGATCTGGACACAGTAATGGCTGTAGCAGACAAACACAATTTATGGGTTATCGAAGACTGCTGCGATGCGCTCGGGTCGACCTATAAAGGCCAACATGTTGGGCAGTTCGGCCACATTGCTACTTGCAGTTTTTACCCGGCTCACCATATTACAATGGGTGAGGGCGGCATGGTGTTTACCAAGGATCGCAAGCTGCGAAAGATAATCGAGTCGTTCCGCGATTGGGGACGAGATTGTTATTGCGCTCCGGGTTGTGACGATACCTGCGGTATGCGTTTCGGTTGGCAATTAGGCACCTTGCCTAAGGGCTACGATCATAAATACACCTACTCGCATTTGGGCTACAACCTGAAAATCAGTGACATGCAGGCCGCCTGCGCTCTGGCGCAGATGGATCGTTTGCCTGAATTTATTGCGATACGTAAACGGAATTTTGAGTATCTTAAACAGCGCCTACATTCCTGTGAACAGTTTTTAATTCTGCCTGAGGCGACTCCAAATAGCGATCCTTCCTGGTTCGGTTTTCCGATTACATTGCGGGAATCCGCTGAGTATATCCGCGTCGATCTGCTGAAATATCTGGACAAATATAAAATAGGTACGCGACTTTTGTTTGCTGGCAACCTAACTCGTCAACCTTATTTTCAAGACAGGGTTTATCGTGTTAGCGGCGATCTCAACACTACCGATCAGGTAATGAATAATACGTTATGGATTGGTGTGTATCCTGGTTTAACTGAGGAAATGTTGTGTTTTGTTGGTGACAAACTCGAAAAGTTCTTTGGTGTGAGTTAATAGTTTGAGTTTGCGTGTTTTGCTTACTGGAATAACTGGCTTTTTGGGTAGTCACTTAGCTACTGAATTGCTCAATAAAGGCCACGAAATTGTTGCCCTGAAACGAAAGTTATCTCCTATGACACGGGTTTCCTCCAAGTTTTCCAATTTATCATTGCAAAACTTGGAGGAAACCGATCTTTCCGAATTATTTTATGGTTATAAACAATTTGATGCAGTGATTCATACCGCTACTTGTTATGGCAGAAATGGTGAGGATTCTTGTCAAATATTAGAAGCAAATTTGCTCTTCCCATTAAAGTTAATGCAAGCTTCTGCGGATGCAAATGTTGGATTATTTGTTAATACCGATACTGCATTGGATGAATATCTTAATCCATACTCACTTTCAAAGGTACAATTCACAGACTGGGGACGATATTTTGCAAGAAAAAGAAAAATTCAGTTTGTGAATTTGAAGTTAGAGCATTTTTACGGAACTGGTGACGATAATTCAAAATTTACTGCTCACGTTATCAATAGTTGTTTAGCTAATGTCCCGGAGTTAGATTTAACATTGGGAGAGCAGAAGCGGGATTTTATTCATATCGATGACATCGTATCTGCATATTCTTTAATACTGGAAAAAAGAAGTGCATTGGAAGATTGGTTTTTAGAATTTGAAGTGGGCAGTGGCACGGCTGTTACAATCAGGCAGTTTGTTGAAACTGTACACAATCTAACCGCGTCGAATACCCGATTGAATTTTGGCGCATTGCCTTATAGGTTTGGTGAAACAATGTTTTCGCAGGCAAATACCGAAGCTTTGCGAGCTTTGGGATGGCATTGTCATTACGAGCTTCTCGAGGGTTTGCAGTTGATAATCCAAAGGAGTAAGCAGTGAAATTGTTAGTTACGGGCGGATGCGGCTTTTTGGGTAGCAATTTGGCAGCGGATGCGCTTTCTCGTGGCGATGAGTTGTTGGTTTTCGATAGTCTCTACCGCAACGGTTCACGCGCAAATTTGTCATGGTTACAAACTCAAGGAGAATTCCTGTTCGAGCATGGCGATATTCGCAATCAGAATGACATTACCCGGGCTATCCAGTCATTCAAACCAGATTCGATATTTCATCTCGCTGGACAAGTGGCCATGACCACATCTATTGCTAATCCGCGCATGGATTTCGAGGTCAATGCAATCGGGACGCACAATCTGCTGGAGGCTGTCAGACAATATTCGCCGGATGCGGTTGTAGTGTATTCCTCCACCAACAAAGTGTACGGCGATTTGGAACAGTATTCTTATACAGAGACCCAAACGCGCTATCAATGCAACGAATACCCCAATGGCTTTAACGAAAATGTACCGTTGGAATTTCATTCTCCCTATGGTTGTTCCAAAGGGGCTGCCGATCAATACATGCTTGATTACGCGCGTATATTCGGGCTTAAGACCGTAGTTTTTCGTCACTCATCAATGTATGGCGGTAGACAGTTTGCCACCTACGATCAAGGCTGGGTTGGCTGGTTTTGTCAAAAGGCTGTGGAAACTGTCAAAGGCCTGAGTAAAAAGCCTTTCACTATTTCCGGTACGGGTAAACAAGTACGTGATGTGCTTCATGCTGAAGACATGATACGTCTTTATACAGCGGCGCTGAGCAATATCGATAAAGCTAAAGGGCAAGTGTTTAACGTCGGCGGCGGTATAGAAAACAGTCTGTCTTTGTTGGAGCTGTTTGAATTATTGGAAAAGATCGTTGGCGTTCGGCTTAATTACGATCAATTACCTGTGCGGGAAAGCGATCAACGCGTGTTTGTTGCTGATATAAGCAAAGCTAAGCGCCTGCTAGATTGGCAACCTCAAGTCACGGCACCTGAGGGCGTGTCGGCCATGGTGAAATGGGTTGACCAATCGCAATGACTGACACAGTTTCCAGCGAGCGTACCCGAAATTATTTACGGCAGATAAAAGTATCGGTGATTTACAAAGCCGTGAGCATGGCGGCATCGTTTTGTGCAATTCCTTTGATGATTGATTATCTTGGGCAGGAGCAGTTCGGTGTTTGGTCCACACTACTTACCGTGATGTCCTGGATTGTGTTTTTTGATCTAGGCATCGGCAATGGTCTTCGCAATAAGGTGGCAGAAGCCCTGGCGAATAATGATCGTTTAGAAGCTGTTCATTACATCTCATCGGGTTACAGCTTGATTGGTGTGATAGCGCTGATAGTGTGGGCGGTAGTTACCAGCGCCTCATTTTTTATTCCTTGGCAAATGGTCTTTAACTCCCAGGCAATTCCGGAAGAGACGTTGCTCATAACAGTGCAAATCTCGGCATTTTTTATATTGTTAAATTTTTGGATTGGTTTGATTAGTGCGCTACTTGGCGCGGTACAAAAATCATCATTGATTGCTCTAGGTCCGTTGATTTCAAACATACTTACGTTAACTCTTATTTTTGTTTTGACGAAATTAACTGATGCCTCGATTTGTAATCTGGCGGTTGTTTACGGTGTTTCAATGGTTATCGCCAATTTAATATTGAGCTTCAGGTTTTTTCAATATAACCCTGAGTTACTTCCAAGTTTTTTTTGGGATAAACATCATATTCGCCCTTTATTGTCTGTGGGTATGCAGTTTTTCGTAATCCAGCTTGCTGTATTAGTGATATTTACTACCGATAAGTTGCTGATTATTCAGCTTTTCGGTCCTGAATACGTAACGGAGTATGAAGTTGTTTTCAAGCTATTTAGTATGATTAGTTTTGCTCATGCTTTGGTTTCTGCGCCACTTTGGTCTGCCTATACGGAGGCATACCATAGAAATGATACTTCTTGGATTAGGAGCATGTTGCGGAAGCAGCTAATGGTTTTGCTTTGTACAGCGGTGCTTGTGTTAATCCTGGTATTCACGGCGCAATTTCTTGTGTCAGTGTGGATAAGTCCTGAGTTGAATGTTTCATTTTTTTTGATTATTGCGATGGGCTTGTTTGTGCTTATATCAAGTTGGAATAATGTTTTTGCAATGCTTGTAAATGGTATTGGTAAGATCAGAGTTCAACTTTATGCAGCAATAATTGCAATGTTAATTAATATTCCTTTGGCTCTATTCTTTACAAATCAGCTAGGTTTAGGTTCGTATGGTGTTGTATTGGCAACCTGCATAAGTTTGCTTTTTGTGGGTATTGCTCTACCGATTCAAGTGCTATACCTAATTCGTAACCAAATTTGGGTGTTACGGTAATTAGTTCTGTTGTGGCGGATATGCCGAAAGTTAGCATTCTAATTCCTGTATATAATCGGGAGAAATTCATTTCTGAATGTATCCAATCTGCATTGGATCAAACATTCGCGGATTTCGAAGTTGTAGTGGTTGATAACGCGAGTGATGATGGAACGTGGCAAATATGTCAGCAGTTTGCGGCAAAAGACCCACGAGTTCGTATTTTCCAGAATGATACTAATATTGGTCCAGTAAGAAATTGGCTGGCCTGTGTAGAAAAAGCACGAGGCGAATATGGAAAAATACTGTTCAGTGACGATTTGATGTTTCCACGATTTCTTGAACATACCCTTCCTTTTTTTGAAAATCCGGATGTGGCTTTTGTTTCAACTGCGGTAAAAATTGGTACTTCTCCGGATTATGGAAAGACTAATTTTTCATTATCCATTAAGGATCAATATATTTCGTCGGCAAGATATTTTCAATTTTTACTAAACGCCAGGGTTCCATTCTCACCGGGGTCAGCTATTTTTCGTATTGAGGACATTCGGAAAAATCTACGGCTATCTTTTCCCACGCGGATTCCTCGTGATTTCACATTAAACGGAGCTGGGCCGGATGTTTTGTTGTTTGCATTAACCGTAGCAACTTATAAGTCTGTAGTGATGCTTCCAATGGCGGATGTATTTTTTCGCTCTCATCCAGATTCGTTTACCACACTAAATAATGAAAATGAAGTAGAAAAAGGTTATCGGGCAGCATTGGCATGGTTTTTCGCAGAGAAATTGCCAGGAAATTATTGGGCAAAGTATGTTGCTCGCTCTTGGTTGTCCAGAGTTTTGCGCACACGGAAGCTAATTTCATTAACTAAACATTGTTATGAATATGAAGGAACTGGAGAGTTTTATGAGGCATTAAGGGTGTTGGGGATAAGCTTGTATATAGCTACTATTGAAATTGCAGGGTTACAATAGTGTATTGATGCGTAGCATTTAAAGATAATTTTGATTTTTTTCGATGAATAATAATTCTGTGCTGTTGCGAGATCATACTAGGCTAAGTCTTGATCCAACGCTCTTTCTGCCATCTAATCCAAAGCGACAAGGTGAGGGTGGTTTACGAAAGTCAGGTACATTTAAGCGTTCCCAATCCAATAAGCCATTGATCAGTATTCTGACTGCTGTGTTTAATAGTGCTTCTTCTATTGAAAAAACCATACTAAGTGTACTCAGTCAGGATTATGATAATTTGGAGTTCATTATCATAGATGGTGGTTCGACTGATGGGACTGTAGATATTATTAAAAAATATGAAAATTCCATAGATTACTGGGTAAGCGAGCAGG
>Ga0123389_151420_pt1 | contig 11720 bp, 9 predicted proteins | sample T0HHNH4metaT_FD_89917 | JGI IMG/M metagenome (GOLD analysis project Ga0123389, IMG submission 89917) | Methane-oxidizing artificial microbial communities from Washington, USA to study methane cycling - T0-HHNH4 metaT (Metagenome... | ecosystem: Engineered > Modeled > Simulated communities...
ATTCAAAATAAAATCAAAATGAGCAAAGAACTTCAGCTTAAAGCTTTCGAAAGATTATTAATAATTATGGATGAACTTCGCGAGCAATGTCCTTGGGATAAAAAACAGACGTTGCAGACTTTGCGTCATTTGACAATTGAAGAGACATATGAGCTTGGAGATGCTATTTTGGATAATGATTTAAATGAAGTTAAAAAAGAATTGGGTGATTTGTTGCTTCACATTGTTTTCTATGCCAAAATTGGCTCAGAAACCAATGATTTTGACATAGCTGATGTCTGCAATGAAATCTGCGATAAATTGATTCACCGTCATCCTCATATTTATAGCGATACTGTTGTAAAAGATGAAGAAGAAGTAAAACAAAACTGGGAAAAACTTAAACTTAAAGAAGGTAAAAAATCAGTTTTAGAAGGTGTTCCAAGAAGTTTGCCAGCATTAGTAAAAGCGAGCCGAATTCAGGACAAAGTAAAAGGCGTTGGTTTTGATTGGGAAGAACCGCATCAGGTTTGGGATAAAGTTCAGGAAGAACTAGAAGAACTTCAAGTTGAAGTAAAAACAGGAGATCAGGATAAAATTGAAGCCGAATTTGGAGATGTTTTATTCTCGATGATCAATTATGCTAGATTTTTAAATGTAAATCCCGAAGATGCATTGGAACGCACTAATAAAAAATTCATTAAGCGTTTTCAGTACTTAGAAAGCAAAGCAGGTGAATTAGGAAAACCTTTGGCAGAAATGACTTTGGCAGAAATGGATGTTTTTTGGAACGAAGCAAAAAAACTTTAATTATTCTGCTATTTTTTTTAATGCTTTTACGTTTTTCAACATAATTTTTTTTCCAACAAGTTCAATCAGCTCGAGCTTGTTAAAATCAGATAAAAGTCTAATACAGCTTTCAGTTGCAGTTCCAATTATTCCTGCAAGTTCTTCTCTTGTAAGTTGAACTTTTAAGGTTTTATCTGCATTTTCGCCAAATTCATCATGCAAATGCAGTAAGGTTTCTGCCAAACGTTGTTTTACTGTTTTTTGAACTAAAGCAATTTTATCGTTTTCTGATTCTTTCAAATCTTCACAAATTGATTGCATCAAGTTCAATGAAAATTGATTGTTGTTATTAAAAAAATGGATGATCTCAGATTTCGGAATAAAGCAAACTTCCATATCGGCGATTGCCTTTGCAGATAAATTGGCAGGTTCATTACTGATCATAGAACGCTGCCCTAAAAGTTCACCAGATTTCACCAATTTTACAATTTGGTCTTTTCCGTTTGCACTTAATTTTGATAATTTGCCTACACCATCTTTTATGCAAAAGACGCCATTCGTAACTTCTCCTTCTTCAAAAATAGCTTCTCCTTTTTTAATTGAATAACTCGTTTTGCTATTGGCTAACTTTACAACTTCTTCTTTATTAAGGGCTTTTAAAGACGACAACTGGCGTACAATACATTGATCACATTTATTCATCGCAATATAATTTAGGTGCAAAATTAACCAATATTCGTATTGAAAGGCATTGTTTTTTCTTAAAATATGCAGAAAAATTTTACGGATGTAATTCGCCCATTTTATTTTATTAAATTAGAATTTGATTTCATTTTCATATGATAAATGTCATATTTATAGTTAAATCTTATTTGGAATATTTGTTAGATTAAAAAAGAAACAAATTATGACTGAGCAGAGCTGTTTTCATTGCGGGATTGACATTCCTAAAAATGAAGAAATCAATTTTGATGAAAAAAAGTTTTGTTGTGCCGGCTGTAAAACGGTTTACGAGATTTTTAGCCTGCATGATTTAACCTGCTATTATGATTTCGAAAAATCGCCAGGCGCTACACCTCAGGACATTCAGGGGAAATATGATTTCTTAGACAATGAAGCTATTACGTCAAAAATAATCGATTTTCAGGAAGGAAATACTTCTATTGTTTCTTTAAATATTCCGCACATACATTGCAGTTCTTGTATTTGGATTCTGGAAAACTTAAACAGAATTCAGCCGGGAATTTCAATTTCACAAGTTAATTTTCCACAAAAAAGAGTCCGCATTACTTTTAACTCTGAGCTTGTATCTCTTAAATCAATTGCTTATTTATTGAGCTCAATTGGTTATGAACCCTATATAAGTCTTGAAAACTATGAAACCGGAAAAAACAATGTTGACCGAAGTCTTACTTATAAACTTGGTGTAGCTTTCTTTTGTTTTGGAAATATCATGTTGCTTTCATTTCCGGAATATTTTGAAATCAAAGAATTTTGGTTGGATAACTATAAACCGTTTTTCAGAATTTTGATTTTTCTTTTGGCTTTGCCGAGTTTTTTATATTCAGCAAGCGGTTATTATGTTTCGGCTTATAAAAGCATCAAATCAAAAATGCTGAATATTGATATTCCAATCGCATTGGGAATTATTGTTATGTTTATCAGAAGTACTTTTGATATTGTCATGAATTACGGAGGCGGTTTTTTTGACAGTTTAACTGGTTTGGTTTTCTTCATGCTTCTTGGAAAAATGTTTCAAACTAAAACCTATAGTTTTTTAAGTTTTGAAAGAGATTTTAAATCGTATTTCCCAATTGCAGTTACCAGAATTAATTCAGATACTTCCGAAGAAAGTGTGCCGATTTATGATGTTTTAAAAGGAAATAGATTATTGATCAGGAATCAGGAATTGATTCCGGTTGATGGAATTTTGATCAGTGAAAAAGCGGATGTTGATTACAGTTTTGTGACTGGTGAAGCAGTTCCGATTACGAAAAAATCAGGAGATAAAGTATTTGCCGGCGGAAAACAGATTGGAAAAGTTATTGAAATGGAAGTATTGCATTCGGTTTCCCAAAGTTATCTTACCCAACTGTGGAGCAATGAAATTTTCCAGAAAAAAGTAGATCAAAAACACAAAACAATTACCGATAAAATAAGCCGTTATTTTACTCCTATACTATTATTAATCGCTTTTGCAGGATTTGGCTATTGGATATTTATTGATGCTAATACTGCTTTTAATGTTTTTACAGCAGTTTTAATTGTCGCCTGTCCATGTGCGTTGGCACTTACTGCACCATTTACTTTTGGAAATATTCTAAGAATTATGGGCAAGCAAAAAATGTATCTTAAAAATGCTTTAGTAATCGAACAATTAGCTAAAGTTGATACAATAGTTTTTGATAAAACGGGGACAATTACGACAAACAAAAAATCGAATATTGTTTACGAAGGAATGACGATTTCTGATGAAAATATGATTTTATTGAAAAATGTTTTGCGAGCTTCAAATCATCCTTTGAGCAGAATGCTTTATGATTTCCTGCCAGAAACAAAACGAATCAAAATTGAAGAATTTGAGGAAATTACTGGAAAGGGATTATTAGCTAAAACAGAAAATAAAATAATAAAAATCGGTTCAGCCGTATTTGTTGAAAGCCCGGATTTGGATTCTTCTGAAATTGAAAAAACGGCGCTGCATATTAGAATTGGAGATGCTTATTTTGGCCGATTTAATTTCCAAAATCAATATAGAGATGGTCTTGCAACGTTATTTTTAACTTTAAGTAAAAAATATAAATTAAAAGTTCTGTCAGGAGACAATGACGGAGAAAGAGCTAATCTCGAAAAAATTCTGCCAGAAGGTACAGAACTTATCTTTAATCAAAAACCGGAACAAAAATTAGAATTCATTAAAAATCTGCAAGATAAAGGTCAGAATGTAATGATGGTTGGAGATGGTTTAAATGATGCCGGGGCATTAGCGCAAAGCAATGTTGGCGTATCAATATCAGAGAATGTAAATGTCTTTTCACCTGCCTGTGATGCAATTTTAGATGCAAATGAATTTTCACGCTTAAATTACTTTTTAAAGCTTTCTCATAAATCAATTTTGATCATCAAAATGAGTTTTGTTTTATCCTTGCTTTATAACGTGGTCGGGCTTGCTTTTGCAATAACTGGAAATCTTCTTCCATTAGTCGCCGCCATTATTATGCCATTGAGTACAATTACTATCGTAAGTTTTGTGACTTTAATGTCTAACTGCTTCAGTTCTAGTAATTTAAAATGATTTTAAATAATTCCGAAGTATTTTTTTACTAAATTTAACATAAGTCTTTTGACTATGATAATTATCATATTTTATGCCATGGTAACCTGTTAATTTTGTTAACATAATTTTAAAGGTATGAGTGTAATTTATCTATTAATTTCGGTTAGTATTTGCGTAGCAATTGGCTTCTTCATTGCTTTCATCATCGCTGTCAAATCTGGACAATACGATGATGATTATACACCATCTGTCCGAATGCTTTTTGATGACGAGACAAAAAACATCCCTCAAAAAAATAATCCACCAACCGAAGAAAAACAAGTTTAATTATGGAAATGGAACAGTTTTATTACGACAACAAAATTGTAAAAAAATTCATTTACGCCACTATTCTTTTTGGGGTAGTAGGTATGTTAGTAGGGCTGACCTTAGCGGTTATGTACCTTTTTCCCAACATGACAGATGGGATTTCGTGGCTAAGCTACGGCCGATTAAGACCTTTGCATACTAATGCAGTTATTTTTGCCTTTGTCGGAAATGCCTTTTTTGCGGGTTTGTATTACTCGCTCCAGCGTTTGCTGAAAGCCAGAATGTTCAGTGATTTTTTAAGTAATCTGCATTTCTGGGGTTGGCAGTTAATTATTGTTGCTGCGGCTATTACCTTGCCATTAGGCTATACCTCATCAAAAGAGTATGCCGAGTTAGAATGGCCTATTGATATCGCAATTGCCTTGATTTGGGTAGTGATGGGAATCAATATGATAGGTACAATGCTTCGCAGAAGAGAAAGGCATTTATATGTTGCTATTTGGTTTTATTTAGCCACTTTCGTAACTGTTGCTGTTTTACATATCTTTAATAATATTGAGTTGCCAGTTTCTGCTTTAAAAAGTTACTCCGTTTACGCAGGTGTTCAGGATGCGCTTGTACAATGGTGGTATGGGCACAATGCGGTTGCGTTTTTCTTGACAACTCCATTTTTAGGATTGATGTATTATTTTATTCCTAAAGTAGCAAATCGTCCTATTTATTCTTATAGATTATCTATTATTCACTTTTGGTCATTAATCTTTATCTATATCTGGGCTGGGCCTCACCACTTATTATATTCTGCTTTGCCAAACTGGGCTCAGAATTTAGGTGTAGTATTTTCAGTAATGCTTATTGCTCCGTCATGGGGAGGTATGATCAACGGACTTTTAACTTTAAGAGGTGCGTGGGATAAAGTTCGTGAAGAACCTGTTTTGAAATTCTTCGTTGTAGCTATTACAGGATACGGAATGGCAACTTTTGAAGGTCCAATGCTTTCTTTCAAAAATGTTAATGCTATTGCACACTATACAGACTGGATTATTGCACACGTACACGTTGGAGCTTTAGCATGGAACGGATTTATGTCATTTGGTATTATCTATTGGCTGATTCCACGAATGACAAAAAGCACTTTATTTTCTAAAAAACTAGCTAATTTCCATTTCTGGATTGGAACTTTAGGAATTATATTGTACGCATTGCCAATGTATGTGGCAGGTTTCCAACAAGCTTCTATGTGGAAACAATTTAATCCAGACGGAACTTTGACATACGGGAATTTCCTTGAAACAGTTACCGCGATTATGCCTTTATACTGGATGAGAGCAATTGGTGGAACTTTGTACTTAATCGGGATGCTGACTTTGGTTTATAATATCATAATGACAGTAAAAGCGGGAAATACAATTGAAGATGAATTAGCACAGGCTCCAGCATTAGAAAGAATCAGTAGCAACAGATTAAGTGGAGAAAAATTTCACACTTGGTTAGAAAGAAAACCTATTCAATTGACCATATTGGCTACGATTGCAATTTTAATTGGAGGTATCATTCAAATTGTACCAACAATTATGGTTAAATCAAATATCCCGACAATTTCAAGCGTAAAACCTTATACGCCTTTAGAACTTGAAGGACGTGATTTGTATATCAGAGAAGGTTGCGTAGGTTGTCATTCACAATCAGTTCGACCATTTAGAAGTGAAGTTGAAAGATATGGACCGCAATCAAAAGCAGGAGAATTTGTATATGATCATCCATTTTTATGGGGATCAAAACGTACAGGTCCGGATTTATTAAGAGTAGGAGGCAAGTATAATGATAATTGGCACTTCAATCACATGTGGAATCCGCAAAGTACTTCTGCCGGTTCAATTATGCCAGGTTACAAATGGTTGTTTGATAATAAAGCTTTAGATATTTCATTGACTCAAAAGAAAATGCAGGCAATGGTTTCACTTGGTGTTCCATATTCAGAAGCTGAAATTGCAAACGCTCAGAAAACATTGAGAGATCAAGCTGTTAAGATTGAGAAGAGCTTAGAAAATGATCCTGATTTTGTAAAAAGTTATGAGGATAGTAAAAAGAAAGCTGCTGCAAAAGGTGAGCAATTTGTTCCAATGAACGAAAGAGAAATTGTTGCTTTGATTGCATATATTCAAAGACTTGGTACTGATATAAAAGTAAAAGATACTGCTAAAAAATAAGGCTATGTTTGAACAGATAAAACACAATATGGAGACAATATCGGGTATAGAAATTTACCCGATTCTTTCTCTCTTGATCTTCTTTTTATTTTTTGTTGGATTAGCCTTTTGGGTGTTTTCATATAAAAAAGACAAGATTAAAGAAATGAGTGAAATTCCTTTAAATGAGGACTTGGTATAATTTCTAAAGATAAATAAAATGAAAAAATTTTTCCCAGTATATGTAAGAGTACCACTTATTTTCTTCATCGGTTTTGCTTTGATGGAGTATTTTATTGATTCAGGTGATAAGCCAGCTTTTATAAAATTTCCAATGGTTTCTGTCTTTTTGATTGTATTTCTATTTGTCTTGGTTGCGATTGAAATTACATTAAGTGCAGTTAATCGAGTGATGTACCATTTGATGTCGCCTGAAGAAAAAGCAAAATTGGATTACGAAAATAGTCTAAGTTTAAGCGAAAGCACTTGGTTCAAAGAGTTGATGCACAAGCTGACAAAAACTCCGCCAATGGAGAAAGAAGGCGAGTTGCTTATGGATCATGATTATGACGGAATCAAAGAGCTTGATAATAATTTACCGCCTTGGTGGGTGTATTTATTCTATATCTGTATCATTTTTGGTGCTGTTTATCTTGTTCATTATGAAATTTTAGGAGGAGATGATCAGGAAACAGAGCTTAAAAAAGAAATGGCTCAGGCTAAAATTGATGTTGATGAATACCTAAAAACAGCACCAGATTTAATGGATGAAAAAACAGTTGTTTTACTTACAGATGAACCAAGTTTAGCAGCTGGTAAAGAAATTTTCATGACAAATTGTGCAGCTTGCCATAGAGCAGATGCCGGAGGACAAATTGGTCCAAACTTGACTGATGATCACTGGATTTTAGGTGGTGGTATCAAAAATGTTTTCCACACCATTACAAATGGAGGACGTGACGGAAAAGGAATGGTTTCATGGAAAACAAACGGTATGAAACCAAAAGATATTCAAAAAGTAGCTAGTTATATTTTGTCTTTACAAGGAAGCAACCCTAAAGATCCAAAAGAAGCTGAAGGAGAGGTTTGGGTAGATGAAAGTGCTCCAAAAAAAGATGCCGCAGCTACAACAGCAACAACTAGCCCAAAAGATAGTACAGAAGTTAAAAAATAAAAATCATGTCAAATTTACCAGACGAAGCTTTTAGAGATACCATTGGAACAATCGATGACAGTGGTAATAGGAAATTTATTTTCCCTAAAAAACCGTCTGGTAGATTCTATGATTATAGAAAGATTGTCAGCTATGTTTTATTGGCTATTTTAGTTGCAAATCCATTTATAAAAATCAACGGTAACCAATTTATGATGTTCAATGTTATTGAACGTCGTTTTAATATTTTTGGTTTCCCATTTTGGCCTCAGGATTTCTATCTTTTTGTAATATCAATGCTTGTTGGGGTTGTTTTCGTAATTCTGTTTACAGTCGTTTTTGGAAGGATTTTTTGCGGATGGATTTGTCCGCAGACAATTTTTTTAGAAATGGTTTTTCGCCGAATTGAATATTGGATTGATGGCGATCGAGGTTCTCAATCACGCTTAGCCCGACAAGAATGGAATGCAGAAAAAATTAAAAAAAGGCTCTTAAAATGGACTGTTTTCTTTTTGATTTCTTTCGGTATTGCAAATGTATTTTTAGCCTATTTGGTTGGCAGCGATCAATTGTTTTTAATGATTGAGCAAGGTCCTTTAAAGCAGGCAAGCAATTTTATAGCATTGCTGATTTTTACAAGTGTTTTTTACTTTGTTTTTGTCTGGTTTCGTGAACAGGTTTGTATAATTGCCTGTCCGTACGGACGACTTCAAGGGGTTCTTCTCGATAATAAATCTATAAATGTTGCTTACGATTTTGTTCGTGGTGAAAAGGAAGAAGGACGCGCAAAATTCAATAAAAAAGAAGATCGAGCATTAACAGGAAAAGGAGATTGTATTGATTGTTTCCAATGTGTGCACGTTTGTCCAATGGGAATTGATATCAGAAACGGAACACAATTAGAATGTACAAACTGTACGGCTTGTATTGACGAATGTGATAATATAATGGAAAGCGTAGGTTTGCCAAAAGGCCTTATTCGTTACGCTTCAGAAGATGAAATAGTTAAAAAAGAACCTTTTAAATTCACAAATAGAATGAAAGGTTATACAGCCGTTTTATTCATTTTATTAAGTGTTTTTGTTGGAATGCTATTTTTAAGAACTAATGTAGAAGCGATTATTTTACGTTTACCAGGACAATTATTTCAGCATAAAGGCGATAAAATAAGTAATGTTTACACTTACAAAATCGTTAATAAAACAATGAATGATTACAACGATATTCATTTTGAGTTAATTGACCAGAAAGGTGAGATAAAAAATGTGGGAAATAAAAACTTCAAAATTAAAAGGGAAGAAACTGCACAGGGAACTCTTTTCATAGAAATCAATGAAGCAATCTTGGAAAGCGATAAAACCACAGTAAAAATTGGTGTTTACAACGGAAAAGAATTGCTTGAAACCACAAAAACAAACTTTTTAAGTCCGAGAAGTTTTAATTAAAATAGTACTGTCATGAAAATAAATTGGGGAACTGGAATTGTTATAGCTTTTGCTCTTTTTATGAGTTTTATATTGTATTTCGTTTTTGAAGTACAGTCTAATGCTAAATACGACAATGATTTGGTTGTAGAGGAATATTATAAACATGATTCCCATTTTCAGGAAGAAATGGCGCGTGTTCAAAACGCGCATGATTTACAGCAAAAACCTTCAATTACTTTTGGAGAAGAAGGTGTAAAAGTGGTGTTCCCATCAACTTTTGAGAGCGATAAAATCTCGGGAAATGTTTTATTATATCGCCCTTCAAATAAGAAATTTGATTTTAATACTAAAATTGCCTTGACAAACTCAGCTTTATTTATTCCGAAAGATAAATTGATTAAAGGACGTTGGGATGTTAACATGGAATGGCAGTATAACGGAACAAAATACTTGACCAAAGAAGTGATTTACGTAAATTAATTTACAAATGTTGTATTCTGCATTCATATTAGGTCTTATAAGTAGTCTGCATTGTGTGGGAATGTGTGGGCCAATTGCTGTAATGCTTCCGGTTGATCATCAGAATGAAGCCAAAAAAGTAACGCAAATTATCACTTATCATTTAGGGCGTTTGACCGCTTATGCTTCAATAGGTTTGATCTTTGGTTTATTAGGTCGTGGCTTTTTTATGGCAGGAATTCAGCAGAAAATATCAATTTTGATTGGTTTAGCAATGATCGCTGTGGTTTTGATTCCTGAAAAAACATTTGTCAAATACAACTTCTCAAAACCGGTTTATAAAGTAATCTCAAAAATTAAATCAAGTTTAGGAAGTCAATTTAAAAAGAAAAGCTACAAATCACTTTTTGTAATTGGCTTATTAAATGGTTTTCTTCCTTGCGGAATGGTATATGTAGCTTTATTTGGTGCAATTGCGATGCAAAGTGCCAGTTTAGGCATTCTCTACATGTTGCTTTACGGATTAGGGACTATTCCTTTAATGACTATTGTGGTTTATATTCATTCTCTATTAAAATTGCCGTTTCGAAATAAAATTCAGAAGGCAATTCCCTATGTTGCCGTTTTTATTGGTGTATTGTTTATTTTGAGAGGTTTGGGATTAGGAATTCCGTATTTGTCACCTTCAAATATGAGTTTGTTTGTTCAACAGACACCAAATTGTCATTAAACTTTTATCAAATGATGATTAAACTGTCATCGAAAACAAGTTCGTTTCAGGTGATTTCCTTTTTAAATGTAAATCAAAAGCCATACAAATATTGCGGACGAAAGGTCTTCCGGTTTCTGTAATTTTAATTTTGTTTTCTTCGATTATAATCAATCCATCATTTTCAATTTCTTTTAAAGCCAATAACACTTCTGGTAATTCTTTGAAGTATAAAGAATCTTTGCTCCAGGAAGTTTCAAGTTCGCAGGTTAGATTTAAAATGTGTTTTCGAATAATCAGATCTTCATCATTTAAAATATGACCTTTCACAACAGGTAATTGATTGCTTTCTAAAATTTGATAATATTCTTCCAGGGTTTTAGTGTTTTGGGCAAAACTATACCAGCTGTCGCTGATTGAAGAGACGCCCAAACCAATCATAAGTTGTGTTTTTGAAGCGCTATAACCCATGAAATTTCTATGCATTTTTTTGCTGTGTGCAGATTGAAACAAGCTGTCTGAAGGCAGAGCAAAATGATCCATTCCAACTTCATGATAACCATTTGCAGAAAGTAATGTTTTTCCGATCTCATAAAGCATTCTTTTTTCGGCATCTTTTGGCAAGTTTTCTTCGTTAAAACCGCGTTGTCCGTTTCCTTTGATCCATGGCACGTGTGCGTAACTGTAAAATGCTAATCGGTCTGGTTTTAACGAATTTGTTTTTTCAATTGTATCGACAATATTTTCTAAAGTTTGAAACGGAAGTCCGAAAATAATATCATGGCCAATTGATGTATAACCAATTTCTTTAGCCCAAAAAGTTACTTTCGCAACATTGTGAAATGGTTGAATACGATGAATGGCTTTTTGAACTTTTTCGGCATAATCCTGCACGCCAAAACTTACTCGGCGAAAGCCTAAATCATATAATTTTTTAAGTTGTTCGTAAGTAGTATTATTAGGATGTCCTTCAAAACTAAATTCATAGTTTTCAGCTTTATCAGCTAGTTTAAGAATACCATTTATAAGATTTTCTAAATTTGAAATTGAAAAGAAAGTTGGAGTTCCTCCGCCTAAATGAATCTCTTTTATAAGTGGTCTTTGAGGAAGAAGCTTGCAATACAAGCTCCATTCTTTTAAAACCGCATCGATATAAATTTCTTCAACAGAATGATTTTTTGTAATTCGTTTGTTGCATCCGCAAAAAGTGCACATGCTTTCACAAAATGGTAAATGGATATATAAACTGATTCCGTTTTGCGTATTACTTTCTAAAAATGATTTTTGAAAAGATGCTGTCCATTTTTCCAAAGTAAAATCGGTTTCTTTCCAATATGGAACGGTTGGATAACTTGTATATCTTGGACCTGGAACGTTGTATTTCTGAGTCAGTGAAATTTTCATAAATAAAACATTTAGACGGAGGAAC
>Ga0123389_178700_pt1 | contig 11705 bp, 11 predicted proteins | sample T0HHNH4metaT_FD_89917 | JGI IMG/M metagenome (GOLD analysis project Ga0123389, IMG submission 89917) | Methane-oxidizing artificial microbial communities from Washington, USA to study methane cycling - T0-HHNH4 metaT (Metagenome... | ecosystem: Engineered > Modeled > Simulated communities...
AAAAAAGCCTCATCAGGCCTATACCGATTTGCTGCCACCGGTCAAAATGGCAGCCTAACCAACAGCAGGGATTTCACTTTAATTTTGGGAATTGCTGTTTAAAGGTTTGGGGCCACCTCTTCCGACACCCGTTTGAGCGTCCGGATTTAGGCGAGCAAATAGAAATTATCGCTGCGTCACTATGGCCATTAAGAGACAATCAGTTTTTTACAGCAATGACAGGTGTAGAGTTTACAACCACCGTTCAATTACTTCGTCATATGTAATAGGGGGCATAATTAAAGTTGGTTTAGTAATTGTGAATTACTCGATAGTTTTACCTAACAGAACAAGAATCCCGAGTTCGAATAGCTTTTAGCTTTAAACCAGCTGCTGGCCGAGTACCAATGTATCGATAATCGGACAATCTGGTTTATTGTCCCCGCTACAAGTTTGCGCCAACCGGGCCAGAATGTCGCGCATTTCAGTCAATTCGGCAATTCGTCGGTTCAAATCGTCGACATGGGATTGGGCCAGCGCTTTGACATCAGCGCTGGCTCTCGCCGGGTCTTGCCATAGCGAAACCAGATCGCGGATTTGGTCCAGCGAAAACCCCAGACCCCGAGCTCGTTTGATCATTCGCAACACCTGCAAATCGGTGTCGTTGTAGGTCCTGTAGCCCGATACAGTGCGTACGCTTTTTCTGATTAGTCCGATACTTTCGTAGTGGCGAATCATTTTGGCGGATAGGCCGGTCTTTTTCGAAGCTTGGCTGATATTCATCGATCACTCTCCAACATGGGTGGACACAGCGTTGCGGGCGGCGAACTTGCCGCCCGCAAGCAGGTTCGGTTAATGCCTGACGGATTGTAAGGAGCCGGCGGGTTTCCAAGTCCTCAGCAATAAGGCGTTGCCAATTACGCTCAGCGAACTGAATGCCATCGCCGCACCGGCCAGTTGCGGGTTGAGTAAACCTAGCGCCGCTAATGGGATGGCCGCGAGGTTGTAACTAAATGCCCAAAACAAATTTTGCCGGATTTTGCGGTAGGTTCGCCGTGCAATATCGAGCGCGGCACCTACCAGTATCGGGTCGCCGTGCATCAGCGTAATGCCGGCAGACTGCATCGCGACATCGGTGCCGGTCGCCATGGCAATGCCGACGTCGGCGGCCGCCAGTGCCGGCGCATCGTTGATGCCGTCTCCAACCATTGCCACATGGTGGTTCTGCTGTTTCAGCAATTCCACTTGATAGGCCTTATCCGCCGGTAATACTTCGGCGACTATGTCGCTGATGCCTAAAGCGTGGCCGACCGCTTTGACGCTGCCGCGATTATCACCGCTCAACAATACGATTTGGATATTCAATGCCTGTAATTGTTTGATGGCAGGATATGCAGTGGATTTGAGTCGGTCGCCAAAGGCCAACATGCCTAACAACCGTTTTTGCGGCGCGGCCATCGCCAGCCAGGACACCGTACTGCCGGCAAGCTCCAAGGCACGGGCGCGTTCCGCCAGCCCACCCATATCAATGCCCAATTCAGACATCAAGCGGCTATTGCCCAGACGCAAATCGAGATTCCCCACTGTTCCGGATAGCCCACGTCCAGGCAAGGCCGTAACGGCATCTACCGGCAAGGTTTGAATCTGTAACTCATTTGCGGCTTTGAGCACCGCCTTTGCCACCGGATGCTCGCTACCAGTTTGCAGCGAAGCGGCAAGCCGCAACAAGCGTTCGCGGTCGACACTCAACGGTAGGGCTTCGACCAGGTAAGCTTTTCCCTGCGTCAAGGTTCCGGTCTTGTCGAAAATAACGGTGGTAATACGATGGGCAATTTCCAGCACTTCGGGGTTTTTGATCAGAATTTCGTGGCGGGCGGCAATACCGGTGCCAGCCATCAGCGCGGCAGGCGTTGCCAAACCCAGCGCACAGGGACAGGCGATTACCAATACCGACACGGCGTTGATAATCGCGGTTTCCATGGCGGCACCCTGCAACCACCAACCCAGCCAGGTCATCAAGGCAATGGCTAGTACCACCGGCATGAACCATGCACTGACCTTATCCACCAAATGTTGAATCGGCGCCTTGGCCAACTGTGCGTTCTCGATCAAGCGAATCATTTTTGCTAAGGAAGTCTCTGCGCCGACCGCATCGGTATGCACCACCAACAAGCCTTCGCCGTTGATGGCGCCGCCAGTCACTTTATCGCCGGATTGTTTGGCGATCGGCATACTTTCGCCGGTAACCATCGATTCGTCGATATGGCTGCGGCCATCGGCGATGGTGCCATCGACCGGGATACGCTCGCCGGGGCGGACGACGACCAAGTCGCCGACGTTGACGGTTTCAATCGCAATTTCCAACTCTCGCTTGCCGCGATTGACACGAGCGACTTGCGGTTGTAGCGCTTGTAAAGCAGTGATCGCCGAAACCGTTTGCCGCTTAGCCCACGCCTCCAGCCATTTACCGGTCAACACCAAGCTAATCACCACGGCTGACGCCTCGAAATACAGATGCGGTGCCATACCGTCAGTCCGGCTTGTCAGTTGGTAAACGCTCAAGCCATACGCCGCACTTGTACCCAGAGCCACCAGCAAATCCATATTACCGGCACCGGCTTTGAGTGCTTTCCAGCCCGCCCGATAAAAACGCGCCCCCAATACAAACTGGACCAACGTCGCCAAAGTCAGTTGCAACCAGCCCGGCAGTGAAACTTGAGTACCGAAAGGCTCGAGTAGCATGGGTGCCAGTAACGGTAGCGACAATAACGCCGACACCAATACGGCCAATCCATCTCGCGGCTTTGGTTTGCTTACCAGTCGCTCCGGTTTGGCCGATGCGCGATAACCGAGAGCGCTAACTGCGTTTATCAGCACGCTGGCATCGACTGCCGTATCGGTTTGGACTAAGGCGCTTTCCGTGGCTAAATTTACGCTGGCTTGCTGTACGCCGGGAATCTTATTCAGCGCCTTTTCGACACGCCCTGCGCAGGACGCGCAGGTCATGCCCTCTATCGACAAGTAAACCGTGCGGTCTGCCAGGTGGTTGGAATTGAAGGTTTTCATGATCAAGTCTCCTGTTGTAATTGACTGTGTTCAAAGTGTTCGGCTTACCACGATGGGAAGGTCAATAGTTTTTTTGCTTTTTTAGTTACTGGCATTTATTAAAAAAATTGATAGAGGGAAAGATGCAAGGCTCTATCCAACTGGTTTATCGACGATGGCATAAATCACATTGGCTGAAATCTCGGTAACCGATTGACTTGCCAATTGGTGGAGATTGGCCTGCTTCACTTTCTGTAACTGTTCCCCATTCAATTGCTCCAAGGTGCCCCGATATCCGCTACCCATCGCCAATATCCACCAATCTTCAGGCTCAGGCAGAGCGTGAGTCGCGTCTTCGGCAAAAATGTCCACTTTGGTTAAACCGGCCGAGGCCAGCATCTCCAACAATCCTTCCGGTGTGGAAATGCGATCCCAAGGGTTGAAGTCTTTATACAGATCAGGGCGTTGATGGCGAATGGCTTGCCAAAGCGAGGTGTTGGCTGGCTCGAATAACTCAGGCCCCCAGGTTGTAATTGCCAGGCGCCCGCCAGGCCGGACTTGGCGCCACAATTCCCTGACCGCGGTGGCCATATCAGGCACGAAAAAGATCCCAAACACGCAAACGACGGCATCAAAATAACCATCGGGATAAGCTAACGCGAGCATGTCACTAACCCGAAACTCCAGGTTCTCAAGACCATCGGCTTTGGCTTTTTCAGCCGCCATCGCCAACAATTTTTCCGCCAGATCGACGGCAACCACTCGGCCGGCTACGCCAACCTTTCGCGCCGCCGGCAGGGCTGAAGCGCCGGTTCCGGAACAAACATCCAATACCCTGTTTCCTTCTCTTAACCCCAATCGCTCGATGGTGTTATTGCCGAATCGGCTCCAAAACGTATTGGCCGGGTGATCGAATAAATCGGCGGCGGTGTTATAGGCATGCGCGGTTTTCTTACTGGCTACCAAATGTGATTCCATTTCAACTCCTGAAAAATTATTCAAATTTTAATCATGGATAGCTGCCTTACATCAGTGACCATCCGGATTGCATCAATATAAAGGTTTACATAATTGGAAGGTCAAGCAGAATTAGGGGGCATGATGATCGTCAGATGACATCGACCAGCGACGCTGGTAGTGCCGAAGGCATCCTAGTTCCATTGCCAGCACTTCCAACATTCGTCTCTGTCCCCCCTTTACTTCTTGGAAATCGACAAGCGTTATCGGAAGGAGGCCATTCGTGCAAAGTGTTGAGCAACTGATGATTTACTAAACCGATGTGCCGGCTAGATGGCTATTTAGCATGTACTGTTGTAACGGATAGATTGCTTATCAGGCCGAACAATAAAAATGTCGAGCCGACGAATGCCGATATGGAAAGCGTTTCTCCCCAAAACAGGCAACCGATCGATAGGCCTATAATCGGCGTCAATAAGGAAAATGATGCAACGGTGGTCGCGGGATAATGCCGCAGCAACCGATTCCAGGCCAAAGTGCCTATCAATAATGCGCCTAGCGACTGGTAAAGCACTGCTATTGCCGCCGGGACTGCGGAAGCCGTAGTCAAATTAAAAATCGTCTGATGGTTTTCAAACGCGGCGCTCAGAGCCGCCAATGTTAAAGCTGGCATCAATGATGCCCAGACGATAAAAGCCAGGGAGTCTGAGCGTTGTCCGGCAGTTGCTACTATTCTGACGACGATATTTCCCGATGCCCAGCCGGCAGCGCCCATTAAACTCAACGCCATGGCAATCAACGGCACCTCGGCGGATTCATCACTCGCGATAATGCTTAAGCCTGTTAGTGCCGATCCCAGAGACAAACCTTTACGTGCATTGAGCGACTCCAATCTTAATACCATGCCGAACAACATCGTGAAAAATACCTGCGATTGCGCCAAGACGGAGCTAAGGCTCGTAGGCATCCCGTGATGAATTGCCAGAAACAGGCCGCTGAACTGAACTGCGCCCCAGCCTAGTCCGTAAACAACTATCGTTCGCCAGCTAGTGTTTGGTCGTGGAACAAACGGTATCAGCAATGCCACCAATCCGAAGCGGAGACTGGCAAAAGCCAGCGGCGGTAAATCCTGCAACCCCCAGCGGATTACCGAAAAACTGCCGCCCCAAACCAGCACACACAATAAGACGAGCGCAATGTGTCGTGGTGCCATCGCCGGTCAGACTCCAACGACCGAACAAATCACCACGCGCCAACCATCCGGATCTGCATAGGTTCGGCTTTTATCCAACCAATAGGGATTTTCCGGCGCTACTTCTTCAGCACCGACCGATGCAAGATTTTCAAAAAGTGTTTGTCGCTGATCAGCATTGGTGACGTATAACACCAGAAGGTTTTCGGCGGAAGGCATAGAGCATGGAGCTCCGAATGCATGCTGGGTAAATTCCAGGTGATAGTCACGCCCGGGTAAGCCGAGCATGACGCCGTCATAGCCGGAATGGTTTTTGAATGAATCGATCACCGGCAAACCCAGACCGTCGCGGTAAAAACGTACAACGGCAGCCAATTGATTGGTGGGTCTGGCAACCCTAATTTGAGCAAACTTGATACCGTTGGGAAATTCGATGGATAATTTTGAATTAGACATTTTAATCTCCTGACACTGGCCCGATACCACCACGGTTACCGCTAAACCAGTGGCGTACAGTTTCAGTTATTATCAAGATGAATAGAAATGAAGAAATTGTACGTGGCTTATGAATACAGTGCATGACTTGAGGCGTATAGATTTGAACCTGCTGGTGGTTCTGGACGCACTTTTAGAAGAGCGGCACATCTCGCGCGCGGCAACTCGATTAGCAATGACGCAGCCGGCGGTTAGCCATGCACTCAATCGCCTGCGCGATCTCATAGGCGATCCATTATTAGTGCGGGTCGGCAATGAAATGCGCTTAACGGCTAAAGCAGCAGCCTTGCTAAGGCCGTTAGCCGATGCCCTGACTCATGTCCGCAATGTCGTCATGTCAGAACCGTTTTCGCCTGAAAATTGCCAGAGAACCTTTCGCCTGGGCATGTCTGATTATGGCTCTGCAGTTGTCCTGCCAGGGCTGTTGCAGCGTCTTCGCGCCGAGGCTCCGGGTGTTAATCTGGTTGTGACCCAATCATCGCGACTGGAGATGTTGCGACAAGTGACGGAAAGCGAATTGGACGGTGCAATTGGTGTGTTTCCGATGATGCCGGAGGAACTGGAAAGCGATACTCTTTTTCAAGAACGCTTTGTGTTGGTAACGGATCGCCGCAATCTAACGGAGCAAAACGGCCTATCGCTTAGCCATTACCTTGAGGCCCCGCATATCCATGTTTCGGTGCAAGCCATGCACCACAGCCATGTCGATAAGGCTCTGGCCGCGCTCGGAGCGCAACGCCGCATAGCGGTGCTGGTGCCGCATTTTACGGTTGCCGCCGACTTATTGGTCGGAACGGATTTGTTGCTAACCATTGCCGCGCGCGCCATCAATATGGAAAAAATCTCCCCCGACTTAGTTGTCTTGGAGCCGCCGTTCGCAATACCCGGCTTCGACTTCGTATCGATCTGGCGTGCGGGAGCCGACCGGAATCTCGAACTGACCTGGCTGCGCTCAAGCATCAGGGCTATCGGGTTGTGAGGCACGCTGTAGAAAGCAAAAGACTTGCATCGTCAGGCCTCAGCGCGGGCCTTGATGGCTAGATTCATCGCTTCAAAGCCCATTTTGGTATCTTTCTCAAGGCTCTTTTTGAATAACGGCACCAGCAAGCCGCTGAAACGCTCGCTCTGCGTAAAGCGGATGCGTCTGTCTGCGATAGACTCAATGACAAACCGATGTTCGCCATCGAAGAGATTGGGAAACAAGAAATGTCCCAGCCAGCGTAGTTCCTTTCCCGGTTCGACAGCCAAAACGCGCGGCCGAAACGTCATCGCTTTTCCACCATACGGTTGAATGTGCACTTTAAGCCGCGCATCCAGTTTTACTTCACCGTCTATGTTGAGAATAAACGGATTCCATTCCGGATAAACCGGGAACTCGGTAAGAATGGACCAGACGTGTTCCGGCTCGGCAGCTATTTCGATTTCAGTATGTAACCGATAGGTATTCATGGGCTTTCTCTGAAGTTAACGTGGTTTAAGTAAAATCGGTCAATATTTCGTCCGTGCCTCTAACCTTGCAGAACTCGCCGTCAAGGCTGGCCAAATGCACGTTATGGATGGCGTCAGCGGAGATATTGACGCCGTCGAGCCCACGGCGATTAAAAGTGGCGGTCGCGTCGGACACAAGTATGGTTTCATAGCCGAGATTGCCCGCCATGCGGGTTGTGGTGGAGACGCAATGGTCGGTGGTGAAACCCGCGATGATAAGGTTATGTATGCCGTGTTCTTTAAGAAACTGATCCAGACCCGTTCCAATGAAAGCACTATTCACCTGCTTGCCGAAGACCGGTTCGCCGTCCGTGGGTTTGGCTTCCGGTTTGAAATCGCAGCCAGGTTGATCCGGCGCTAACGGCGAATCTGCGGTGGTGGAAAGGTGTTGAATATGGATTATCGGTAACGACAATGTTCGCCAACGCGCCAGCAGCCGGGCAATGTTCCGTTCTGCATCGGGGTTATTTCTGATGCCCCATTTCGGGTGATCAAAACCCTGCTGCACATCAATTAAAATTAAAGCCGTTCGTTTCATAGGATACTCAGTTATTTAGCATTAAAAAAACCGTGATATAGAACCTCGGGTTACGATTTTCTAATCCGAGAGTAAGCACCGATTTAGAAGCGATCACATATGGCACATGTTAATACCCTAAACAATCAGTAAAGCCGAGCTGAGATAATCGCACTCATCACTTAAATTTTGTCCTTCAATTTATTTGGCTGCCGGAACCGATGTTTACCCGCAACTCGGAGGAGGCGACGAAATTTTGGACATTCAAAATGGCTCGGCGCATTGCAGACCGCTGCATGGCGAAGTCCATCACGCATAGCCGTCAGTTCATTAATTTTTCTATCCAACTCATCCGCCTTGGCCAAAAGCAAAGTTCTATCGATGTCAGGCCCTTCAGGGGTAAACATCTCGCCGATCTCATCAAGCGAGAAACCGGCACCGCGCGCCAAAGCAATTAATGCCAGACGCTCCAACACATCGCCACTGAATATACGGCGCAACCCTATTCGCCCTGTAGACCGAATCAATCCTTTCTCTTCATAAAAACGCAACGTGGAGGCCGGTAATCCCGATGCCTTAGTAACCTCAGTAATATCCATACATTTTCCTGTTGAAATTAATGCTTGACCTCAAGTTGACTTGAATTTTTATCCTAGGCTCGAAAATAACGGTTTTTCAAGACTGAAACACCAAATAAATGTTGAATTTTAATAGGCTAATGATTTAAGGAGTCGAGATGGAAGCAAGTTTCTGGCATCAAAAATGGGAACGCGGTGAGATTGCATTTCATGAAAGCGAGGCAAACCAACATCTGGTCGCGCATTTTAAAGAATTACATCTGAAAAAAGGCAGTCGCGTGTTTCTGCCGTTGTGCGGTAAGACCAGGGATATAGCGTGGTTGCTTAGCAGAGGTTATCGAGTGGCTGGCGCGGAATTGAGCAAACTCGCCGTTAGCGAGTTGTTCAATGAACTTGGCTTAGAGCCAAAAACCTTTAAGGCTGGAAAATTGACCCAATACAGTGCTAAAGACATAGACATATTCGTCGGTGATATTTTCGACGTGTCTACCGAGCTTCTTGGTGCCATAAACGCGATATACGATCGAGCGGCCTTAGTTGCCCTGCCATCCGGCTTACGGGAGCGCTATACGTCGCATCTGATGAACATAAGTGGCACGGCAGCGCAGTTACTGATTACTTATGAATACGACCAACTGCAGATGGATGGGCCTCCGTTTTCAGTGACCGAAAACGAAGTAAAGCATCATTATGAGGCTGCTTACCGACTGAAGTCTGTTGAATGCAAGAATGTTGAAGGCGGATTGAAGGGCGAAGTTGCAGCAACGGAGACCGTCTGGTTACTCCAAAACGCTAATAAATAGGTTGGTTTATCATGCCGGGTGTTGAATGGATATCGTTGTATCTTGTGCTGGGTGCTTTGGCGGGCTTTATCGCGGGCTTACTGGGACTTGGTGGCGGCGGAATTCTGGTTCCTTTTCTGTCATCCATTTTTCTTTACCAAGGTACTAGCGTAGAAAAAGTAGTTCATGTGGCATTGGGAACGTCATTGGCTTGCATGATTATTTCTTCAGCCGCAAGCGTCCACGCACATGTTTCACGAAACGCGGTTGACTGGCAGATCGTTCGCGGAATGTCTCCGGGAATCATCCTTGGTTCTATTCTGACTACCCAGTTGGCCGCTAACTTTAGCGCAGCCTATATTGCCCTGTTTTTTGCGCTGTTTATGGCGATTGTAGCGGTGCAAATGTTTATGAATTGGCAGCCCAACCCCCGTCAAATGTCGATGAGCTTCCGCGGACTGGCTACGGCTGGAGTGTGTATCGGATCAGTATCAACACTTGCTGCAGTGGGTGGAGGTTTTCTGACTATTGGCTACTTGGTATATAGGAATGTGGCTATAAAAAAAGCCATTGGTTCCTCGGCGGCAATTGGATTACCTATCGCTGTCACGGGCACAATTGGTTACATGATTAGCGGCTGGTATGAGACATTAAGCAACCCCTATGTCATTGGGTTTATAAATGTGCCAGCATTTTTAGCGATCTCTACCGCTAGCGCTATTGTCACCCCCTGCGGCGTTGCCTGCTCCCATAGACTGCCAGTAAATTATTTGAAAAAGGTATTCGCTATTATTTCGCTGATTTTGAGTATAACGATGCTAGTTTCGCTCGTTTAATATGGGGATAGATATTATGCTCAACATTGCGATAACCAGGGGCGAAAATTGGTCCGATAAAGGATTTATTGGTTATGACGAACGTTATCGGTTGGTGGCTTTAGCGCACATTTGCTATTTTACAGAAACTCCTAATCGTTTGTTGATGGCCGATTGGATGAGATCACCAACGGCTGCTTTGTGGCCCTCAAATTCTCAGAATCAAGATATTTCTGACTGGCCGGTTTGGAGAAACGTGACGGACCTGAATGGGTCGAGACCGATATTACACACGCACTCCTCTACCAGCAAGACATCGCCAACTTGGGCCGCCGGAATAAACCGCAGGTCTTTGACCGGGCCTTGCCATTGGATATATTCGATGTCGGCAAACCACGGCTGCGTATAGTCGTCTTCGACCAGCCGTTTAGCAATCGGTCTAAATCTCGTCTCTTCCACCGCAGTGAAGACCACAATTCGCGGAAACCAGTCTTTTACCCTGCGTTAAAAAATGTCTGAGTCCGGGCTGGGGAATTTGGCTGTAAGCGGTCGAGATCAGCGTGCCTTCCAGGTCTAGGGCTAAAATGGTCGGTCGTACGATAGGCATGCGCATCCACAGTTGCGGCGAATCAGCGCTAAAAGCCGGTGCGGCCCATTTATCGAGCTCCAGGGTTGACGGTTGCGCTTATTTTCCCAGCAACCAGGCTTTTTTCCGGCTCGTTTTCCAAAATAACCAGAAGATTTTAGCGCCTGACTGAAAGGTTGCTGTTCCGAGCGATATCGTTCGCGCAAAAAGCTGCAACGATTTGATCGTTGAACCGAATTATTGAAGAAATTTTGTCGAGCGGCGGCGTAAAAGGCCGTTTCGGTAAATTGCTTGGTAGTTGCGGCTCGGCGCTAAAACGCCGGCGAAAATAAGGCCGGCGATTCAGTTCCGAGAAACAATGATGCTGAAATTTTCTTGGGATTGCTTGCAAATCGCCGGGTTTCCCGACTATTTCAAGCCGTATACCTTCAACTGACTGCAAACCGGTAATTGATTGTCCGGCGCGGTGCAGTCGGAAGTACCGACCCGATAAATCATCACATACACCCGGCCATTTGCCACGACTGGTGGAATCATCCGCGACATCTTGCCTAAGCCGCCGTTATTGTCGTCGCCGGTGCGAAATAAGCGTTTCAACTTATTACCCGGCTCTATCGTGGTCGCGTCGTAGGCAATCAGCTGACCTTCGGCGAATTCCTTGTTGGCATCGCCGAATTTGGAAAATACCGCCCAGACGATAGCCGAATCAAAATCGATGGCGGGTGCAAAATTAGTGCTTGCGGACGGCTTGCCGGAGACCATCAACAGACCGCCGGGCATGCCGCCGGGCGATTCGACGCCCACCGAGGCCAGATCCTCAGCTTCGGCACGGAAGCTTGGTAAATTACCGTCCACGGTGGAAAAATTATAGGTTTTCAAACGCGAGTTTTCACCCCAGACATAGACGATGCCGCCGCTCTGATCGCGTTGCGCCAAGGCCAGAGAATGGATGTGGTGCATTTTATTGTTTTCCGGGTCGCCGCATGGCACGAACCAGCCGTGATCGCTATGCCCGGATGCTGGGCACGGTAGGCTACGATTCAGATGCTGGGCCCGATCCCAATTTTCCTGAACGCCGCCCGCGAAGTAGGTTGCCACCAACGGCGGTTTGGACATCAATTGATTGAAGCGGTCGTTCCTGCCCAAATTAAGTTTGTCCAAGGAATAAATGATGCCGTCCTTGGTACCTTGCAACAGCAGCCGGGAGCCCGGCACCAGCATCGGCCCGGCCGCGCCGAAATCCCAGTCGGCGCCCGCAGCATGCGCCTGGG
>Ga0123389_179959_pt1 | contig 11681 bp, 5 predicted proteins | sample T0HHNH4metaT_FD_89917 | JGI IMG/M metagenome (GOLD analysis project Ga0123389, IMG submission 89917) | Methane-oxidizing artificial microbial communities from Washington, USA to study methane cycling - T0-HHNH4 metaT (Metagenome... | ecosystem: Engineered > Modeled > Simulated communities...
ACGACTTTGCAAGTGCTTTAGCGCTTAGAAAATCGGAGTGCCTGTGGTACGGAGGCCGGAATCCAGGCAAGGTGATATTTAGAGTGTTGATTTTAAAAAAATTAATGTAGAAATCCATACACAACTTAATTCTTTTTTAAAAATTAATATGGATCCTTGCTTGTACCATTTTATTTGACCATGAAACCTGTCTGGATTCCGGCCTCCGCCGGAATGACGGAATTAGAAGATATTTGAAAGTTACACATGCCTTACATCACCCTGGACAACGCTTCACTTGCATACGGCCATCACGCACTGCTCGACCATGCATCATTTCAACTCGATGCCGGAGAACGTGTCGGCCTGATCGGCCGTAACGGCGCAGGAAAATCCAGCCTGCTCAAAGTGATAGCGGGCACCTCCAAGCTGGATGACGGCACCGTATGGCGCGATCCGGGGGCACGCGTCGTCTACGTACCGCAAGAGCCGGAGCTGGACGCAACCCACACCGTATTCGAGGCCGTTGCTGAAGGCTTGGGCAGCTTGCAGCAAACGATTGTAGATTATCACCAGGTCACGCACGACATGGGCATGCCAGATGCGGATATCGAAGCGCTCATGACCCGCATGCAAGCCTTGCAGCATGACCTTGATGCACAGAACGGCTGGGCAGCGCAATCACGCGTAGAAGCCGTATTAAGCCGCCTGAACCTGAATGCCGATGCACTCATCAGCACCCTGTCCGGCGGCTGGCGCAAGCGTGTGGCGCTGGGTCGCGCACTGGTTGCCGAGCCTGAAGTATTGCTGCTGGACGAACCGACCAACCACCTGGACCTGAGCGCTATCGAGTGGCTGGAAGACCTGCTTCTGGGCTTTAACGGCAGCGTATTGTTCATTACCCATGACCGGCGCTTTCTGGATCGGCTTGCAACGCGCATCACTGAACTGGACCGTGGCAAGCTAACCGATTTCACCGGCAACTTCAGCCAATACCAGATTAAAAAAGAAGAACTGCTGGCAATTGAAGAAACCCATGCCGCAAAATTCGATAAATTCCTGGCACAGGAAGAAGTATGGATACGCCAAGGCATCAAAGCGCGCCGCACACGTAACGAAGGCCGCGTACGCCGCCTGGAAGCGCTGCGCCTGGAACGCGCCGCGCGCCGCGAACGCCAGGGCAACGTAAAACTCAATGTGGATGCCGGTGAGCGCAGCGGAAAACTGATCGCCGAACTGGAAAACGTGAGCAAATCATACGGCGATAAAACACTGATCAAAAACTTCAGTGCCCGTATTTTACGCGGCGACAAAATCGGTTTGCTTGGCCCTAACGGGGTAGGTAAAACCACCCTGCTCAAACTGATCCTCGGTGAAATAGAAGCAGACAGCGGCCATATTGAACGCGGCAGCAAGCAGAGTGTTGCCTACTTTGACCAGATGCGCGAACAATTGAATGAAGAAGCCACACTGGCTGACACGATCAGCCCGGGCTCCGACTTTGTAGAAATCGGCAACGAACGCAAACATGTCATCAGCTACCTTGAAGATTTTCTGTTTCCGCCGCAGCGCTCACGCTCGCCGGTCAAGTCGCTTTCCGGCGGCGAACGCAACCGCTTGCTGCTCGCACGCCTGTTTGCGCGCCCTGCCAACATCCTGGTGCTGGATGAACCGACCAATGACCTGGATATTGATACGCTGGAATTGCTGGAGAGCCTGCTTCAGGACTTTAGCGGCACGCTGTTCCTGGTCAGCCATGACCGCGCTTTCCTGGAAAATACCGTGACGCAGGTCATTGCTTTTGAAGGCAATGGCCAGCTCACCGAATTCGGCGGCGGCTACGACGATTGGCAGCGCTATACGCAAAAACGCCTGGAAGACCAGAAAACCGCCACCAATACGCAGCAGGCCAAAGCCAAGCAATCGGCTGCGCCTGCAAACACCCCGGCAGCAAAACCTGCGTCATCCAAACTGAGCTTTAAAGAGCAAAAAGAACTGGAAGAACTCCCGCTTGCCATTGAAAAACTCGAAACCGAACAGCTCACGATCAATGAAGAACTGGCCAAACCGGAAACTTACAGCAATACCGAATTGGTCAAATCGCTGCAAATGCGGCTGGACGGGATCAATACAGAAATCGAAGCCAAAATAACGCGATGGGATGCGCTGGAAAAGAAAGTCTGATGAAACTACCGGATTGAATCAGTCCCAGGCACATTCAACCCGACTCCGGACGTTAACGCTACTCAAAACCAGCGACTGCCCATCTCACTATAGCGCTATAGCAAGTCACTACGGCGCTATGGCAAGCTGCTCCGCTTCATAAACGCGCATTTTCAGTAAATCTTCAAACTGCTGGATCGGGAGCGGCCTGCCGAACAGATAACCCTGGTAGCAGGTGCAACCTTTATTAAGCAGGAAATGCAGCTGTTCTTCGGTTTCTACGCCTTCAGCGATAATGTCCAGGCTCAGGCTTTTTGCCATCGCGATGATGGTATGCACAATCGCCTGGTCGCTTGGGTCTGTAATCAGGTCGCGCACGAATGATTGATCAATCTTAAGCTGGTTCAATGGCAGGCGCTTCAGGTACATCAATGATGAATAGCCGGTGCCGAAATCATCCAGTGAGAACTGCACACCGATTTCGCGCAGTGTGGTCATGGTGGCGATGATATCTTCCACATTTTCGAGCAGCAGGCTTTCCGTCAGTTCCAGCTTGAGCAGTGCAGGATTAATGCCATGCCGGTTCACGGCATCCTGTATCTGCTCCGCAAAGTCGGCCTGGCGGAATTGCTTGGCGCTGACGTTAATCGACAATACAATGTCTTTTGTGAATTTGCTCTGCTGCCAGGCATTCAGTTGCGAACACGCAGTTTCAATCACCCATTTGCCAATCGGCAGGATCAGGCCGATTTCTTCTGCCAGCGAAATAAAGTGGAAAGGCAACACCATGCCGCGTTCAGGGTGCATCCAGCGTATCAGTGCCTCTGCACCCAGTGCCTGCCCAAGATTATTGACCTGAAGCTGGTAATGCAGCTGGAACTGTTCGTTATCAAAGGCTTTATGCAGCTCACGCTCAAGCAGCGCACGGTTGTTAATGACTTCCTGCATCACAGGGTCGAAAAACCGTATCGCATTGCGCCCGGCGGTCTTGGATTGGTACATGGCAATATCAGCCTGCTTGAGCAGCTCGTCGGATTCTATTTCATGGCCGCTGAACAAGGTTGCGCCAATGCTTGTCGTGCTGTGGTATTCGTAAGCGTTAAGCTGATATGCCTGATTAAGCACACTCAGGATCTTCTCGCAGATCAGCTCGGCCTGTCTGGCAGCCTCGAATATGGAGTCGCTTAAACCTTCCAGCATGATGACAAACTCATCGCCACCGATACGCGCTACGGTATCGCCTTCCCGCACGCAGGAAGTCAGCCTTTCCGAAACCTGTTTCAAGAGCAGGTCGCCGACATCATGGCCTAGCGTATCATTCAGCGTCTTGAAATGGTCTAGGTCAAGAAACAGGATCGCACCGCCGCCTTTACCCCTTGAGCTGGTGACAAGCGCCTGGCTTAGCCTGTCCATGAGCAGCCGCCTGTTTGGTAGGCCGGTGAGCGAATCGTAATAGGCTAAATGCTGTATCTCTTCTTCAGCGGATTTCCGCGAAGTAATGTCAACCAGGGTTGCCACGTAATTGACGATCGTGCCGTCACGGCCTTTTACCGCGGTGAAAGTAAGGTGCGCCGGGTAGACTTCGCCGTTCTTGCGCCTATTCCAGACATCGCCTTCCCATGAGCCGGTATTGACAATGCTTTCCCACATGCTTGCATAAAAATCCATGTCATGGCGGCCGGAGCTGAGCATGCCAGGATGTTTGCCTATGATCTCATCTTCTGAATACCCGGTGATCTGGCTGAAGGCACTATTTACGCGCAGTATCACGCGGTTGGCATCGGTCACCAGCATCCCCTCCTGAGACTCAAACGCAATGGCGGCAATCTGCAGGTTCTGCTCAATCAATTTGCGTTCTATTGCGATTCCCGCCAGGCGCGCGGACTGTTCAAGGATGTTCAGGTCGGATTTGGTATGCTCGCGCGATTCATGATGATAAATTGCGAACGTCCCCAGCAATTCTCCGGACGAGGAGCGGATTGGCTGTGAGCAGCAGGCACCAAAACGGGCTTGCGCCGCCAGATCCTTCAATGTGGCCCAATAAGGGTGAGTGGCAATATCTCCCACGACCACACGCTCACCGGTAAACACTGCCGCAGAGCAGGATCCGACGCCAATGCCGATCTCAACCCGGCTAATCGCTGTTCTGAAAAAAATAGGCAGGTTGCATGCAATGCATTTACTGAAAAACTTGCTTTCCGTATCCATCAGCATCACGCTGCAGGTCATTTCCGGATTTAATTTTTCGATACCGCGCACGATCACTTTAAGGATATTGGGCAGCGGCTCATCACTGGCCAGCTGTTCAAAAATAATATTCCGCAGATATTCGTACTTTTCGAACTTTTTCTGCTCCAGGTTCTTTTCAATCAGGCTGGCCTGCATTTTTGCAAGGCATCCCAGAGCACTGTTTTCCATATCATCCGTAATCGGTAAGGTATGCTGCAGGTTACCGGTACTCAACTTGGTCACATGCTCCTGAATCTCATCTACCGACCCTCCAAGCTGGGTTTTCAAGGCCAGGTAAGCCTTGCGGCAAGTGAATATAAAGGCAAAGCTGAACAAAGCTGCCAGGATTTTCAGAATGATAGAAAGCGTTTCTGCAGATTTTGCTGCATTCAGGCTGCGCTCGGTAATGGTTGTGCTGACGTCGTTGATGGACCGGATAATGGCGGCAATGGCTTGCTGGTATTTGCCATCCTGCAGGATCTGGGTTGCCCTCGCCCTCCTGGCTTCAATATCCAGTCCCGGGGCTTCAATCAGCTTCATCGCACGTAACTCTGTGGCGTTGATCTCATCAAACCTGGAGTCGGCCTCCTTGAGTTTGCGATACTCCTGTTCTGAAAATCCTTCCTGCTTGATTAAATCGAGCAGAGCGATCGGCCGTTCTGAAGACATGCTTTCTTTGATGCCCAAACCCAGGTAAGGCTGGTTATGCCGCTCTGGCCGGACCTGCCTGCCTTCGCGGATAGCCATAATGCTCTGGTACTGCTTCTTATAAGCAGGGTTGCCTGTTGCAACGTAGGTGAGCGCCATGCGCCTCTGGTCATCCAAAGACTGGCGGAACTCACTGAGCAGCAGAACGGATTGATAGCGGATCCCTTTGGCGTAATCAATCTTTCTTTCCAGCAGGATGTGCGATACGAAATAAATCGCAATGGCAATCAATACCCCCATGGAAGTCCATGTGTATCGTGCAAAAGGGCTGGCTGACATGTTTTTTATAGCCATTGCATGCCTTGAAAGAACAAACCTGCTGTTGACAACAATTTCATAGATAAATGTACAGAATCAAATATTGTTTTTATTAAATACCGCTTTTTTAATAGGGCTGGCATGATCTAAATATCTTCCGGCCGCCCTACCCCGTACCCTAACACCCCATCAAGATGTAAATCAACCAGTAATTTCCATTGATCCGCATCTTCTACAGCAACGCCATAAACCTTGATATCCAGGCCGTGCGCCACTTGTGCTACAGATTCGATCAGGAACTGGTTATCCTTGTTATCGACAAGCCCATGCACGTAGCCGCCGTCTATCTTAATATAATCCAGCTTGAGCTTGCTCAGGTAGCCAAATGAAGAGAAACCGCGTCCAAAATGATCAAGGCCGACACGCGTGCCGTACACTGCAAGCTTCTTGATGAATTCCCTGAGGGCTTCTATATTCTCAAGAACACCATACTCAGGAACCTCGATCAGCAACCTGGAAGCGGCTGCTGGATTTTCAGCCAATTCAGCGCAGAGCCAATCAACAAAAACCTGGTTCTGGACACTGGATGGAAAAATGTTGACCGCAATGGGTGTAGCGCCATAACGCTTGGCTACCAGTCTTGAAAACACCTCAGCGACCATGACCTTGTCAAAATCCATGGCGAGGCCATGCCGGTTTGCCATCTGGGTATATATCCTGGCAGGAATCATTTCCCCTTTGGCGTCAGTAAGCCGCATCAGCGCTTCGTAGTGCAGTATTGCAGCAGCAGCATCCTTGACCGGCTGCATCAATAAAGACAAACGGTTGTTCTGTAACGCTTCTCGCAGCACTTCACCCCAATGTGTCGAAGTATTGACGACGCTCGCAACAGATTTCGACGGCACCACCAGATGCATCGCATTAGGCCCTTCATGCTGTGCGGTGCGCAATGCAAGGTCGGTTGCCGACATCACCTCGCCATAGCTTTCATTACTGAACAGCGCGATGCCGACATGCCCGACTTCATCAGCTTCCACCAGGCCACGCTCCTTGAACCTTGGCAATGAGCGCGCAATCCTGTCACCCAGGTCAGCGGCCTCCTGTTCATCGACATTGCTGATCACGACGGCAAAAGTTGCGCCGGATAAGTGTGCTACAAAGTACTCCTGATTAGGCTGCGCCTTGCAGATTGCATTAATGAAACTTGCCGTGTTGCGCAGCAGTTCGTCACCGGCCTGGAAACCGTGCGTCTTGTTGTATTCCTTGAAATTTTTCAGCTCAAGAAGAATCACGGCGCCGTGTTCACCTGTTTTAATCAGATGATTAAGCTGCATGTCGAAATAACGCCTGTTGGCCAGATTGGTCAGGCTATCCAGGTAGTTTTCAGAACGCAGGCGTTCAATTGAGGCAGACTGCTCGTCAAACATCTGCCTGACCTTATTCGTCATGCGGTTCATGGCTTCAACAACGCTGCGCAATTCAATGGTCCACGGCAGCCTGGTCTGTATCGGGTACTCGCGGTCACAGATTGCACGCGCCTGCGCTTCTACCATGCGCAAAGGATTAAGTATGTAATGCAGGGCGACCACTCCCAGGATTGCAGCCAGTACCGACATGCCTGCAAACCACAGGAAAGTCTGTATCGCACTCGACCACAAGGACATATAGGCATAACCAGGGTTTACCAGAACCTTGACCATACCCGCCTGCTGCCAGCCGGACATGATCAGCGCCTCACCCGGCGGCGTATCCAGTTTGAACATATCAATAAACCATTCAGGCACATCATTCAGATTGACCTGCTGTGTTTTGTTAATGATGGTTTTACCCTCGACATCGGTAACCAGCACCTGGCGATAATAACCACTATCAGAAACGGCGCTGACCATGCGTTCGACCATGACGTAATCCTGGTCGCTGATGTGCGGGGATAAAGACATGCCCAGCGAGGTTGCGGTGTCCTGGGAGATGGTGCGCAATTGGTTATTCAGATAACTGCGCGTATTTTCTATGCTAAGTGAAAATGAGCCTATGAATAGCATCGTAAAAAGCAGGACTATCATCGCCAAAAGCTGCTTAAGTAACGTCATCTTGAATCCTTTACAAGTTTCACTCGAACTCCTTACCCATACGCGATGTCATGTCACGCCACAATGCAATGCTGCTTGGGCTGCCTGATCTGCTTTTGCCTGATGCACGCTCTTTAGCCAGCCACAAGCCCTGGCCGTTAAACGTATATACCGGGGCAAGATCCTTGCGTTCGGAAGCCGGTTTGATTTCAGGGTTAAGGTTATCCAATACCAGCGGCACCGCCGCAGGCCTTTCATAATAGGTCAGCACCATATGCGAGCGGTTGACGGGGTTAACGGTATCGGCCTTAACATAAGTAATGGTCAGCTTCTCCATCGGCACATTCAGCGCAATCAATGTAAAGTATTTCGCAATTGAAAAATCCTCACAGTCGCCGCCGCCTGATGCAATGGTTTCCAGTGGCGTTGACCAGTAATCTTCAACGCCGTAATGATCATAATCAGAGACCCAAAGCACGTTCTGATTAAAAAAATCATTCACCAGCACCAGTTTCTCCTCCGTCGACCTGCCCTGGCTTGAATACACAAGCTGCACCCAATCCGCCACACGTTTGCGCCCTGCTGCCTTGTATTTACGCTCAATCGCAGAAAACTGCTTATCCGATATAGTTATATTGAAACTATCGCCGACCACGGCCGGCAACAGAAACGATACCCCTAATAGCAAAACTACTACGATCAGACGCAGACACGGTGCAATAGGTCTTATTGTGATGCAATGTGGCATTGTCTATTTGAGTATATTTTCTAAGCCTAAGCGAATAACACACATAAAAAAACCGGAGATTTAAATCCGGTTTTTTAAAATCACCCTGGAAGTATAAGCATCTCACTCACTGAAGTATAAGGCGCCATTTGCTACCAGTAGCCTGTGTAAAATTATTTTGCTGCCACTTCTTTAGACTCATCTCTTGGCGCAACGCCAAGTGTTTCAAGAAGTTTACCCATATCGGCCATTAAGCGGTAACGGGAAAACAAGTCAATATACTGCGCATCCAGATAGTTTGAACGTCCGATATACAGCTCGTTTTCAGAATCCAGCAAGTCCAGCAAAGTACGTTGACCTAAATTAAATTGCTGTGCGTAGCCATCGCGCGTTCTCGCTGCCGCTTCGGCTGTCGCTTTCAATTTTGGCAAGCGATCCTGCGCGGTCACCATGGAGTTCCATGATAGTCGCAGGCTTTCCTCTACCTGGCGCTGAGTACGGTGGAACACTTCTGTCGCCTCTTGAATCTGAACAGTGGTTTCAGAGATCTTGGCTACATCTGAACCACCGTTAAACAAGTTATAACGCATACGCAGCATGGCATAAGCATCATTGTTTTTATAATTAACACCATCCAGGTCATTATTGAAGCTGGTACCCAGCTCAAGGTGTAAACGCGGTTTCAATAAAGACTCTGCTGCCCTGTTCTGTGCCTGTGCAGCCTCAATATCCGCCATTGCCGAGCGCAGGATAGGATTGCTTTCCAATGAAGTGCTCAATGCCTCATCCACACTTGCCGGGGCATTCGCCACATCTGGCTTGACCAGTGTATCCGGCATCGCGCCAACTACACGGTTGTATGCAATGTTGGATTCCCTGAGGTTTGCCTCTGCAGCCGCAACGTTGGCTTGTGAAAGTGACAGCCTGGCTTGCGCCTGATCCAGGTCGGCCTTACGTCCGATACCACCTTCACTGCGGATTTTGATCTGGGTAAATGTTTTTTCGTGAACTTCAAGGTTGGCCTGCGCCAACTTGAGCAACTCTGAGCGACGCAGCACGTTTAAATAAGCCTCAACAGCTTTCAAACCTATCTGCTCGGAAGTACCCATCACCTTGCGTGATGCAGAACTCAAGCGCGCTTGTTGACGCTCTACTTCGCTGGCGGTTGCCGAGCCATCATAAATCAGCTGGGAAAGTGTCAAGCCGGCTTCGCGTCGGGTCAGTGTATCGTCATGCCCAGGTCTGGGCCGTGTTGTAATATTCTTGCTCCACTCGCTACCGTAACCCAGGTTCATATCAATTTTTGGGTAGTAGCCACCTTCTGCCTGTTTAACCGCATGATCGATTGATAATTTGCGATTCGCATCGATCAGAATGTCTGGATTCGACCTGACAGTCTGGTTGACAGCTTCAGCCAGAGTGGTTGCACTGGCTGCCCCGATCAAGCCAATTTGACACGCTAATGACACTGCAAGCACTATCAACTTCTTATTCATTTTCAACCTCACTTTTCTTATTTTACGTGGCCACACGTTTAGTTACACTTAATTTACAATGTAATTGCATAACCAATCTATTGCAAATTAATTTTAATAATATTCTACAAATAAATCATGCGCTTGTTGCTAAAAAGAGACACTTGAAATGTAAACAAATGTAATCTTGAAAAAAACAGGCCAATTGAATGAATTGTGCCTGCGATACATAAAAAAACAGACGTTATGACACGTCTGTTTTTAAAGGTCAGCTAACCTGATTAAACTTCTATAGTCAGATTTAGCGTCTATGAAGTGTAATCAATTTGCCCGTTGCCAATCAAAGTATTGATATCAAAATTAGTGGCTGTCGTATTTTGCAGTGTAGCAACAACATGTGTAGTGCCTCCTGCAACGCCATCCAGATCCAGCACCACATTCGTATTGGCACCTGACTGAACGAATGTGATGAAAGAGCCTGGAGATGCGGCAAACTCTGCAGCCGTTATTTCTGCACCAGCCAGAACATCACTGATATCCAGAATATCTGCATTTGCACTCACCGCGCCATTCGCCGGATTCAGGTTGCCCAGAGTGAAATCCGTGATGATATCCGGCCCGTCGCCATTCGTCATCACGAACCTGTCCACGCCGTCGCCACCGGTCAGGGTATCAGTACCTGCTCCACCTACAAGCACGTCATTGCCGCCTAACCCACTAAGCACGTCATCGCCAAGATTGCCCAGCAGGTAATCGGTATTGATGGTACCGATCAGCGTATCGTTAGGTGTGCCATCATTGATTCCGCTCTGCGTTGCACTGGCAGGGTATAAAGTAGCCGCTAAAGTACCGCTTACGGTATCGCCGTCACCATCGACTCCGACGATATTGTATGAAAGGTCTACCGGGTCGCCGGCGCTTGACTCGCCATAAGCGAACACGCCCAGTTTGTAGTTGCCGGTCGTATTCAAGGAATCAATCTGCAAGGCGCTGAAGCTGTCGGTAGTTTCCACAACAAAAACCCAGCCACTTTGCAAACCGACAATATTAATTGTACCGTTCGCATTAATAGTGTAGTCCAGCGTTATTCCGTTTACGCTTTGACCATCATGGATTTCCGTGGCGGTTCCGGCCTGAACCTGTGCCAGCGTTCCGCTATAGACCCTTACGGCAGTGATAGATACAGGGGTTTCACCACTAGCATCACCATAATATACATTGTCACTATCTGCCAAGATGGCTTTAATCGTGATGTCAGCATGGCTGGCACCGGCAGTAAGGCTGATTTCCTGTTTGAATGAAGTAGTCAGGTTATGTGTGCCATCTGCCGTGTAAACCGCATTGCCGCCATTACCGCTCACCGTACCGTTGGTGAAGTCAAAACGGATACCATCGGTGCCATTAAAGCTTTGACCGTTACCGATACCAATAGCACTCGAGTTGGTGTTGACTGTCAGGCCGGATTTCGTTGTCAGCACCACATCTTCCGTAGTGCCGCCGATATTGGAAATTGCCTTCAAGGTCACATTACCGCCGCCAACACTGTTCAAGTTGGTTGCAGTGGTTTCAGTGCCGTTACTGATCACGCCATTGGAATGCATGGTGTAACTGCCGCCAGCACCGCTTAATGGGTCCGGATTAATATCGATCCAGTATGCAACATTTGAACCGCTCGTTAATACACCATTAGGCGCAAGCGCCGAAGAAGTGGTCGCCACAAGAATCGTATAGTCAATCACGCCATTGGTCTGTCCATAATGGAGATATAACTGCTGACCGTTGTAGGCCAGATGGTTACCGGTGCTTTCATCAATCGCTGCCACGCCATCGGTAATAGTAAACCTGACGGTTTGCACACCATCGGCGCCAGACACAAAATGCAGGTTCTCAGTGATTGCAGGCGCTGTGGCCAAATCAATCATATGGATTGCTGTTGGTGTGAGTGAAACCGGGTTGGTGTCCACGAATTCGATGGACAGCGGGTTGGTGGTGCTGATGTTGGTGCTCACGACGTCGCCGTCATTGTCGGTCACGGTGATGGTGGCGGTCACTTTGATCAGGCTGCTGATGTCC